>OQVQ01001333.1_pt1 | contig 10175 bp, 8 predicted proteins | sample 1691491 | NCBI WGS metagenome assembly OQVQ01 (sample SAMN03418252, study PRJEB22391) | human gut metagenome | biome: human-gut; feature: organic feature; material: feces | host: Homo sapiens | place: Tanzania | collected 2013-01
GCGCGCTCGTTCATGCCGTCCGACCAGCGGCAACGCGAGCATGTCGCGTCGATGAAGCTGATTCCGATTCCCGGGCTCATCAAGGACCGCCGCCTTGTCTTTTGCGACGACTCGATCGTCCGCGGAACAACGAGCGGTCAGATCGTCGGACTGCTGCGCGAGGCGGGCGCAGCGGAAGTTCACATGAGGATTTCTTCACCGCCGTTCCTGAACCCCTGCTACTACGGAACGGACATCGACTCGCGCGAAAATCTTATCGCCTGCAATCACACTATTGATGAAATTGCAAAGATGATCAATGCGGACAGCCTCGGATTTCTCCCGATTGAAGAGCTTAAAGAGCTTATCGGCTGTGACGAATACTGCAGCGCGTGCTTCAGCGGCGAATATCCCACGTCTGTCCCGCAGAATACAACAAAAGACCGCTTTGAAAAGAAGCTCTCCGAGCGCAGGCGCGGCTGAAACCAAAACGCGGCATTGCCTATTACAGAGACTTGACGGATAACCCCGAAAGCTCTGATAATCACGATGACCTAAGGAAGCGCTGAATAAATCGCGGCACGCATTTTGCTTGCATATTTTCCGTCATATTGCACGAAAAATCTGTTCGCGCAATCTACATACCTGATTTAATCAGCACTTCTACAAAAATAGAAATGAGGGAGAGAATATGTGCGATTATATCATTAAAAAGGTAGAGCGCACAGAAATGGACGAGCCTTTGAAACTGGTTCGCTGTGTTTTTGATGAATTTGAAGCGCCCGAATATCCGCAGGAGGGAATTCGGGAGTTCTATAATGCTCTGAACGATGAGAAATATTTGTCGGAGCTTACGATGTACTGTGCTTTTTCGGAAGAAAAGCCCGTTGGCGTTATCGCCGTGCGAAATGGAGGAACACATATTGCGCTGTTTTTTGTGGATAAAATGTATCAGCGCAAAGGGATAGGTCGCCAGCTTTTCAGAACGGTTCTGAGCAACTGCACGGCGGATCTGATTACGGTGAATTCATCTCCTTATGCGGTTGAAATATACCACAGACTGGGATTTGAACCGACGGATAGTGAGCAGGTCGTAAATGGAATCAGATTTATGCCGATGGAGCGTAAAGTGAACAAAAATACAGACAGGTTTACCGTTAAGTATAACGAACTTACTGCGGAAGAATTTATCTCGCTCTGGGAATCCGTCTGGGGCGCGGGACCGACTCCCGAACAGACAGAGCTTGCTATGCGGCACACGCTGTTTCGCGTATCTGTATACGACGGCGAAAAGCCGACAGCAATGGCGAGAATGCTCGGTGATATGGGATTGAACTATTATATCAAGGACGTTGCGGTCCGACCCGAATATCAGGGAGCGGGGCTTGGCAGGCTGCTTATAAACGAGCTTATGGACTATATTGACAGGAATGGCGTGAGCGGTACAGATATTTTTGTTGAACTGTGCGCTGCACCTGATAAAATTGCATTTTATGAGAAATTCGGCTTTTCGTCAAATGACGCGCAAAGGCTGAAACTCATGCATCATGTGAAATAAAGGAGTTAAAAATGGATTTTTCAAGACTTAATTTCGGAGTTGACGGCGACAGCATAACAGCGGGGGAGCAATGGTCGCATCACGTTTTCGAGCGGCTCGGAATGGCTTCGCATCACAATGTTGCGGTTGGCAGCGCCGTATGGTATAAGCGCACTCTCGCGTGCGGCGAAAGAGCCGTAACAACGCAGGATTACGACGACCCGAATTTTGCGGGAATAAGCGACGGCTGGGAGCCTACCGAGGACATTAACGAGCTTCAGAAAAGAATGAATAACTGTGCGGTAGTTCATGTTCAGCGGTTCATTTCCGAGGTGAAAAGCGGGAAATATCCCGTTCCCGACGTTTTTGCTTTTGCAATGGGAACTAATGATACGATCGATTGTCTTGGGGACGCGGAAACTGCGCTCGAGGGAAAATTTCTCGAAAACAACGACAAGATAAATCTGTTCACCGAGGCGGGTGCAATGCGTTGGTGCTTGCAGCGCATCATGGAGGAATATCCTCTTGCGCGCGTGTTTGTGCTTACGCCTATTCAGACGGGAATGCCAGACCACAATGCCAAAATAAAAAAGCAGATCGAGCTTAACTTCCGTCCTATTGCAGGTGCAATGGGCGCGCAGATCGTTGACTGTTTCAATAATTGCGGAATATGCGAAAAATTTGAAGTTATCGGCGGAAAGGGAAAGTATCTGCGCGACGGACTTCACCCCGATTTTCCCGGGCAGGCGCTCGAGGGCGCTTTTGCGGCGAAAGAAATCAGAAACAATATGTTTTAATGAACAGTGCGTTCCTTAAAGCACGCCGCAATAAAGACAATATCCGCGAAGCTGTCAAATTTTTCGCCGAATTTGCTTTCGGTGTGCATTTTTCCGGCGATAAAACCGTCGAGCATATCCGAAATGCCGCAGTAAATGTAAAATATAATAAAAATAATGCTGCCGCGCGGCAGAAAAAACAGGCTCAGCGCCGCAGCAATACGGCTGAACGTGATTATATTTGCAGCTTGCTTCATTTAAAACACCTTTCTTTTTTATTGATTTTATCATTCGGAAAAGAAATTGTCAACAAAATTTCTGCGGCACTTGACAACGCAGACAATGTGTACTATAATATAAATTGCGGCAATGCCGCGATCTGCTCCGACGGATTTTTCCACGGGAAAGATTATTTTTTACTGACGCCGAAATTTTATTGAGGTGAAAGGCAGCAAAACAGATATTTATGCGCCTTTACGTCGGTTTTTACAGCCGGTCGGAAATGCGGGAACGTTTATCGTTTTTGTCAATTTCCGACGAAAACGATAAGGCGCTTTTTTATCGGGAGGGACGGTTCTGATGGATTCTGAAAATCGTGTTGCGGTCGTTGCAATGATGGTCGAAAATACCGAAGCGTCGGACAGGATAAACACGCTTCTTCATCAGTACGCTCAGTACGCGATAGGTCGCATGGGCATTCCGTACCGCGAAAAAAATCTGAATGTTATCACGGTTGTGCTGGACGCTCCCGATAACGTTATTTCCGCACTTTCGGGAAAGCTCGGAAGGCTCAGCGGCGTTACCTCCAAGGTTGTCTACTCGAAAAAATAATCGTCCTGTATTCGTTCGGATAGAATGAAAGGATGGAATGACATTATGAAGAAAAAAAGTCTTATTGCAGGGCTTCTTTCCGCAGCTCTGCTGACTGCTTCGGGCTGCAGCAATGCTCCCGCAGAAACCACAACAACTCCTGCCGAAACTACTACGACAATGGCGGCTGAAACAACTGAAGAAACCACGACCGAAGCAGTTTCCGAAGAAACTTCGGCAGCTCCCGAGGAACAGGAAGCTGCAGCTCCCGAACAGGTTAAGGTCGCAGCGCTCAAGGGTCCGACTGCAATGGGTCTTACATGGCTGATGGACAATGCTTCCGAGAGCGGTGTGAACTATGATTTTACTATCGCTGCGGCAGTCGACGAAATTTCGCCCATGCTTATTCAGGGTACGACTGACATCGCCTGCGTTCCCGCAAACCTCGCTTCCGTGCTTTACAATAAGACGGAGGGCGGCGTTGAAGTCCTCGCGGTAAATACTCTCGGCGTGCTTTATATTGCCGAAAACGGAAATTCCGTAAACAGCATTGAAGACCTGCGCGGCAAGACGATTTACAGCAGCGGAAAGGGAGCAACACCCGAATTTGCGCTCAACTATCTGCTTAAAGAAAACGGAATCGACCCTGAAAAGGATGTTACGATCGAATGGAAGACCGAGCACAGCGAATGCCTGTCCGCAATAGTTGCCAATGAAGGCGGAATAGCAATGCTCCCGCAGCCTTTTATCGCGACTGCTACAATGAAGAACGACAATATCCGCGTAGCGATTGACCTTAACGAGGAATGGGCAAAGCTCGACAACGGCAGCGCGCTACTCACGGGCGTTGTTGTTGCTCGCAGAGAATTTGTTGAGCAGTATCCCGATACCGTAAACACGTTTTTAAGCGGATATGCGCAGTCGGTCGATTATGTGAACACGAACGTTGAGGACGCGGCGCAGCTTATCGAAAAGTATGACATTGTACCCGCTGCGGTAGCACAGAAAGCTCTTCCTGCGTGCAATATCGTGTGCATCACAGGCGAAGAAATGAAGACAAAGCTTTCGGGTTATCTGAATGTTCTTTTTGAGCAGTTGGCAACCTCCGTTGGCGGCGCTCTTCCTGCCGACGATTTCTACTATATCGGCTGATGATATAAAACAAAAAATGAGCAGGCTCGGGTCACCGGGCTTGTTCTTTTAAAGAGGGAGTGTGAACATGAAGAAAAAGCTGATAACGGCGGCAGGAGTCGCTTTTTGGCTGATCGTCTGGGAAATTGCAGCGCTTTGCGTCGGAAAAGAAGTGCTGCTTGCGTCACCGATAAGCGTAGCAGTGCGGCTTTTTGAGCTTGTTCCCTCCGCTTCTTTCTGGGGAAGCGTTCTGTTTACCGCAGGGCGCGTGCTTCTCGGCTTTTTTCTTGGAATGACTGTTGGGGTCATTCTTGCTGTTGCCGCAGGGAAATTTTCCGCATTTGAAAGGCTGCTTGCGCCGCTTATTTCCTGCGTTAAATCAATCCCTGTCGCCTCGTTCACGATTCTGGCGCTGATATGGATTTCCTCCCGTAATCTTTCGGTTCTCGTGTCATTCCTGATAGCAGTTCCGATTGTTTATTCAAATATGCTTGAGGGGTTTCACAACCTTGACAAAAATTTAAGCGCAATGGCAGATGTGTTCCGTATCCCTCCTTTGCGGAGATTCGTCGGAGTGTACCTTTCTCAGCTTATGCCGTATTTTCGTTCGGCGGCGCGGCTTGCTATGGGTCTTTGCTGGAAATCGGGGGTTGCTGCGGAGGTAATTGGCGTTCCGAACGGTTCGCTTGGCGAAGCGCTTTACAGCTCTAAAATATACCTTGAAACCACGGATCTGTTTGCGTGGACGATTGTTGTGATCGTCGCGAGCGGACTTTGCGAGAAACTGTTTTTGCTTCTTACCGACCTTGCGGTAAAGCGGATTGAGAGGCTTTGATATGGCACTTCAAGCGGTAAATGTCACAAAAAAATACGGAGAAAATATCGTTCTCGATAACTTTTCGTACAATTTTTCCGATTCGGGATATACCTGTATAATGGGGCAGTCGGGCTGCGGAAAATCCACGCTCCTGCTTATTTTAATGGGGTTGGTGAAGCCCGACAGCGGCGAGGTACGCGGACGTCCCGCGAAAATAAGCGCGGTTTTTCAGGAGGACAGGCTGTGTGAAAACTTGACTGTTCTTGCAAATCTTCGTCTTGTATTCGGAAAAAGCCGAAATGCCGAACTTTTAGCGGCGCTATCCGAAATTGGGCTTGACGGCTGCGAAAATCAGCCTGTCCGCGAGCTTAGCGGCGGAATGAAACGTCGGCTTGCGCTGCTTCGGGCGCTGCTGGCGGAGTATGATGTGCTTTTTCTTGATGAACCGTTCAAGGGACTTGATTCCTGCACAAAAGACCGCGTTATGCAGCTTTGCCGTGATAAAACGGCAGGGAAATCTGTCATACTTGTAACGCACGACAAAGGGGAAGCGGATTTTTTCGGCGAGAATTTGATTGAATTTGGCGTGGACAATGCTTCACGGTAGATATCAGAGCATTAAAAAAAAGCACATCATACTCCGCCAGCAGCGCCCCCCGTGTGCGTCGATTTCGGCGGAGTGCGTGGAGAGGCGAGGGTAGAAGTATCCTTACGGCTGCGGCGTTAGTCGAGGTGTGAAATAGAATAAGGAATTGAAAGCTGCAGGCTATGTGCGAAAGAGCACAGAGCCTGCGGTTTTTTGTGCCTTTTTCTGCCCAATATTTGTAAATTTATGTTATTTTTGTCATTTTTCGCGTTAATTTTACAATGTCTATTGAATTATTTTTAATGCTCTGATATTATGAAATAAAGACGTTATACTCAGCGCCAATTAAAAGCTATAAAAAATTGAGTATATTCTTTGCGTATATGGATTATACGAGAATTTTTATCTATGGTTTTATTGGTGCTTAGTATTAGTCTTAAGGAAATGTTGATTAAATCAGGTATGCAAGCAAGATGCGTGCCGCAGTTTATTCAACGCTTCCTAAAATAAAAATTTTGTGATCGGGCTAAGGAAGCGCTAATTCATGTCACGCATTTTTCTTGCATTTTTCCGCAATTTTGCATGAAAATTCTGAATCAGCGCTTTTCTAAAAAGACCCGAAAGAAAGGAATGGTAAAGTATATGAAGATTTTAAAAAGAATAACCGCTTTGCTGCTTACTGCTGCGCTTGCGGTTACGGCTTTCATACTGCCTGCGGGGGCGGTTTCCATGGAAAGTCTCGCTACCGAGATAGGAACTTTCGAGGTTTTGCCGAATTATATTGATATAAAAAGTGGTACATCTCATTATTATAAAATAAATATTCCTCAATACGGAAAACTTACTATTGATATGCAACATTACAATTACATTGTAACGTTTATATATAATACGTCAGGTGAATTGGTATATCAAAATGGATACTCATCAAACGTTGTGTTAAATAAAGGAAAATATTATATTGAGATTAGAAATACAGGCAGTGGTACTCGCTCATACAAATTCACCACAACCTTCACTCCCATCTATCTCGACACCACTATCACCGCTACGCCCGGCGCGGGCAGCGTTTTCCTCAAATGGACGGTTATAACAGGCTCGACCAAGTATCGCGTTCAGCGCTATGACGGAAAGGTATGGAAAACCGTAGGCACTCCCAGCGCGGCTAATTTCACCGAAAAAAATCTCACCGTCGGTAAGAAATATTCATACCGCATAATGGCATACATGAACGGCGAATGGAGCTGCGTTTCCAAAACGGTCAGCGCAACGCCTATTGCAGCGATACCTACTTCTGTTACCGCAACGGTAAGTGACGGAGCGGTAACGCTTAAATGGAAATCCATTCCCGGCGTAACGCGCTATCGCGTACAGCGCAAAAACGGCAGCACATTCACGACTATCGGTTATACAAGCGCCTGCACCTACACAAACAGAGGTCTGCGAAACGGCACTACATATTATTACCGTGTGCTTGCCTGCGCAAACGGTCAGTGGGGAAAGCCCTCGGCTGTTGTAAACGCAAAGCCCGCTGTAACAACTCCCACAAGAATTACAGCAGTACCGAGCGGAAACCGTATTACAGTTTCATGGACGTCAGTTCCGAACGCAACGCGTTACCGCATACAGTACCTTAACGGAAATACATGGTCAACTGTTGCATATTCGACTACAACCCGATACACAACGAATTATCTTCAGAGAGGAAGAACTTATTCATATCGCGTACTTGCATACGCAAACGGAAAATGGGGACCCGCTTCATCGGTCGCTAAGGCTGCGCTTTAATTTAATGAATAATTGCCCGTCGTTTGACGGGCAATTTCTTTTGTAACCACTGAATATTCACCACATAATGAATATTTTTTAAAACCTATTCCTTTTTCAGACAAAATGTGCTATAATCAAAAGGATAAAATTCAAACAGTAATTGTTCAACAAACCCCACATCTGTGCGCCGTTCTGTCTGCGGCGGACGGAACGAAAAAGAATGGAGGATTTTTATGGAAAACCAGGGTAAAAAAGTTCTGATTATCGGTTCGGGTCCGATTATTATCGGGCAGGCGTGCGAGTTCGACTATTCTGGAACTCAGGCGTGTAAAGCGCTCCGCAAGCTCGGTTATAAGATTGTTCTTGTGAACTCAAACCCCGCGACGATCATGACCGATCCCGAAATTGCGGACGTTACCTATATTGAACCGCTCAATGCGACACGTCTTGAAGAGATAATCGCGAAAGAGCGTCCCGACTGCCTTCTCCCTAATCTCGGCGGTCAGTCAGGACTTAATCTCTGCTCGGAGCTTGATAAGCTCGGTATCCTAAAAAAATATAATGTTGAAGTTATCGGCGTACAGGTTGACGCTATCGAACGCGGCGAGGACAGAATTGAATTTAAAAAGACTATGGACAGCCTCGGAATAAAAATGGCGCGCAGCGAAGTAGCATACACAGTCGACGAAGCGCTTGCCATTGCGGATAAACTCGGCTATCCCGTGGTTCTCCGTCCCGCTTACACAATGGGCGGCACTGGCGGCGGTCTTGTTTACAACACCGAGGAACTCAAGAGCGTTTGCGCAAGAGGACTTCAGGCTTCGCTGGTCGGACAGGTTCTTGTCGAAGAGTCTATTCTCGGTTGGGAGGAACTTGAACTTGAAGTTGTGCGCGACTGCAAGGGAAACATGATAACCGTATGCTTTATTGAAAATATTGACCCGCTCGGCGTACATACTGGCGACAGCTTCTGTTCCGCGCCTATGCTCACTATTCCCGAAGATGTTCAGAAAGAGTTACAGCGTCAGGCGTATAAGATCGTAGACGCAATTCAGGTTATCGGCGGAACGAATGTTCAGTTTGCGCGCAATACCGAGGACGGCAGGATTATTGTTATTGAAATAAATCCGAGGACTTCGCGTTCTTCCGCGCTTGCGTCAAAGGCGACAGGCTTCCCGATCGCGCTTGTTTCGGCAATGCTTGCGACGGGATTGACTCTAGCGGATATTCCCTGTGGAAAATACGGAACCCTCGACAAGTACTATCCCGACGGTGATTATATCGTTATCAAATTTGCAAGATGGGCATTTGAAAAGTTCAAGAACTCCGAGGATAAACTCGGAACTCAGATGCGTGCCGTCGGCGAGGTAATGAGCATAGGCAAGACGTATAAGGAAGCGTTCCAGAAAGCGATACGCAGCCTTGAAAAGGGTCGCTACGGACTTGGTTTTGCAAAGGATTTCAACAGCAAGAGCAAGGAAGAACTTATGGATATGCTTCACGTTCCGACTTCGGAGCGCCAGTTCATCATGTATGAAGCTCTGCGCAAGGGAGCTACGGTTGACGAACTTTTTGAGCTTACAAAAATTAAGCGTTATTTTATCGAACAGATGAAAGAGCTTGTCGAGGAGGAAAACGCACTTATCGCAAACAAGGGCGCTGTTCCCGAAGAAAATGTTCTTCGTCAGGCGAAGAAGGACGGCTTCTCCGACAAATATCTCTCTCAGATACTTGATATTTCCGAAAATGATGTCCGCAAAAAGAGAATCGGCTATGGCATTACCGAAGCATGGGAGGGCGTTCATGTAAGCGGCACAAAGGACGCGGCTTACTACTATTCTTCATATAATATCGAGGATAAGAGCGTTGCTTCAGTCGGAAAGCCGAAGATTATGATACTCGGTTCGGGTCCTAACCGTATCGGTCAGGGTATTGAATTCGATTATTGCTGCGTTCATGCGGCAAATGCGCTCCGCGCCCTCGGATTTGAAACAATTATGGTAAACTGCAACCCTGAAACGGTTTCGACCGACTATGACACTTCGGACAAGCTGTATTTCGAGCCGCTTACTCTTGAGGACGTGCTTTCAATTCATGAGAAGGAAAAGCCGCTCGGCGTTATCGCCCAGTTCGGCGGTCAGACTCCGCTTAACCTTGCGGCTGACCTTAAAAAAGCAGGCGTGAATATTCTCGGAACAACTCCCGAAACAATCGACTTTGCCGAGGACAGAGATTTGTTCCGTGGAATGATGGAAAAGCTCGGAATACCTATGCCTGAATCGGGAATGGCGGTAACTGTTGACGACGCGCTGAAAATTGCGGAGCGTATCGGCTATCCCGTTATGGTTCGCCCCTCATATGTTCTCGGCGGACGCGGAATGGAAGTTGTTCATGACGCAGAAAGCCTGAAAATTTATATGAATGCGGCAGTCGGCGTAACTCCCGACAGACCTATTCTTATCGACCGTTTCCTGCACAACGCGCTTGAATGTGAAGCTGACGCGATAAGCGACGGCGAAAATGTATTTGTGCCCGCTGTAATGGAACATATCGAGCTTGCGGGTATTCATTCGGGCGACTCGGCTTGTATTCTTCCCTCGCTTAACATTTCTCCCGAAAATGTAAAAACAATTAAGGAATATACAAGAAAAATCGCCAAGGAAATGGGTGTTCGCGGACTTATGAATATGCAGTACGCGATTGAGGACGGAAAGGTTTATGTTCTCGAAGCGAACCCGCGCGCCTCAGGCTTGTCACTGTCGTTTACGC
>OQVQ01001336.1_pt1 | contig 10151 bp, 8 predicted proteins | sample 1691491 | NCBI WGS metagenome assembly OQVQ01 (sample SAMN03418252, study PRJEB22391) | human gut metagenome | biome: human-gut; feature: organic feature; material: feces | host: Homo sapiens | place: Tanzania | collected 2013-01
TCTGTGGCTGCCGATGCAAGTTGACTACTGGACCAACCCTGAATGTGCAGCATTTGCAGAGAGAGTCTACAAGATGTTCCCCGATGCCGCATTGAATGCTATGCACTTATCTGCATACCTTGGCGTAGACATGGTTAAGACGGCAATCGAAACGGCTAACACCACCGATGCCAGCGCCGGTCTTGCTGAAGCATTCGGCAGCATGGAATATAAGTCCATCAATGGCACCTATGTTTTCGCGGAGGACCACACCGCAATCGCGGATCCTGAGCACCTTGTTATCAGCGCCGCTCAGGTACAGAATGGCGAATATCTGGTCGTCTGGCCCGAAAACTTTGCGTATGCTGAGTATCAGCCGTGAAACAGATAGAATCTGACATAGCGATAATTTACAAAGCTACGACAACCGGTAAAGAATTATAGCAAATGCGGCAGAGTCCAATAACGGGCTCTGCCGCAATTTTTTTGGACAGCCGGCGAGAATGCGCTCTCATGCGGGTTTTCTTGACTGATGCAAACCATACCTTGAAAGGCAAGAATTTTGTCGCAGACAACGTGATAATAGCAGAGAAAATTGTTGCAAATAATATCAAAAAACGTTAGAATTTTGTTACAGAGCCGTAGATAACCGGGTCGCGATATGGTATGACGACGTATCGGTGGTTTATTGGATATCCGCTGAACAAGCAGGATTCGTATTTTTCAACGGAGAGCTATAACCTCAAGCACCGTTTTTAACACGGCATCGATAAAGTGCATTTTCCGCGGGGTATGAAAGGCAGCTGCGGGCGAGGAATAGCTGGATCTGAACGCGATGATTGCCAAATGGGCTGTTTGAAAGAGGAAGTCGTATGTACAGAATTGATACAGAGAAATTCAATCAAACTTTGCAGCTGCTCATCGGGTATATAATAGATGCACAGGAAAAAGATACACAGAAAAAAGATGCACAGGAAAAGAACCCTTGCGATAATCCGACGAAGATTGATTTTCATTCGGGGTGGCTCAGTGAACAGGAAGGCTATAAAAGGTATATCTGGCACGAAGCACAGAAAATTCTGAAATGCAATGAGTGGCTGGAGAACGACTTGCCTGGACGTGATATAACAAATCGTGTTCTGAAGTGCATGGATATCAAAATTGAAACGGGGAAGCCGCAAAACCTGCTGGATTACAGATATAAAATACACTTCCAAAAGATACTGGAAGAAAAACCGCAGGAAGTTGAAGATCTGATCCGCCGAATTTATTGCTCACCAGACGAGGAACAAGCCTTTCGTCAGGGGTGTGCGCTGTTTGGAAAACGGTATCCGTTAATGGCTTTTCTGTTTTTTCTCAAGGGTGAGGGTGGCGATTCTGCCGGGACTATACGGTATTTGCCGATTAGCCCCAAAAATATGGAATCACGATTTGCCAGGCTGGGTATCCAATCTGATTGCCTTTCCGAATGTATATGGGAAAACTATCAGGAGTATCTTTGCATATTTGATGATGTGCAGAAAAGACTGCAAGAGCAGCTGAATCTTGACGTGGAAAAGATTGATGCCCATTCACTGGTTTGGGCAACCTGGATTTTGGATGATAATGCGTACAGCGTGTCGGAAACAGCGCGTCAGGATGCCGCAATGGAAGCGGAAATAAGCCCCATTCGGGAAGGTCGAGATCGCCTTGCTCTTATAAAGTCGCGCGTAAATCAGTCTGCATTCAGGAACTATCTGTTCAGACGATACAACCACTGCCGCCTGTGCAGTGTGAGTGAACCGTCTCTTTTGGTGGCAAGCCATATCAAACCGTGGTCGCAAAGCAACGCAAGAGAACGGCTGGATGTGGACAATGGGTTCTTGTTCTGCCCCAACCATGACCAACTTTTTGACCAGGGGTGGATCACTCTTGATGACAGCGGGAAAATCTGCCTTGCCAAAGAACTTTGCCAACGGGATCGTGATTCGATGCATATAAACGAGAATATGCAGATAACGCTGTGGGAGGGGAATAAGGCGTATCTTACGTATCACCGTGAAAAAATCTTCAAAGGCTAATGACCTGTTTACTAAGAACCAATATAAGGCAGCACGGTGTGCTGCCTTATATTGGTTCTTCTCTTTGACAAATCATTGCAGGATTTTGTTCAACTGCAGGTTCAGGATTTTGCTCAACACTTCCAGTCGATCTTTAGGGACTTCGATGTCTTTCGGCTCCCGGAATCTAAAACCAGCCATGTTCTTTAGTTCCGAACGCAACTCATCGGTAAGCATTGCCTGAGCCGTCTTGATGAAGTCTCCACCGATCCTTGGCTCACACTTCGATATGCACCATTCCGGGTTCTTTTCGAGTGTTTCCGTGTCAAATTGGAACAGCAGACTGCGGTTGTTGTCGTACACGGGAGCCATTCCCTCAATTCGCATCGAGTCATTATCAAAAAGAAAACCGACATTTCCTGAGTGGCGGTCGATGTTGAGAATAAGCGCGTCCAATACGAACATTCTGCGCATGAGATATTCACTACCATATTGCTCAGCAAATTTTAGGAGTGCGGCAGGATTTCGGCGGTTGAAAATCGGTAATGTTGCCATCTTAGCTAAGCCAAACTCTTCGCTGGTAAACAATTTGCATCTCGACGCCAATCGCCCGTGATAGAAAGTCAGCTCGTACTTGACGTTGTTTCGGCAAAGAACGTCAGCCACCTGGGTGGCGAGAAATTCGGACAATGGTTCGATTTCGTAGGTGTCACTGCCACTTTTGTAGAGATAGGTCGTGCCTTCTTCCCTCTGCCAGCACTTGGCATACGCACCGCCCGTCCCAAATTCGGGAGACGTCGAAGACAGCGTGGTTGAAGAAACGACACCATCGAAAGCCGCGTTAGAAACTGATTCATCAAACTCGTTGCGATATAGGGAGACTTCGTTCCACAACAAAGGACTTTCCGGTTCTTTCACCCAGAATGTGTCATTAAGAGAAAGCGTATGAGTTAATTTTAGAAAATTTTCGATGGGTTCGCAGCCATACTTTTTCAGCAATTCTGCAATGTGTTTCCGGTGTTTAGGTGCTCTGCGTGCATCCAGAAAGTCGCCAATGTTATCATATCCGATGGGTCGGAGTTCGGTATACCATTCAATTTCTTTTCCGACCACAAAGCCAAACTCGTCCTCACGGCAGTCAAACAAAAGCCACTTGGTATCTTTATTCATCAGCAAAAACAACACGCAGAATTACACCTCGCTTTAAATAGAAGTATATTTTATCAAAATCATACCGCAATTCGTCCGACATGTCTACCAATTATCAAAAATGTTCTTCATGTCCACTTTTTAACAAGTAAATCAAAAATAAATATTTTTCGTGTCTACTTTTCTTGACTGCTACAACTTCATGAGGGAAAGACGGAATTTTGTCGCAATCCGTACTTTGAAGAGTATGAATTTTGTCACGAAAAGCCTAACATTATCCGAGAAAATTGTCGCAAGCAATATCGAAAACTGCAAGAAATTTGTTGCAAATCCGTAGATAATCGGGCCGCGATATGGTAAGATACTGGTGAAAGCGCGGAGGAGGAACGTATATGCTGTATCGAAAGGCCTATGACAAACTAAAAATGTGGAAACAGCAAAAGAGTCGGACTGCCCTTTGTATTCAAGGTGCGCGACAAATTGGAAAGACCACAGTAGCGCGTGAATTTGGAAAACATGAATATAAATGCTTTGTTGAATTCAACTTTGTCTCCGATACGGATGCAAGAAGGGTATTCGATGGAAATCTCGATGCGAATACTATTATTGAGGGACTGACAGCACTGGCGCGGAAACCATTGATTCCGGGCAATACGCTGATTTTATTTGATGAGATACAGGAATGCCCCAATGCCAGAACCGCAATCAAGTTTTTGGTTGAGGATGGACGATTTGACTACATTGAGACGGGTTCACTTTTTAGTGTAAAGAATAAGGCGGTTCGTTCATTGCCGGTTGGCTTTGAAGAATTGTATACAATGTACCCAATGGACTTTGAAGAGTTTATTCTGGCAAACAGCGTTCAGCGGACAACAATTGATACAATGCGAGAGGCATACAATGCAAGGATGCCTGTTTCTGATGTCATTCATACGACACTGAAGAAGTTATTTTATTCCTATATTATTGTTGGCGGAATGCCGAAAGTAGTTCAGACCTATATCCAAACACATGATATAGGGCGGGTACTTCGCGATCAAAATGAAATCCTTGATTTGTATAGGCAGGATATTTCTAAATATGCAGCAGAAAATGACAGACCTAAAATTAGAGCAATTTTCGATTCGATTCCCTCTCAGCTGAACGAAAAGAATCGGCGCTTTACGGTGAGCAGTTTGAAAGCGAGCGCACGCCTTGATCGATATGAAGACAGTTTTAACTGGCTGGTTGATGCAGGTGTTGCAAATCCTTGTTACAATATTGAGGAACCCAAGGCTGCATTGAAGCTAAATGAAAAGCGCAGCTTTTTCAAGTTATATGCAGGTGATACAGGGTTGCTTTGTGCTCTTTCAATGGACAACATCCAGTTCAGCATTTTACAAGGCGATTTAAGCGTAAATATGGGCAGCATTCTGGAAAATGTAATGTCCCAGATGTTTGTTGCAAATGGTTTCTCCTTGCACTATTTTGACACAAAGAGATATGGTGAGTTGGATTTTGTGATGCAGGAAGGCACTGCCGTCGATTTGGTGGAAATCAAGTCTGGCAATGACTATAAGAAGCATGCTGCGTTTAATAAGGTTTTGGCAGTAGAAGAATGGAAAGCAAAGCAGGCAATTGTTTTCTGCAAAGACAATGTTCAGGTTGAGGATGGAATCTTATATCTTCCCTGGTATATGGCGATTTTCTTTAAGCAGGAGCAACTCTCCGAAGGATTGACTTACGAAGTGGACTTAAGCGGACTTTGATTATGAATGACCATCAGGCGATTCTTAGTAGTGAACCCAATTATACGGTATTCCGTGTAGGAGACAAGGTGATTAGATTTCGTGCTCCGTATTCACTGGAACATTACACAGAAGTGAAGAAATGGAATCACGGTTATATTGTTGCGATGGCGAAATACAAACAAAATGATAAGCCAGAGGAAGAATATATTGACTTGATTTCTATTCTGAAAAATCTGTATTTCGACCCAGATATATTTCTGGCACCAATTAAGGAAGTGAGGGTGGAAAATGGTTAATGCCAAAAATATAGCCGATGAAGTAGATACGCTGATTTCCATCTTCCATCAGTTTCGTGCCAAGTTCCACAAGTGTCAATTTCACACCCGGAATGATTTTGCAGAGGACCATACTGATAGTCGATAAACAACAAATCAGGAGTTGGTGGACAGGTTTTGCAAAGAGACCAGAACCACGCTGCGGAAAAGTGCCCATCAGGAAACAGCGCAGCCAGTGCCATGCCAGATGATCAACTGCTTCTGTATGTATTCGGATTACACGCCGCTGACGCTGGAAGAGTGGATGGAGTGTGATCAAAAACGACAGGAATTGACTTATAAAACGGAATACAGAAAATAAATTTCTGAAATCAAGAATACAAACTTGAAATTGATGCAATATACTTGTATAATAGAAATGAAAGGAGGGACAGATTATGCTATGCCAGTTTTCATTCCAGAATTTTAAGTCCTATAAAGAAGAGACTACATTTGACTTTCAGGCGGCGGCTATTCCGGAATTTAGTGCATCTCTTTTAGGAGAGGAAAAAAGTGGAAGGCTGTTGCCAGTGGGAGTGGTTTATGGCCCAAACGGAGGAGGAAAGAGTAACCTTCTTCAGGCTCTTTCTTGCCTTATTACCACGGTGGTCAAGCCTATCCACGATTTGGAAAAGACAAGAGAAGATATTGTCATCCAGCAGAAAGCAGAGTGCGAGCCGTTTTTATTCGATGATATCTCACGTGACAAGCCTACGGAGTTTCAAGTGTATTTCCGTCAGGGGAAAAACGAGTACCGTTATTATTTGGCACTGAAAGAAGATGAAGTGGTTTCGGAGGCACTCTATTGGCGAGCTATTGGAGGAAGAAAGACCGGCACTGTTTTTGAGCGAGAAGAATCGAATATTACGCTTGGTGCTAGCATCAATAAAGCAAGCATTAACACGTCGGTAAACCCCAAAATGCCGTATTTGTCCTTCCTAGCAATCAACTATGATATTCCTGCCATAGCAGAAGTACAAAAGTGGTTTGAGTCCTGTGTGATCCGAAATTACGCCAATCCGGTCGTGGATAGTACCGTTATGATTTCTAAGAATGACGATGTTAAAAGACGAATCGTACAGGCGTTGAATGACATGGGAATCGATTTGACGGGCTATCGATTTGATGAAAATGAAAAGCAACTCTACACGCAGCGGACGGTTAATGGAAAAAGCTACGAACTTAGGTTTATGGATGAATCTGATGGTACGCAGAAGTTGATAGCGGTTCTTCCGGTGTTGCTGATGGCATTAAGAGAAGGAAGGCTGGTCATCATAGATGAGCTGGATGCGAAGCTGCATCCTAAGCTGTTGCGTTATGTGATTGCAATGTTCAAGAATCCGAAAATCAACCCAAATGGAGCGCAGTTGATTTTTACGTCACATGATGTGACCACAATGCGAAATACTGTTTTTCGCCGAGATGAGATATGGTTTGCAGCAGAAAATGATAATCACGAAAGCGAGATTTACTCTCTCTATGAGATACGCCGTGAAGACAACGAAAGAGTGAATAACACAGCGGCATACGATAAACAGTATCTGGAGGGTAGATACGGTGCGGATCCTTATTTAAGGAATATGCTGACTGGAGGCGACTGGGAATGAGTCTCAAGCCAGACAAGAAGAGCGACCTTAATAAGGACTGGATGAAGAAACGCCGAGATAAACCTATCAAAATTCAACCAGAATATCAGCTGATCGTTACGGAAGGAACGTCAACGGAACCACAGTATTTTCGAGCAATCCGTGACATCATCAATCAGCAATATCGAGGCAGAGTTCAACTGGATATCTATGGCGAAGGGCAGAACACCCTGAGCTTATTTGATAGAGCCAGAAGTCATGTGCAACGCAGTTCCAATGTGTACAAACACGTTTGGATTGTGTATGATACAGACGATTTTCCACAGGACTATATCAATCGGACGGCAGAGTTATGTGAGCAAAGCAGTACGGAAGAAACGGAATATCATGCAATCTGGTCGAATCAGTGCATTGAGCTATGGTTTCTGCTACATTTCAGTTATTTTCAGTCAGACATTCATAGAAAAGAATATTGGCCAAAACTTAGTGAGTGCATGACACTATATGGCTTGGGAACCTACTCGAAAGGGCGAGAGGACATGTATAGTGTCTTGGAACCGTACATGGATATTGCAATTCGGAACGCAAGAAAGCTGGAAGCAATCAATCAAGGAAGAACACCGGCAATGTCTGCACCGGGGACAAAAGTGTATGAATTGATTGAAAAGCTAAAGCCCTACTTGAAAGGCTGACAGGGAGGATAGTCGCAAGAATGAATTTTGGACAAAAAGCAGTGCAACTTCTGAATGTTTGGACTGAAGTGGTAAGCAGTAAGTAAAAAGCATAATCGAATGGCTAAATTAAGAGAAACCATCAACAATAGGAGGATATTCAAATGGGTATTTTAGTTTCCAAGGTCAGAATTGAGAATTTCCGTTCTATTGAGATTCTCGAATTATCATTATCTACGACCAATGTACTTATCGGTGCCAATAACTGTGGTAAATCCAATTTTTTGAAGGCAATCAACATTGCACTTGGACAGAATAAAAACATATCTCCAGAAGACATTTATGTTGAAAAAGATGAAGTATTAGACAAATCCAAATGTGCTACTATAGATGTTATGATTCGCCCGGTCGATGATGCTAATAATGTTATTAGTGGTTTTTCAGACTTTTGGATTGGTGTTTTTACAGAAGCCTGGATTACAACAGGAGATCCGCTGGGAGATTATGTAGGCATTAGAACCATCTTGCAGTATGATGCTTTAAGAAATGATTATGTTTTAGTTCGGAAGCAAATTACAGATTGGGGAACGTCTGTTTCTGAAGCTACTGTCAGCCGCAGAAAAAGTTTTACCGGAGATATGAACACTTATATTTCTGCGTTCTATATGGATGCGCAACGTGATGTAGTTGAAGATATTAAAGATAGGAAATCATACTTTGGTCGTGCAACCTCTCGAGTAGAACTTCCTCAGGACAGGGTTTCGGATATCGAAAGGCAATTAAATGATGTGAATTCCCAAATAGTAGAAAGCATACCGGCATTGAACCAAACAGCAACACGAATTGCATCTATAGCCTCAACTGTCGGAGCGGCTAATGGAACAATTGAGATTGAGCCGTTAGCAAGAAAGCTTTCTGACTTACATAAAGGTATGGATATAATTTTTAGGGATGGCGAGGCGGCCAGACTATCTGTGTCTCAGCATGGCATGGGAACAAGAAGTTGGATATCATTCCTCACATTGGGTGCTTATGTAGATTGGGAAAAACAGAGTTTGCTCGAAGACGATCCGGAAGCAGATTCTTATATTATGTTGACAATGGAGGAGCCCGAGGCCCACTTACACCCTCAAGCTCAACAGAAACTTTATTCTCAATTGTGTCAGTTTTCAGGGCAAAAAATTATTAGCACACATTCTCCGAGTGTTGTCGCACAGGCAAATTTAAAAGATCTGATCCATTTCGAAAAAATAAATGGAAAGACAACTGCGCACAGCTTCAACGCAACTGAATATACTCAAGAAGAAATAAATCGGATTAAGCGGGAAGTGACTTGCTCTCGAGGTGAACTGTTGTTTTCTAAGGCTATTGTTTTGTGCGAAGGAATTACCGAAGAACAGGCTTTGCCTATATATTTTGGAGAATACTATGGTATAGCTCCGGAGTTCTGTGGTGTGAACATCATTGGTATTGGTGGGCAAAATTACAAAACTTTTCTTTCTTTAATCAAAAACTTTAATATTCGATGGTATATTTTTAGCGATGGTGAAGCGTCTACAATCCGCACCGTGAAAAAAGCGGTTCGAGATGTATTTGGTCGTGAAACAGAACAATGTGATAATGTGATTATTCTTGATAATCACGAAGATTATGAACGACATCTTCTGAATTCGGGTTACGAGTCTGAAATTGTTGAGGCGATAGGCAATTACGAAGGAAAACCGGATTATGTATTAAATTATGCTCAGACTCGAGATAAAACTGTGGCTAAGAGAGAAAAAACGAATCGGCCTAAATGTCCCACTTGCCATCAAGATATATATGTAGATGTTATAAGAGATTATTCGGGTACTGACGGATGGCATAGTGCCATCTATGATTGTTGCACATCAAAGCAGGCAAAAGCTAAGTACGCTGCTGTCGTTGCCGAAAAAATTATATCGCTCGAAGACAGCAGTCGTAGAATTCCACCCAAGGTAAAAGATTTGATGACGGCAATGCATTCTATTATGAGTAGTGAAGGAGGGCTTCATCATGAAACTGTCTCAGAAACAACAGCAAATAGTCAATCATAAAGATGGAGCTCTGTTGGTTGAAGCTGGCCCTGGCAGCGGAAAAACACGAGTGCTTATTGAGCGGATAAAATGCCTCTTAACTTCTACTAAACGTGGCAAGGTTTTAGCGTTAACATTTAGCAACTTAGCAGCAGACGAGATGAAAAATCGTTTAGCGGAAGATCATTTCTTTGAAGATCAAATTGAACGAGCTACAGTTGGTACAATTCATTCATTCTGTTTGGATTTGGTGCAATCTCGTGGTAACTTGATAGGTCTTAACTCCGATATGGTCTTATTTGAAAACGAAGAAGATCGTAGAGCTGTTTTAAAAGATGTTTTCATGGAAAACTCACAGTTGAAAGATTTCCTTGCACAATATGAGGATAAGAGTCAAATTATGCAACGCATTCTGCAGTTAATCACTGAGCAGAAGAAAAACTTTGTTTTGCCAGATGATTGTGCAGTGAACGCCCCCTTCCCGTTAATATATTCTGAGTATAATCAGAAGCTTCTCGATCAAAATGCAATGGACTTTGACGATATTCTGTTTTTTGCATACAGGATATTGACTGAAAATCCAAGTGTTGTACGTATGTATAATTCTTTGTATCGGTATATATGTATTG
>OQVQ01001337.1_pt1 | contig 10150 bp, 7 predicted proteins | sample 1691491 | NCBI WGS metagenome assembly OQVQ01 (sample SAMN03418252, study PRJEB22391) | human gut metagenome | biome: human-gut; feature: organic feature; material: feces | host: Homo sapiens | place: Tanzania | collected 2013-01
GTGGCAGAACCTTCAAAGCCCTATAATTTTTCTGCAAGTGTAGGAAAACTTTACAGCTAATCTCACTGCCGGGTTTTACGTTCACTGAGCTTTGATTGCTTCAAGCCGGTCGAAAGACAGTGCAAATCCCTGTTCTGCCGTTTTCGAAACAGTTTCGCCGTTGGCTGCATACAATGCCTGTGTATTGTTCAAAAGCCAAGCCCCGTTTTCAACAATTTGGCTTCCGCTGAGGAAGAAAACATATTCCGAACCGACTTCAATTTCGGGACTGTCTTCATATTGGTAAACGGTATCCTCAGTTTCTCCTCCCAAAAGCATTACTTTAAGCACATCTCCGCTGCTTGCTGCACCGGAGTAGCTTTCCTGCACGCGAACCTCATAGACTGTCACAACAGTCTGCTCGTTGTCCTGCCCTGCTTCTGCGGATTCTGCGCCGCTTTCCGGAATACGAAGAGACATCGATTCATATCGCTCGGACAGCACAGTTCCGTATACGACATATTCTGCGTGAGCCGAAAGATCATCAACTGACGTATATTCCGGATAATCTGCGGAACAGACAATCGTTTTTTTATCCTGTTTCTGTGAAGCACTGCCGCCTGTTTGCAGGTTGTCGTTTGTTTTCCCTTTTGAACCGCAGGCAGCCGTTGTTAAAACTAACATTGCCGCCAGAAGCACAACACACAGCGTTTTGAATGGTTTCATGTTTATTTGCCTCCATTTTTATTATATTTCGCAACTACATTCGCTATATCGTATGCAGTTGGAGAAATCATTATATTTCGGTTTCTTGTGTACTTCATTATTGAATCCTGCTCCGTTACAGGATTGTCTGCAAGCCAAATCGTATGACCCAATTCATGCACCAAAACGCTCTGTATGAAATTCGCTAAATTTCCTGTCGAAGCGTCCCTTGTTATTGTTCTTGAATTCAACTCAATCTTAAATCTTGTTAACTCACTCCCCGACCTTTCTAAAGCATACGTAATGCCATAAGCATCGTAATCATATTGGCTAACATAAATTCTGTTTGTCGAGCTGCTCGATGTATAAAAGTTTATCGGCGCGGATGAATTATTCCAATTATATCTTGACTGGTTCACCGCCGCTTGCCATGTACCGTTAAAGCTATACGGATAGACATATATCGACTTGTTTGCCGTCCCATATGGAAGATACTGTCCTTCTTTGTACATAATATGTAATTCAGGTTTGTTGGGCGATGCTGCATCGGACGAATAAAACGTTGTCCAATGTGATGTGGTCGATTCTACATCGTCCCTAAGAACAAAACCGTAATTTTTATACGTGCCAGCATACCAACTCCTTACAATGTCAGTTACATAGATTTTGTACCAATCATTTGAAGCTTGATACGTGCCTGAGGATACATTAACCGTGTTATATCTCGGTCTGTTTTCCCACGTTAATGTGCTCGGAGTCCAGTGTTTGGTTACGCGATATGCCTTAACCTCCGGAGTGCTGCCGCTGTGATATTTTATGTTCATGTATGCCGCCGATATGCTATCAGCCGTTATAAAGGACGGAAGGTCGAATTTAATGTACGTTCTTCTGAGTTCATATGTCTCATCATGTCCGGTTCTGAGCCAGTTCTGCATATAGTAGTTGGCTGTTGGATAGCGACTTGATACAAACGTATCTTTCGTTTTGTTCGCTCCGGTTACCATCACAGAGGGATCAATCAGTACAGGAAATACCCTTTCCGTATCATCAAGATAATCTGAAGTGAATGCAACTTTAATGGTTGTTTTTTGGTCACTTACTTTCTCGACGATATACTCCATTTTGTCAGTAAATTTACCTGCCGAGTCCACAGCAAACAGTGATCCAAACTCGAACACCTGTTTCCCTTGTCGGTTATATACGCATAACCTATCACTGTTATTTTTCTTTATGGTGTAATTCGATGTGTCAACCTCAAACAGATACTCTGACGGCGCACTCAAATCTTTCAATATAATGTATTCCTTTACGCAATCATTTTGAACCGAATAAACAAAATCCGTATGCTCCCGTGCTTCGGAATATGTTATGCAACTGTCGGATCGCAAGTCAAAGTCTTTAAATTTGTATGTGTTTCCTTTTGTTCCTGTCCTAACAGTTTTTGCTGTTGAATCAACCAAGGAAAACGCAAGCGTTTCATCGCCCGACTTTATCAGCAGACTCGGTTTTTTATCCGAAAAATAGACCTTAACCGAGTTTGCAGCATTTGTGAACTTATATAAGTTCGCGTTGTTTCTGTATTCAACAGGTTCAACTGTATTGTCGATTTTCGTATAGTTGCCGTTTTCATCTTGAAAATACTTGTCCTCTGCATAAACAACGCATTCGTATGTTCCATCCGATAACAAGTATGTGTCAGAATTTGACTTCCTCATTTCAGGAACTTCGGTTACGCGTTGTTTCTCGTCCCGACTCGAACTGCTGATTTTATCAGCCGATACAAACGCGGGACTGTAACAAGTCAGCATCATTATAATGCTCAGCAAGATTGCTAACGCCCTTCTCATCATTATTGACCTCCCTACAACATCCAAATTTGAGATATATAAGCTATCATCAACTTCATTATAACACACAATATTCATTTGTCAACGGCTTTGCGCATTTTTTTAAAAAAATTTTTCGGTATTTATGCGGTAATTTTTTCGGCATTCGAACAAATGCAATATCTCCGCAGACTCAATATATTTATAATATCCCAAAGGGCTCCTATTTATTCGGATTTGAACACATCGTTTCGCCCTCCGCGACAGGATGCGGCAAAAAAAGCGGCAAAACGGACTTGCCGCCGCATTCCGACTGTGCTAAACTAACAGCAGTAATCTGCGGAGGAGGAATCCCGAACATGGATAAACCGAATAAAACCGATAATGCGGAACAACCTGCCGAAACAGCGGATACAGAGGGCGGATTGACAGCCGAAAAACCGCGCAGCAGACGCAGAAAAACTTCGATTGCACACATTGCAACCGTGTGCGGCAGTGTTTACACCGGCGGCAAAACTGCAAAAGACATAAAAAAGCAGGCTGAGCAAAGCGCGATCACGGTCGATGACGCTGAAATTATTGAGATACCGGAACCTGTCGAATTGTATGAAACGGATTGTCTCCGTGAACCTGAGGACAGTGAAGATGCCTCGCCTTACGATCCGCTTTCGGCAGTCTGCCTGAACGGCAGGCGTTCCGTTGAGGAACTGATGGAGACAGGTAACCTGTCGGATATTGACAGACTTCGCGGGATTGTTGTTTGTGAGGAACGTCCTTTGAATAAGAAGCGCGAATACGCAAACAGGCTTACCGAGCTTTTGGGAGGCACACTGCATATGCTTCCGCCCGTTCGCAGCGGCAATGATGTTTGGAAAATGCTGTTTGATGAGATTCCTTCGGTTTTTGTTGTCAGCGTTTCTCTTCCCGATATTGATGCGTTCGCGCTGATAAACACCCTTCGGCAGAGCAAGCTGTGCCGCAATGCACGTTTTTTTGTTTGTGCGCCTAAGATGACGAAATCACTTATCGGAATCAGCCGCAATGAAAAGATTGACGGACTGCTTTCGTTTTCTGCCCCTGTCGAACAAACGGCCGCAGCTATAATCGAAAAATGTCTTGACTATGAGAAAAAACGCGGCAAATCGGATCTTGAAGCACTTGAACAGGCAATAAATAACCCCGCGTTTTTCAGCGAGCTGGACGAACAGAAGCGTCGATATGCAATGGTGACCGATTCCATATTGCTGCCGCTCGGGCTGCAAAACGAGCATCGCGGCACGGAATTTCTGCGGCTGCTTGTCTGTATGCGCATATTCGGAGTCGATGCGGATCTCAAACGCATGTATGAATACGTTGCAATGTATTATCACTCCACTCCGGCCGCGGTTGAAAGAGCAATTCGCTATTCCATCGAGTGTGCATGGGAGGGCGGGAATCTCTATATGCAATATGAACTTTTCGGCAACACAACGGATTCCGCAAAGGGTAAGCCGACAAATGCCGAATTCATCGCCACCATCGTTCAGCACATTCGGAACAGACTGCGGCACGGCAGCGCGGCCCCGCAAGCATTTCCGATGTACGAACATGATGAGCAATGACTGAATTCTGCCTTTTTTTGCCGCAGAAATTCTCCATTGTTTTAACTTGAGTTAATGTTTTTTTAATGATTCTGCGTTATACTGTATGCAGGCGGATCGACGGGATCCGGTCCGCAAATTTCTGTCCGGAGGCAACGAAAAGTGCTTGAAATAAAAAAAGTTTCCAAACAATATAAAACCGGCGATCTTGTTCAGAACGCACTGAGCAGCGTTAGCCTTGAATTCCGCAGCAATGAGTTTGTTGCGGTTTTGGGCCCGAGCGGTTCGGGCAAAACAACTTTGCTCAACATCATCGGAGGGCTTGACCGCTATGACAGCGGCGACCTTGTTATCAACGGTGTTTCCACAAAACAATACACAAGCCGCGACTGGGATACTTACAGAAACCATACCGTCGGGTTCGTTTTTCAGAGTTACAATTTGATTCCGCACCAATCCGTGCTTTCAAACGTTGAGCTTGCACTGACACTTTCCGGCGTATCAAAGCAGGAGCGGCGCAGACGCGCATGTGAAGCGTTGGAACAAGTCGGGCTCAAAGGACAGGAGCATAAGCGGCCGAACCAAATGTCCGGCGGACAGATGCAGCGCGTTGCCATTGCACGTGCGCTTGTTAATAATCCCGATATTTTACTTGCGGATGAGCCCACCGGTGCACTTGACAGCGAAACCGGAACCCAAGTTATGGAGCTGCTGAAAAAAGTCGCAAAAGACCGCCTTGTCATAATGGTTACACACAATGCCGAACTTGCGGAGCAGTATGCAACGCGAATTGTGAAGCTTCATGACGGGCAGATTTTGAGCGATACAAACCCCGTGAGCAATGACGAACGAACTTTGACGAAAGAAAAAGAACGCGGGGCGGGCAGCACTTTTGATAAAAAACAAAAGAAAAAACGGACTTCCATGTCCTTTTTTACCGCGCTCTCGCTGAGTTTAAACAACCTTTCAACGAAAAAGGGCAGGACTTTTTTGACCTCTTTTGCGGGTTCGATAGGCATTATCGGCATTGCATTGATTCTTGCGCTTTCAACCGGCATTCAGAACTATGTCAATGCAATCCAGAAAGACACTTTGACCTCCTACCCTATCACAGTCGAACGCGAACCGAACGATTTCATGAGCATGCTGACGGCAGCAAACGAAAAGACGGACGATGAAACACTGAAAAGCCGTGATGCGGATTCAGTTTACTCCGATCCGCGGCTCTACAAAATGCTGAACGCAACCGTTTCGGATGGAGACGAAGTAAATGACCTTGCATCGTTTAAAAAGTATATTGATTCGGAGCTTGATGCTTCAACCGCAAAGACCGATCTTCGAGAATATGTAAGCTCCGTGCGGTACGGCTACGGGCTTACCGTCAATGCGTATGTCATCGGCACGGACGGGAAATATCACAGTACGGATATGACCTCCGCATTGTTTGCCGATGATGAAACATCCGAAGGCGACAAGGGCGTCAGTATGATTAACATGATGACCTCCCGCATGGGAAACATGAATCTTTGGGACGAAATCCTTTCCGGAGCGGACGGCGCACTCGTTTCCGAGCTTGTTTTGAATCAATATGAGCTTGTTGCGGGCGAATGGCCGAAGAGTGCCAACGATATTGTGCTTGTTATTGATAAAAACAACGAAGTATCCGACGTTGCTTTCTATGCTCTCGGGCTTATGGACACCGCCGAAATCACAAGGATTTTTAACTCCGTTCTTAAGGGCGAGGAAATCGTGACGGATACACGCTCCGCAAAGTTTGAAGAGCTTATCGGCACCAAATTCAAGCTGATATTGAATTCAGATTATTACTCAGAATCGTATTCTACCGATGAAAACGGCGGTTCATGGAAATATATCGGCGATGACGCCGCCGCAATGGAGCTTGTTATCAAAAACGGACTCGATCTGCGGCTTGCAGGTATTATTCGCCCGAACGACAACAAGGCTGCTTCAGTAAACGGAGTTTTCGGCTACACTTCCGCCCTTTCCGACTATATAATTCAGAAAACGAACGAAAGTGAAATTGTCCGCGAACAGAAATCCCCGGAAAACGTGAATCTTGATGTGTTAACCGGACTTCCTTTCACTTTGGACTCCGAAAACGAACTGTCGGCAGACAAAAAGGCGGAAGAAGTTACCGCTTATTTTGCATCCCTTACGGACATGCAGAAAACGGAAATCTACAAAAAAATCATTGCCGAACCCGAGCAGGCGGAGCTTGATGCAGTTGTTGAGGAATACATGGCAATGTATCCGACGCGTGAATCAATGGTTCAGCTTGCGGCGGCAACATACGGGTTTGATGTTGCCACTGCGGAGGAATATCTTTCCGACTATACGGACGAAGAGCTTCGGACTTTGATGCGTGAACAGCTTGTTTCTGCCGTAAAAAAGAAATATGCCGACAAAGCCGAAGCCGAAATCATGCAGATTATTTTCGAACATTCCGCACCGAACGATCTTTTCGGCACGGCCGGATATGCCGCAGTTGCGGATATTTTTGATAAAACAATTGCAAACGACACGAGTGTTGACAAGCTTGCGGAATACTATGATAAATTCATGCCGTCAAAGGTTTCCGGAACAACGCTTGACGAGGCACTTGAAAAACTCGGCGCAGTTGATCCCGATTCGCCCAAAACCGTTAATTTGTATGCTGCAACATTTGAGGATAAGGAAGCTATCGCTGACAACATTGCGGAATACAACCGGAATGCGGACGAGGATAAGGCTATTGAGTACACCGATTATGTTGCGCTGCTTATGTCCGGAGTTACAACAATGATCGACGCCGTTTCGTACGGGCTTATCGCGTTTGTTGCAATCTCTCTGGTTGTATCCTCAATTATGATAGGCATAATTACCTATATCTCAGTGCTTGAACGCACGCAGGAAATCGGTATTCTGCGCTCCATCGGCGCATCAAAACGCGATATTTCATCCGTGTTCAATGCCGAAACGCTGATTATCGGTTTTTGTGCGGGTGCGATCGGAATAATTGCATCAATGCTGTTGTGCATCCCGCTGAACCTTATCGTTCGGTCGCTCACAGGCATCGACACGCTGACGGCCGTCCTTCCGTGGCGTGCCGGCATAATACTGGTTCTGATAAGCATGATTTTGACACTTATTGCGGGCATCATACCCTCGCGAATTGCGGCGAAGAAGGATCCCGTTGCCGCGCTGAGATCGGAATGAAACAGCGCTGTTTACTTTTTGCCTTTTGATTTAAAATAAAATAAAATAAAAATATCGCGGCTTCCGTAAACGAGGCCGCGATATCTTTATTCTGTGCCGAGTTTTGTCATGCGGAATATGTATTCAGCATATCGTGATTATCCGCCGTTCGGATAATCACCGAACGTATTCTTATTCGCCGAAATACCTGTTCAGAAGGCCTGCGAAAGCCTTGCCGTGACGGGCTTCGTCACGCGCCATTTCATGAACGGTGTCGTGAATTGCATCAAGGTTAAGAGCCTTTGCGCGCTTTGCCAGATCGGTCTTGCCTGCGGTTGCGCCGTTTTCGGCTTCGACACGCATTTGAAGGTTCTTTTTGGTGCTGGAAGTTACAACTTCGCCGAGAAGTTCTGCAAACTTTGCAGCATGCTCAGCCTCTTCATAGGCTGCTTTTTCCCAATAGAGACCGATTTCGGGATAACCTTCGCGGTGTGCAACCCTTGCCATTGCAAGGTACATACCGACTTCGGTGCATTCGCCTGCGAAATTTGCACGCAGATCCGCCATAATATCCTCGGGTGCGCCCTGTGCAACGCCGACGACATGCTCTGCCGCCCAGCTCATTGTTTCGGACTGCTCAATGAACTTTTCTGCGGGTGCACCGCAAACGGGACATACTTCGGGAGCGGAATCGCCCTCATGAACGTAACCGCATACTGAACATACAAACTTTTTCATACTTTTATCCTCCAAAGATTTTTATTTTTTGCGGCACGCGCCGCCGGTCAGCATTTTATGCTCGTTTTTGATTATTCTCCCTTTTCTTCTTCTGTCTGCATTCATTGCAGATATAGAAAAGGTTGAGTGTGTAGGAAACAATTTCTTCGCCGATTCTGCTGCTGAAATATGATTTCAGGTCGCCCGGGTCACAGTCGGCAACCCTGCCGCATTCGATACACTGCATGTGTTCATGCGGGCGAATGGTCTTGTCGTATCTGTCCGGCTCACCGGCAACGGGAATGTGAAGGATCTCTCCGGCATCGACCATGAGTTTCAGATTCCGATAGACAGTTCCGAATGCAATGGACGGCATTTCGGCCTTTGCCCTTGCATAAATCATTTCGGCTGTCGGGTGATCGTCCGCCCGTTGTATGATGTTGTAAATCAACTGTCGCTGCCTTGTCATTCACGCCTCCTTAGGAATGATTCCTGTTATTATTATACCACCGATTTATGCCGTGTCAAGCATTAAATCTCATTTCTAAAAATATATTAAAAGCGCGGCCCTCATGACCGCGCCGATGTTCGTTTTCGAAAATTCAATTTCGCAAGCTGTTGAAACGATTTGATTAATCTTGCGGAGTGTTCGGTTCGAATTCAAACCAGCGGACGAAAAACTCTCCGCAGCGATGCATTCCGCAGCTTTCGGCAGTGCGCACCGAAGGTATGTTTTCTTCCGCACACTCCCATATTATTTCATTCTCGCGTTCTCGTGCAGATTCAATTGCGGTGCGCAGCAACGCCGATGCAATGCCGCGCCGTCGATATTCCGCTTTTGTATCCGCACCGACTATGCAGCAGCATATTTCCATGGATGAAATTTATGGTTTGTATCCAACGCTCCATGAGGCATCGGAGGAAAAATTCCTGGATGTAATGGCAAAACGAATCAGCAGAGACGACTTGCCGACGCAACTGCAAATGCTGCGGAGGGCGATAGGGTATTCCCAGAAGATGTTAGCAGATAAATCCGGTGTGACATTGCGGATGATTCAGCAGTATGAACAGCGGGCAAAGGATATCAATAAGGCCTCTGGTGCCAATCTGGCGGCTTTGGCGCAGATCTTGGGATGCCGAATGGAGGATTTAATGGAAGGATGAGGGGAGATACTGTAGTTTGTGTTTTAGATATGGAATATAATATTATTGATGTTAAAAGAGACTATTATCTGTTTATATGATACTTATGAGAATATCCCACAAAATTCTCAAAATTTTATCGAGGCCATTTATGAAAAGAAAGGCAGCGAGAGCAAAGAGACAAAAGAATTCATAGGAAATAATTTGGAGATAACTATGATATCAACACAACCCGAAAAACAAAACCGTGGCCCGCGAAACAACCAGAAACTGAAGATTTTGTATCTGGCGAAAATTCTTCTGGAAAATACGGACTCCAACCATGATATGACTTTGCAGGAAATCATCGACCAACTGGCAGCCTATGATGTGACTGCAGAGCGGAAAAGCCTGTATGATGATCTTGCCCAGTTGGATGCCTTTGGTATTCAAATAAAGAAGACACAATATGGCAAAACCTATCACTACCAGGTGAGCAACCGGGACTTTGAACTGGCAGAACTGAAACTTCTCGTGGATTCCGTGGCATCCGCCAAATTTATTACAGAGGAAAAATCCAACCAGCTCATCAAGAAAATCGAACACCTGGCAAGTAAACAGGAGGCATCAATGTTACAGCGCCAGGTTTATGTGTCTGGCCGGGTAAAATCCATGAACAAGGACATCATGGAAAATGTGGATGCCATCCATAATGCCATCGCCCAGAACCTCAAAATTTCTTTCCAGTATTTCCAGTGGAATAGGAAAAAGGAGGCAGAACTGCGGAGAAATGGAGAACGGTATATCATCAGCCCATGGGGACTGTCCTGGGATGATGAAAATTACTACCTGGTGGGTTATGACTCCCAGGCAGACATGATCAAGCATTACCGGGTGGACAAGATGCTGAAAATCAAAGTGGAATCAGCAAGACGCGAAGGCAGAAATAAATTTGAGAAGATAGACATGGCGGCTTACGCCAAAAAGATGTTTGGCATGTTTGACGGCGAAGAACAGAACGTGGAT
>OQVQ01001338.1_pt1 | contig 10147 bp, 10 predicted proteins | sample 1691491 | NCBI WGS metagenome assembly OQVQ01 (sample SAMN03418252, study PRJEB22391) | human gut metagenome | biome: human-gut; feature: organic feature; material: feces | host: Homo sapiens | place: Tanzania | collected 2013-01
AAGTGTTCGTCGGTTTGTTGTTGGGAGGTGATAGGCATGATGATGAATTTTCAGCAAAAGTACGAATAATATTTTGAAGAGTTAATGATTATTGCTATTTTTGCAAGAAAATCATCATCGTCGATATGGCCGAACACAATGATTTGGGAAAATGGGGCGAGGAGTATGCTGCCGTTTATTTGCAGAAGCAAGGATATGTCATCTTGGATCGCGACTGGAGATATGGTCGCAGCAAGATCGATATAGACATTATCTGCAAGACTCCAGATATGAGAACCGTGGTATTTGTGGAGGTGAAGACGCGCGCAACAGAGCAAATACTGGCACCAGAAGACGCTGTGAATGTGCAAAAGGTGCGCCATATAGGAAGGGCCGCCCACAATTATGTGCAGATGTACGACGTTGTGGAAGAGTTGCGGTTCGACATATTAACGATTATCGGCCGCAAAGGCAGCGATGATATACAAATCAATCATATAGAAAATGCTTTCAATCCTCTCCTTGTATAACAAGCTTGTCCGCAAAGGAAACTCGAAAGAGTATGTGCTCTATGAGATGGACGAGACCGACAGCACCAATCTGCGTGTGCGCGAGGTGGCGCAGGCCAATCGGGCGGCAATCGAACAGGCGAAAGCCTTGGCGGTTGTGCTAACAACGGATTTTCAGACCGCCGGGCGCGGTCAAGGCACCAACACTTGGGAAAGCGAGCGGGGCAAGAACTTGCTGTTCTCCATCCTTGTTCACCCTTCGATGGTGCCCGTGCAGAGCCAGTTCCTGCTCTCCATGATGGGAGCATTGGCGCTCAAGGAGGCTTTGGACACTTATGTGGCTGAGGGAATTACGCTTAAATGGCCCAACGACATATATTGGAACGACAAGAAAATTAGTGGCACGCTCATAGAGACCTCCCTTTCGGCCAGACATATCAAGGACTGCGTGTTTGGGGTGGGGCTCAACGTGAACCAAGCTTCTTTCTCAGATGCGCTGCCCAACCCTGTGTCTTTGAACCAAATTGTTGGGCACGAGGTGGATAGGGGAGAACTGTTGGAGAAAATCCTATCGTCGTTCGTCAAATACTACAAGATGATCGAAGAAGGTTCCTATGGCGACATTTCGGCCCTCTATCATGAGGCCCTCTACAGAAAACATGGGTTCCATACATATCGAGACCGGGAGGGCGAATTTGAGGGGGCCATTGTTGAAGTGGAGGACAATGGGCATTTGGTGATGCGCGACCGTGAAGGGCGCATTCGGGTGTACGCCCTGAAGGATGTGCAATTTGTGATTTAGACTTATCTTTCTAACAATTATCATATTAAATTATGGCAAGATTCAATCGTATACTTCTCAAGTTGTCGGGCGAGAGCCTGATGGGAAAACAGAGTTATGGCATAGATCCAGAGCGTTTGGCTGATTACGCTCGCCAGATTAAGGAAATCCACGAGATGGGAATTCAGATAGGTATCGTCATTGGGGGTGGTAACATTTTCCGTGGCTTGACCGGTTCTCAGAAAGGTTTCGACCGTGTGAAGGGCGACCAAATGGGTATGTGCGCCACGGTTATCAACTCATTGGCCCTCAGTTCTGCCTTGGGTGCCATTGGCGTGAAGACTAAGGTGCTGACCGCCATTCGCATGGAACCCATCGGTGAGTTCTATAGCAAGTGGAAAGCCATTGAGGCCCTTGAGAACGGCTATGTCTGCATCTTCTCAGCAGGCACGGGCAGTCCCTATTTCACAACCGATACGGGCAGCTCTTTGCGCGGCATTGAGATTGAGGCCGACGTGATGCTCAAGGGCACCCGTGTTGACGGTGTGTATACGGCCGACCCCGAAAAGGATCCTCAGGCTGAGAAGTTCACCAAGATTACCTATAAGGAGGTGTTGCAGCGTGGATTGAGGGTGATGGATCTTACGGCCATTTGTATGTGCCAGGACAACCACCTGCCCATCTATGTGTTCAACATGGACGTTGTGGGCAACTTGAAGAAAGTGCTCGACGGTGAGGAAATAGGAACGTTGGTTTACTAACCATTCAACCGATAGACCCACAACCACCTACCCATCGATACAGTTTGAGTGTCAGTTGGTGGGTGGTTGTTTTATTTATATAAAAACGGGACTCACGCTCCCCCCCCGGCAGACGTAGAGTCCCGATAAATCGTGATAAATACGAGTAATCGTGATGATTATATTTTTCCTTATTACTAAAATCTCAGTTACCAGGTTAGTTTTACAAGGAAACTCTTATTTCAATCAATTCTTGATTACAATGGCAAATTTAATGCATTTTTCCCATTTATGCAGTTTCATTGATAGTGGTAATGGTTTCATTTATACGCAAAAGGAGTTTCATTCCTATGAATGAAACTCCTTTTCTTTCCATTGTCCGGGTGTCATGCCTGTTTTCATCTTGAACACCTTGTATAAATGGGCATGGGATGAAAACCCACATTCGGACGAGATGGCGTCGTTGTTGAAATGGGGACGCTCCAACAACATTCGCTGCGCCTCTTGGAACCTTATGTCGCTGAGCCACGTTCTGAACGAACTCTTCAGGTAACGTTCGAAATATCGGCTCAACTCGTTGCGTGGAACGGATATCCTACTCGATAGTGTCGACATGTTGATAGAGGAGTCTCTAAACCCGCCGGTCTCACACCAGAGCTTCAGTTTGGTGGCTATTTCCGTAGCCCTCGTCTCAGATAAGCAGCTGTCTTCATTGGTGTCTTCTGCCTTAATGGCATTTTCCGTGGTTTCTATGCTCGGCGCTTCCTCTTGCATGACAATATCAACAGGAACCATATTGAAGCCATATCCGATAAAACTCATGATAAAGATGAATAGGGCGATAAGCATCAAGGGGAAAATGATTAATAGCAAGGGGCGGTAAACGATGGCGGTGGTCAATATCAATACTGCGGCAGCCGTTAGCAATGCATAGCACGACCAAGTGTACTGGTCGTAGGGTAGAAGGTCGGCCGACGACTCTTTCTCTATGATTTTCCGATGATGTCGGATTTCTCTGCCCGTTGTTACAAAGCAATAAAGCATGCTCAGTACATAGAGGGCAATCATCACAAATGTCAATGAGCCAATGTTCAAACTTCTATATTTGATGAAACCGATTAGGAACACCAAAAGTATGAATGCGTAACTTCCAAAGCCCACGATTTTATATTGTCGACGGCCTTCGCGAAAACAGATGACGTTGAAGATGGCGTACGAAATCGTAATGGAAACGGGCGTATAGAACAACACGTTGACCACAGCTCCACTCATATCGCTTTTGCTCCGAATGTCAAACGTCATTTGAAGAACGTAATGGATGGCCAGAAGCAGCATGGAAGCAAAGATGAGCCAGCGAGACGTTTCGTAGCGTTGATGGATCCATCGAATTTGAAAGCGTGATACTGCTAACATCAAGGCCAACATGGTAACCACGGTGCAACTAAGTAATTGTATGATGAATAATGTGCTCATGGCAAGCTGGTTAGTTTGCGTTACATCCTTCTTTAGGAAATAAATTGTAGATTCATTTCCGTTTGGCCAATTGGCAGACAGGCCTTCGCACTCTTGGGGTAGAGCGTGAAGGCCCGTTGTTATTTTGCTTGAGCGGCTGCTCCCTTGTTGCTAATGATGGATACCAGGACATAGAGCGCAATGATGATCCACCAAGGCTGTAAGAGACCCTTGAATCCGCTGTTGATGATGCTGACGATGAGGATGGCGGCCGATAGGCCAATAAAGCTATACCGTATTTCGTTGCCCTTCCATCCCCAATGCTTGAATTTCAATGCAAACATGGGAATCTCGGAAATGAGAAGCCAAGAAGTTATCAGCATGAGGATGATAAGCAGGGCAAATGTGAAGTTGTAGCTTTCGAGCCAATCGCTGCACGAGATGATAAGCGAGCCCCAGAACAAGGCGTTGGCTGGGGTGGGCATGCCAATGAAACCCATCGATTGCCTTTCGTCAAGATTAAACTTGGCCAATCGCAAAGCCGAGAAGGCCGCCATGATGTAGGCCGCAAAGGGCAAGATGGACGAAATGGGATCGAGCGCAGAGGGCAGGTCCAAAACGAGCAATTGGGAGAAGAGAATGGTGGACGGCGCTACACCAAACGTGACGTCGTCGGCCAATGAGTCGAGTTCCTTTCCGATAGGTGATGAAACGTGCAAGGCACGGGCGCTCATGCCGTCGAAAAAGTCGAAAACCGCTCCGATGATGATCCACATCATAGCCAACTCGGGCTCGTGAAAAAACGCGAAACAAGTAGCTATGCATCCCGAGATTAAGTTGCAACATGTGATGCTGTTGGGAATATGCTTCTTGATGCTCATGGTCAATCTTATTTTTATTGTTGATCCTAATGGATGATTCTGTTCGACTCTGTTAAGGGGCTTATTTCAACTTGGCGATGATGGTTTGGTCGCCAACGGTCTTTTGCCCCATCTTCACGCAGATCTCTGTTCCGAGAGGGAGGAACACGTCAACACGGCTTCCCAGCTTGATAAAGCCAAGATGCTCGTCGATATAGCAATCTTCGCCCTCCTGAGCATAGGTGACGATGCGACGAGCCATGGCACCAGCTATCTGGCGGCACAGGATATCTGTTCCGTCCTCTGTGGTAATCATGATGTCGGCGCGCTCGTTCTCCTCGCTGGCTTTGGGCAACCATGCCTTATGGAAGTTGCCATCTTTGTGGTGAACAAACTTAACCTTTCCGTCAACGGGGAACCAGTTGGCGTGAACATTAAACAAACTCATGAAGATGCTAACCATGATTCGTTTGTCGTGGAAATACTGGTTTTCCTCGACCTCCTCAATGACGACGATCTTTCCATCTGCGGGAGCAACGACAATCTTGTTGGTGTCCTCAACGTTAAGGTATCGTATGGGACACTGGTAGAAGTTGAGCACAATGCCATAGATGACACCAAACACGGCCAGGAAGATTCCAAAAGGCCATTTGGTTTCAAAACTGTACCATAATCCGGTGGCTACTACAATAATAAATATGAGGCTGAATACGAGCGTGTCGTTTCCCTCGCGATGGATTCGCACTTTTTTTAGTTTCTTGATTCTCTTACCCATTTTTAGTAGGTGTTGGCTATTTCTTGCAAAGGTAAGGGTTTTTTATTTATGTGGCAAATTTTTAGAGGGTTCTTTTGGCTATGTCGACATTAAATAGTAACTTTACCGCTCAAAACGCCGATATTCATGGAAGATTTTATACATTTACACGTTCACACCCACTATTCCATCCTCGATGGCCAATCGAAGATACCACGTTTGGTAGACAAGGCTGTTAAGGATGGCATGAAGGGCATGGCCATCACCGACCACGGTGTAATGTATGGCATCAAGGAGTTTGCAGACTATTGCGCGAGTGTCAACAAAGGCCGGAAGAAAGAAGGTCTTGAGCCGTTCAAGCCCATCTTTGGTTGCGAGATGTATGTGGCCCATCACCGCAAGGAGAGCAAGAGCGCAAGCGACGGCGACAAATCGGGCTATCACTTGATAGTGCTCGCAAAGAATTTCAAAGGCTATAAGAACTTAATAAAGTTGGTTAGTCGCGCGTGGGTCGATGGCTTTTATTTCAAGCCAAGAACCGACCGTGGGGATTTGGAAAAATACCATGAGGGCTTGATTATCTGCTCGGCGTGTATTGCAGGTGAGGTGCCCGCCAAGATACTGAATGGTGACATTGAGGGGGCCCGCGAGGCCATAGAGTGGTATCGGCGTGTGTTTGGCGAAGACTACTATTTGGAGATTCAGCGCCACGAGGTGAAGGATCCGCATCAGCGTGCCAATCGCGAAACATTCCCGTTGCAACAGCGTGCCAACAAAGTGATACTTGAACTTGCCAAGGAATATGGCATCAAGGTGGTGTGTACCAACGACTGCCACTTTGAGGATCAAGACACGGCCGAGGCTCACGACCACTTGCTCTGCCTTTCCACCAATAAAAAGCTCGACGATCCAAGCCGCATGCTCTACACCAAGCAAGAGTGGTTTAAGACTCGGGCCGAGATGAACGACGTGTTCTCTGATGTGCCAGAGGCGCTCACTAATACGCTCGACATATTAAATAAGGTGGAGATCTATAGCATCGACCATGGACCCATCATGCCTTTTTTCCCGATTCCGGAGAGTTTTGGCACAGAGGAATTGTGGCGCCAAAGGTACTCTGACGAGGAAATCTATAAGGAGTTTACGACCGACGAGAATGGCCAAAATCCCTTGCCACCCGAGGAAGGACGCAAGAAGATAGAACTGTTGGGCGGTGTCGACAAACTTTACCGCATTAAGTTTGAAGCCGACTATTTGGCTAAATTGACATACGAGGGAGCCAAGAAACTCTATGGCGACCCTGTGCCCGAGGATGTGTGTGAGCACATCAACTTCGAGCTTCACACCATGAAGACAATGGGCTTCCCAGGTTATTTCCTTATCGTGCAGGACTTTATCAATGCTGCACGTAACGATTTGGGCGTATGGGTAGGTCCGGGCCGTGGCTCTGCCGCAGGATCTGTGGTGGCTTATTGCTTGGGCATAACCAGGATCGACCCGCTGAAATACGACTTGCTGTTTGAGCGTTTCCTTAACCCGGACCGTGTGAACCTTCCTGATATCGACACCGACTTCGATGATGACGGAAGAGGTAAGGTGCTTCGATGGGTGATGGATAAGTATGGCCACGAGAACTGTGCCCACATCATCACTTATGGAAGTATGGCCACGAAGAACTCCATTGCCGATGTGGCGCGTGTGGAGGAATTGCCGCTCGACCGGACGAATGCCCTCAAAAAGGCCATTCCTGAGCGTCTGCCAGACGGCATGAAGATGAATCTGACCAATGCCATCAAGTGTACGCCTGAGTTGCGCGACGCAGAGGTGTCGGTCAATCCGAAGGAACGCAATACCATTAAGTATGCCAAGCAGCTTGAGGGTACGGTTCGAGGGGTTGGTATTCACGCTTGTGGTTTTATCATTTGCCGCGACCCCATCAGCGATTGGGTGCCCATCTCTACGGCCGATGACCCAGATTTTCCCAACCTGAAGTGTGCGGTAACGCAATATGATGGCCATGTCATCGAGAGCACCGGACTGATCAAGATGGACTTCTTGGGGCTGAAGACGCTCTCTGAGTTGAAGGAGGCATGTAAGGTCATCAAGCAAACACGTGGCGAGGACGTAGACATCGACAATATTCCCATCGATGACGAACTAACTTACAAGTTGTACCAGGAAGGACGCACTATCGGTACGTTCCAGTTTGAGTCGCCGGGCATGCAGAAATACCTTCGTGAGTTGCATCCTACTGTGTTTGAGGACCTCATCGCCATGAACGCGCTTTATCGTCCAGGCCCTATGGATTACATTCCCGATTTTATTCGAAGGAAGCATGATCCGAGTTTGGTGCAGTATGATATTCCCTGCATGGAGAAATATCTGAAGGACACTTATGGCATCACGGTCTATCAGGAGCAGGTGATGTTGCTTAGCCGTCAGCTTGCAGGATTCACTCGTGGTCAGAGCGATGCGTTGCGTAAGGCCATGGGTAAGAAGAAGAAAGCCATTGTAGACCAAATGCACCCCTTGTTTATCGAGGGAGGCAAGAAAAATGGGCACGACCCGAAGGTGCTTGATAAGATTTGGACCGATTGGGAGAAATTTGCTTCCTACGCCTTCAATAAGTCGCACGCCACTTGCTACTCTTGGGTGGCTTACCAGACGGGATACCTCAAGGCCCATTACCCTGCCGAGTATATGGCTGCCTTGATGACACGCCGTTTTGCCATTCGTACGGAGATAGCCAAGCTCATGGAAGAGTGCAAGTCGTTGGGCGTCGAGACGTTGGGTCCCGATGTCAACGAGTCGTATGTGGGCTTTGGTGTGAACGACAAGGGCGCCATTCGCTTTGGTCTATCGGCCATTAATGGCATGGGTAGCAGCGCCGCCGATATGATTGTGCAGGAAAGGCTTGCCAACGGGCCATTTAAGGACATCTTCGATTTCGCAGAAAGAGTGAGCTTGAAGGATGTAAACCGTAAGTCGTTTGAGAGTCTTGCCCTGAGCGGCGCTTTCGACTGCTTTGGGTTGATGCGCGAGCAATATGTGGCGCCCAACGGCAAAGGAGAGGTGTTCCTCGACACTTTGGTGCGCTTTGGAAAACAATACCAGCAGTTCAAAGTCGCTGCCGCCAACTCCCTCTTTGGCATGTCGGACGATGTGGGATTCACTACTCCCGCCATTCCCGAAGCTGAGCCCTGGAGCGGCATCGATCGGCTGAATAAGGAGAAAGAACTGGTGGGCATCTATCTTTCCGCTCATCCGCTCGACGATTATTCGCTGATATTGCATAAGATGTGCAACACGCTTTGCAAGGATGTGGTGAAAGACAATTACGAGGAACTGGCCGGTCGTGAGGAAATCACGTTTGGTGGCATTGTCACTCATGTTAACCAAAGGTTCAACAAACAGGGAAAGCCATTTGGCATTGTCACCATCGAGGACTTTGAGGGGCCTGGAGAAATAGCCTTGTTTGGCGAAGACTGGGGCAAATGGAGTGGCATGCTCACCGAAAACTGCTCGGTGTATATCACAGGCAAGTGCGACAAGCGGTACGCAACCAGCAACAACTATTATTTTAACATCAATAGCATCGAGTATTTGCAAACCGTTAAGTCCGAACGGGTCAGCCGGTTTACCATCAATGTGAATGGCAATGATATTGACACGGCAATGGTGAACGACATCTTGACGACAATGGGAGACAAGCCTGGAAAAACGGAATTGTACTTCAACATCAAAGATGATGAGAACAACACCAACATATTGCTTAAGTCGTCGGCAAGACCGATTGAGGTGAGCAAAGAACTGGTGAACTATGTGGATCAAAATGATAAACTAAGTTATTCGGTCAATTAAGCATACGGCTTGGATGAGCGGAAAAGAACTTAGAAATAAACAATAATATGATGAAACTGACAATCAGATCATTAGACACAATTCGTGAGACGGCACGTGAGTTTGTCGCCAACATGGGGCAAGCCAGTGTGTTTGCTTTTTATGGAAAGATGGGAGCCGGTAAAACAACATTCGTTAAAGCCATCTGCGAGGAGCTTGGGGTGGAGGATGTCATTACGTCTCCAACATTTGCCATCGTCAACGAGTATCAGTCGACAAAAACGGGAGGCCCCATTTACCATTTCGACTTCTACCGAATCAAGAAGCTTGACGAGGTCTATGACATGGGCTACGAGGATTACTTCTATAGCGGAGCTCCGTGCTTCTTGGAATGGCCGGAACTTATTGAGGAAATTCTGCCGAACGACGCTGTCAAAGTGACAATAACTGAGCAAGAGGATGGCACGAGAATCGTGGAGTTTTAGCTAGATTGTAGCTTGAACAAAATGACTTAACACTTTGCGTAACAAAAAGTTAATTATTCATTATTAAACAATAATATTCAATGGAAGTACAGATTACTAACGAGAATTTCGAGACTTACAGAAACGGCGAGTTACCTTTGGTGGTTGACTTGTGGGCTACTTGGTGTGGTCCTTGCCGCATGGTTGCACCTATCATCTCTGAGCTGGCACAGGAGTATGACGGTAAGGTTGTCATCGGTAAGTGCGATGTTGAGGAGAATGATGATGTGGCCTCTGAGTTTGGCGTTCGTAACATTCCCACAATTCTCTTTTTCAAGGGTGGACAACTTGTCGACAAGTTTGTGGGTGCAGCAACCAAGGGTGTGCTCGAAGAAAAAGTAAAGGCTTTGTTAGACTAAGCCCACATCCTGAAATCATCATTAAGTGATGATTACTGGCCATTTTCCTGTCGAATCACAGGGGTGCACAACGTATGGATTAGTGCTTCCTTAGGGTTCAACAGAGAAATGGCCTTTTCAGTTTGGCTCATTTTTCTCTTTCGGGCAGAACCACACGCTTACAGGTAAAACAAACCTATTGCGTGGGATTAATAATATAAAATTAATATAAAATAGTTTACTAAAAACCTTAAATTAGTAGACGAAGTCTTTTCGTATATTCTTTAGATTTTTTATCGTGCGCATACGCATATCTGCACGATAAAAATCCAAAGACGTTCAAATTAGGACACAACGCCCCTTTCCCCAT
>OQVQ01001339.1_pt1 | contig 10133 bp, 8 predicted proteins | sample 1691491 | NCBI WGS metagenome assembly OQVQ01 (sample SAMN03418252, study PRJEB22391) | human gut metagenome | biome: human-gut; feature: organic feature; material: feces | host: Homo sapiens | place: Tanzania | collected 2013-01
AGCGCAATGACAAGAACTTCACTTAGTTTCTTCTCAGATCCCTGTCCAAAATTTCTGTTTTTTAAGAGGTAATACGCTGTAAGAGGCAATATGAATAGAAGGGCAATTTTAAACTCTCTGTCAGGAACTAACAGTGCTAGCTTTGCTCCAATTGACGATCCTACAAAAGCAAAAATAACGCCAATTACAGCCATTTTTAAGTTAATGTAGCCTAGTTTTGCATATTTGTAGGTGGTAATTGATGTTCCTAGCATTGCACTTAATTTATTAGTACCAAGAGCAAAATGAGTTGGAAGACCAGAAATAAAATAGGCTGGAAGTGAAATGAGTCCTCCTCCGCCTGCTATTGCATCTACAAATCCAGATAAAAATACAAATGGGCAAACAATAAGATAAACGTAGATATCTATAGTCATTTTAAATAGTGATCACTTGATTATTTGAATATGAGTTAAGCACATGGGACTATAGCACAGGAGAGAATTTATAAAACAGATGTATCGATTATTCTCAAATTTGCACAAAAAAAAACGCCTGACAGAGTCAGGCGTGACATATGAACGATTAGCTTAAATTTTTAGTTTGAAAACTTGTAGATAATTGTCTTCTGCAATGGTTTCTCAGGAGTTACCATTGGATTTACATCAGCAAACTGTTGTAAGTGAGGACAATCAGGGTAGAACTCAGGCTCAATACAAACAGCGCACTGATCTTTATAAACCTTTCCATCATCACGGGCTGTGATATGATTATCACCATGATTTACATAATTAGCAGTATATAACTGGAATGCAGGGTAATCTGAAGATACTTCTAAAGACAATTTCTTGTCGTCAGATGTCACCTTAATAAATGGTTTTGTCAAATCCCCAGTGATTAAAAATGGGTGATCATAACCTAAACTTGCTTTCATCTGGTCATCTTTTCCAATGTCCTGACCGATTGTCTTCTCTTTTGTAAAGTCAAAAGCACCACCTGCAACCTTACGAACTTCACCTGTAGGAATTGAGGTGTCGTCTAAAGGTAAGAACTCAGTTGAATCCATCTTAATGGTGTGATTTAGAATTGAGCTGTTGTGACCGTTTAAGTTGAAGTAGGCATGGTTGGTGATACATGCATAGCACTTCTGGTCGCATTTTCCTGTGTACTGCATAACAAGTTCATTGTCATCAGTTACGGTAAAGACAACGGTTAAATCGAAGTTACCAGGGAATCCCATGTCGCCATCAGGAGAATGAATGGTGTAGGTAAGAGAATTAGCACTCTTATCTAAAAGTTTGAAACGGCGCTTATCAAAACCTTCTACGCCTCCGTGAAGACAGTGCTGTGCGCCAGAATTTAACTTATATTTTTTGCCATCGATTTCAAACTCAGAGTTTGCTACACGGTTAGCGAAACGACCAATGGTTGCATTAAAGAAGCATGACTGTTTATACCAATCCGCAGGATCTTTTACACCGAGTAAAACTTCACGTGGTTCTTCGCTCTTTACAGGAACCTTCATAGAAATGATGGTTGCACCCCAATCCATAATGGTAACGCTCATTCCATTAGCGTTAGAGATGGTTTCTAAATTTGGATTTAAAGAATAGCTTTCATTCATGGTGAATTTCCATTTTCTTATTGATAATTTCTTTACCATGCTAATTATATGGTAAAGAAAATAAGATAAATGAAAACGTTTACAAAATAGTGATATAGCGCAAATTTTTGTGAATATGTATCTATTTAACATTTTGAATTTTAATAAGATTTAAAATGACGAAATTTTGCAACATTGATGATGATAGTATTCAGTTTTCAATTAGTTTGTGTTTTTTTGTTCCAAATTGACTGATTTATCCATCCCATCTATTATTAAAATCGTGACAATTTGAGAATAATAAGGTTAAAGCATAGCTAAAACTTAAGCGTTAGATGTTATGATGAAGTAGTTTTAATGACAGGTTGAAAAGAGGATCACATCCATGCAAAGCTTTTTAGAAATATCAAAAAACCGTTACACTACTAAGCATTACGATCAGGATAAAAAAATCTCACAAAAAGACATTGATACCTTACTTGAGATTGCAAGACTTACTCCATCAGCAGTAAATATTCAACCATGGCATTTTTATGTAGGTTCTACACAGAAAGCAAAAGATCTTATTTTACCCGCAATTCCTGATTTTAATATCCCAAGAATAAGAGATTGTTCTCACTTTATCGTTTTGTGTTCAAAAACCAAGATGACTAAAGATGAATACGATGCACTTACTGAACAAGAGGACAAAGACGGTCGTTTTGGAGATCCTAAACTAAAAGAGGCTATCGGCTCACACCGTATGGAATTTGGTCAGATGCACGAGAAGTTAGGTGATTTTTCACAGTGGACTGCAAAACAGGTTTACCTTGTAATGGCAGCTTTGTTATATGGAGCTGCTTCAATGGGGATTGACTCAACACCAATAGAAGGTATGGACTTTGCTAAAGCTGATGAAATTCTTCGATTAAAAGATACGAATTTACAGTCTGTTGGCATTGTAACTTTAGGCTACAGAAAAGATGACTCTAATGCTCTAAGACCTAAGTCAAGATTAGCAAAAGAAACTATTATTTCATCACTGGACTAAGTAAGAAAAGGAGCAAAATGTTTGAATTTACAACTCAAGGCACATGCAGTAAAAAGATCTTTGTAGAGCTAGATGGCAAAAAGATTAAATCAGTTGCTTTTGAAGGAGGCTGTAATGGTAATTTAAAAGCTATCGGTAAGCTTGTGAAAGATCATGATATTGATGAAATCATTCCTATTTTAAGAGGAAATCTCTGCAAGAACAAGAATACTTCCTGTGCAGATCAGTTAACTTATGCTCTAGAAGAAGCTTATAAAGCAGAGCAGGTCAAATAGTCAGTATAATCACTTCAAAATAAAAAGGTCCTACAAAAAGCAGGACCTTTTACTTAAATCTCTACTACTCGAAAGATTTAAACGGTACCGTGAGCTCTCCAAGCCGGAACTTTGCTCTCATACTCTTTAATCTCATCTTCATGCTGTAAGGTCAAAGAAATAGCATCTAAGCCTTCTAACAGGCAGTGGCGTCTGAAAGGATCTAAAGTGAAAGTAAAGTGTAGGTTATCGCAATCTACAGTCATCTTTTCAAGATCGATAGTAATTTTAGTACCAGGCTTTGCCTCTAGTACTTTAAAGATCTTATCAACATCTTGTGCTGACAGCTTTAAAGGTAACAGTCCATTACCTAAAGAGTTGTTGTAAAAGATATCTGCAAATGAAGGAGCGATAACTGCTCTAAAACCATAACCCATTAAAGCCCAAGGAGCGTGCTCTCTAGATGAGCCGTTACCGAAGTTGTCACGAGCAACTAGAATAGTAGCACCTTTGTACTCTGGTTTATTTAAGTTAAACTCAGGATTTGGTTTTGTTTCAGCATCATCTAAATATCTCCAGTCATGAAACAGGTGAGCACCAAAACCATTTCTATCTACAGCTAATAAGAACTGCTTTGGAATGATCTGATCTGTATCAATATTTGCTGAATCAAGAGGTACTGCAACACCCTTGTGTACGGTAAATTTCTGCATTTATAATCCCCTTAGATAAATTCTCTTACATCAGCGATAGTGCCTTTGATTGCACATGCTGCAGCAGTAGCTGGGCTCATTAGATGAGTTCTTGAGCCTTTACCTTGACGACCTACGAAGTTACGGTTTGAGGTTGAAGCAACTCTAATGCCAGCTGGAGCCTTGTCGTCGTTCATAGCAAGACACATTGAGCAACCTGGCTGTCTCCACTCAAAACCTGCATCGATAAAGATCTTATCCAATCCTTCCTTTTCAGCCTGCTTTTTAACCCAGCCAGAACCAGGAACTGCAATAGCTAACTGAATGTTAGATGCAATCTTGTGACCCTTGAGAACTTTAGCTGCTTCTCTAAAGTCCTCAATTCTGCCGTTAGTGCAAGAACCGATGAATACATACTCAACAGGAGTACCAATTAGCTTCTGACCTGGTTTTAAGTCGATGTATTCAAGAGCATCCTTGCATGATTTAGACACGATAGGATCGCTGTAATTATCAGGTGATGGTACTGTTGCTGTCACAGGAGCTCCCTGACCTGGGTTAGTACCCCAGGTAACATAAGGCTCCAAAGCTGAAGCATCGATAGTAACAGTCTTATCAAATACAGCATCATCGTCAGACTTTAAGGTCTTCCAGTACTCTACAGCTTCATCAAAATCTTTACCTTTAGGTGTATATAGTCTACCTTTTAGATATTCAAAGGTAGTCTCATCAGGGGCAATCATGCCTGCTTTTGCGCCAAACTCGATAGCCATGTTAGACAAGGTCATTCTGCCTTCCATAGACAGAGCGCGTACTGCTTCACCACAGAATTCAACAGCATAACCAGTACCACCTGCTGTAGTTAATTTAGCAATGATTGCCAGAATTAAGTCTTTAGCGTAGCAACCTTTTTTCAGACGACCAGTACACTCAATCTTCATGGTCTTTAGACGACCCTGCTTTAGAGTTTGAGTTGCCATTACGTGTTCAACTTCAGAAGTACCGATACCAAAAGCTAGAGCACCAAAAGCGCCATGAGTTGCTGTGTGAGAGTCACCGCATACTAAGGTAGTGCCTGGCAGTGTAAAACCGGTCTGTGGTCCAATGATATGAACAACACCTTGGTTTTCTTCACCAAAACCAAAGAACTTAACACCAAATTTCTTGGTATTAGACATTAAAGCTTTGATCTGCTCTTGAGCCATTGGTGAGCAGGCTTCAATGGTCTGTGATCTTGTTGAAATGTCATGATCCATAGTTGCCAGGTGCAAATCAGGACGGTGTAGCTTACGACCTGCCTGTTCAATACCAGCAAAAGCCTGAGGTGAGGTTACCTCATGGACTAATTGTCTATCAATATACAGAGTTGGCAGCTCGCCTTCCTGCTGGAAAACAATATGACTGTCATAAACTTTCTGATAAAGTGTTTTACCCATTTTTAAAACCTATGTGTTCTAATTTATTTATTTTTAGCCATTGATCTCTGAGGCAATCTTGTCACCCATCTCTGATGTAGATAGAGCAGGGCGAGGTGAAGCACCTGATTCCATTAGATCTCCAGTCAGATAGCCTTCTTTTAGTACTTTAGCTACAGCATCTTCAATGCATTTAGCTGCATCGTACTCTTTTAGAGAGTAGCGAAGCATTAGAGCTGCTGACAGGATTTGAGCAATAGGGTTAGCAATGTTCTTACCTGCAATATCAGGAGCAGAACCACCTGCAGGCTCATATAGACCGAAACCGCCCTCACCTAATGAAGCTGATGGTAACATGCCCATAGAACCAGTGATCATTGCGCACTCGTCTGATAAGATATCACCGAACATGTTTGAACATAGCATTACGTCAAACTGAGCAGGGTTCTTAACTAACTGCATAGTAGCGTTATCAACATAGATGTGCTCAAGTTCAACCTCAGGGTAGTTCTTAGCCATCTCTGTTACAACTTCACGCCATAGAACCGAACTCTGTAATACGTTTGACTTATCAACAGAGGTTACTTTCTTATTACGTAACATAGCAGCTTCAAAAGCAATCTTAGCGATTCTTTCAATTTCAAAACGGTGGTAGATCTCAGTATCGAAAGCTTTTTCCTGTGGACCTGTACCTTCTCTGCCTTTAGGCTGACCAAAGTAGATACCACCAGTAAGCTCACGAACGCACAGCATATCAAAACCGCGCATTGCAATATCAGCACGTAATGGAGACAGTGATCCTAAACCCTGGTAAATCTTTGCAGGACGGAAGTTACAGAACAGGCCAAACTGCTTACGTAATGGTAGAAGAGCACCAGCTTCAGGACGCTTTGCTGTAGGTAAGTGATTCCATTTAGGACCACCTACAGATCCGAATAAAATTGCATCAGCCCACTTACAAGCATCCATGGTCTGCTCAGGTAGTGGCGTACCGCAAGCATCGATAGCGCAACCGCCAACTAACTCTTTTTTGTACTCTAAGGTAAAGTTAAACTTTTTCTGAACAGCTTCTAAAACCTTTAAAGCCTCATTCATTACCTCAGGACCGATACCATCACCTGCTAGTACTGCAATTTTATAATTCTTAGCCATTTTTAAGCATTCTCCTTCTCGTGCTTTTCTTCTTCAATAAGTTGTGCTCTATAAATACTGTTACATGCTGAAATCAGTGACAGGGCAGAAGCTTCGATAACATCAGTTGATAAGCCTTTACCGTGATAATGTCTATTGTTGTAAATAACGTCAACATCAACCTGACCTTGGGCGTTCATACCTGAACCTTTTGCTGAAATTACAAAGTTGTCAAGCTTTAGCTTGATACCGGTTAGGCGTGAAATACAGTTAAACACTGCATCAACAGGACCGTTACCTGTACCTGATTCTGTTCTAGTTCTCTTACCAATCTTCAGGCGAACTGAAGCTGTAGGAATAATGTTTTTGCCACCTGACATTACATTTAAGCTGTCTAACTCAAACTGTGAATCCTCTTCTTGTTCATGAGATAAGAACAGCAGAGCCTCTAGATCATAATCAAAGACTTGACCTTTTCTGTCAGCTAACTTTAAGAATCTTGCATAGATATCATCAAGATCATAAGAACCTTCACGATAACCTAATTTTTCTAGAACAGCCTTGATCATATGACGACCGGAACGAGCGGTCATATGCATGTTGTTTTCTTTGAAACCAACGCTCTGAGGAGTTAAGATTTCGTAAGTGCTCTTGTTCTTTAATACACCATCCTGGTGAATGCCTGAACTGTGAGCAAAAGCATTTGAACCAACAATAGCCTTGTGGCTAGGAACTGGTTCATTGGTAATACCTGAAACAACCTGACTTGCTCTTGCAATGTTCTCGGTGACGATGTTGGTGTAAACACCCTTCATATATTCTTTACGCAGTTTCATAGCCATAACAACTTCTTCTAGTGAAGTGTTACCTGCTCTTTCACCAAGTCCATTTACGGTACACTCAATCTGGCGAGCGCCTTCCATTACAGCTGTAAGAGAGTTTGCTGTTGCCATACCAAGATCATTGTGGCAGTGAACTGAGATTACAGCCTTATCGATATTTGGAACTTTGTTGTAAAGAGTCTTGATGATGCCACCGAACTCATAAGGCAGGGTATAACCTACTGTATCAGGAATGTTAACTGTGGTTGCACCTGCTTTAATTGCATTTTCAACCATTTTACATAGATGATCGATAGGAGTACGACCAGCATCTTCACATGAGAACTCAACATCATCAGTGTAGTTTCTTGCTCTCTTTACAGCATGAACAGCCATCTCCACGATGTCGTCAAAGTTTTTCTTTAACTTATCGTGAACGTGAATATCTGAGGTGGCTATAAAAGTATGAATTCTGTAGTGATCAATACCTTTAAAGGCTTCATAGCAAGCATCGATATCTTTATCTAGAGCTCTTGATAGACCACAAGCGGTTGAGGTCTTTAAAGCTAGAGCGATTTCTCTTACAGACTGTAAATCACCAGGTGATGAAATAGGAAAACCTGCCTCAATAACATCAACACCTAACTGCTCAAGACAAAGAGCAATTTGTAATTTTTGTTTTGTTGAAAGTGACTGCTGTAGTGCCTGTTCGCCATCACGAAGAGTTGTATCAAAAATAATGACTCTATTGTTATCGACTGCCATATTTTTGCCCTTACCTTTTTTATACTGAAAAACAATAAATTTGAAACTTTTACAACTTACATCTTTAATTACAAAAAGTATGTAATTGTCTTTGGTGTTAGGTATCTTATCACTATGAAAATGTAATTGAAGTAGTTTTTACAATGTTTATGAATAATAAAATTTAATATATTGAATTATATAATAATTTATTTTCAAAATTATTATAAAATGTAACATAAAAAATGTATTATTACTTTGCAATATATGTATATATTGTAAAATATGATTTTTGCAATTTAGTGTACTTCTGTAAAAATCTAACAAATGAAACTGATTCTGTTTGCAAATGATATGGTTGTTAACTATGATCGCTACTGCAATGACAGTGCAGTTCATGAGCATGCTTAAGATTACGTCCGAATACTTAAGATCTGACCTAATAAAAGGAGATCCACATGGATAGAAAATTTTTTGAGATAACTCCAGACGAATTTAACTACAGTGCCTTTAAACTTATTGCCAGAGACTGGCTTCAGATAACTGCAAAAGCTGATGGCAGAGTCAACACCATGACAGCCTCATGGGGAGGAGTAGGTCAGATGTGGGGTAAAAATGCCGCTTACATTTTTATAAGACCGCAGCGTTTTACCAAGACTCTTGTAGATAAGACAGAGCTCCTTACTCTTCAGGTACTCCCAGAGGCTTTAAGAAAAGTTAATTCCTACTTTGGTAAAGCATCCGGTTTTAATGAGGATAAGATAAAAGAGTCAGGGGTGACTGTTCTAGAACAGGAAGGACATGTGTATTTTGAGCAGAGCGATGTCATCATGTTCTGTCGAAAGATGTACGTTCAGGAGCTGAAAAAAGAGTGTTTTACCGATACTGACAATATCGACAAATGGTATAAGGACGGTGATTTTCACACCATGTATGTAGTAGAAATAGAAAAGCTTCTGATTTCAGAGAATTTTAAAAAGACTCATTCTCTGTAATGATAAAATAGTTCTCAAAGGCAGGTGATATCTCTGTATAAAGCACCTGCCTTTACTTTCTGTCAGAGGAAAAATCCTCCTATCACTTTTACTATAAGAGCACACAGCCACGCCAGTGTGGTTCCGTAGCCTGCCTGTAGCAGTGCCCATTTTAGCGAGGTTTCCTGAGCTATTGCTGAAAACGATGAAATGCATGGCACATACAGAAGGATAAAAATTAGGTAGGCCAGAGCTACATTAGGCGCAATAGGGATTCTTTTTGCAAGAGCATTCTCGTCAACATCTTGATCTCCGGTATTGTAAAGTACGCTCAGAGTACTTACTACAAGCTCCTTGGCTCCTATGCCTGAGACAAGTCCCACACTCAGTTTCCAGTTAAAACCCAGAGGCTCCATCACAGGTTCAATAGTTTTGCCTATTTTACCTATGTAGGAGTTTTCCTGCTGTACAGCTGCCGTTACTGTACCTTCAGTTCTTGGAAAATAGCCTAAAGCCCAGATGATTACAGAGGCAATAAGAACCACTCCTCCAAGCTTTTTCATATAAGCATATCCTTTATTCCAGGTGTGCTCAAGAACCATTGCCAGACGGGGAATTCTGTATGGCGGTAGCTCGATAACAAAAGGAATACCGTCGTTTTTGAACAGTGTTTTGCTTAAAAGTCTTGCCGAGAGTGCTGCCACAAGAATTCCGAACAGATAAATGCCAAAAAGCACTATTCCAGGATGAGAAGGAAAGAACACTCCTATGAGCAGAATATAGATAGGCAGTCTTGCTGTACATGACATAAAAGGAGTTATAAGCACGGTTATAAATCTGTTGCGTCTGTCCTCAATGGTTCTGCATGCCATAACAGCAGGAACGGTACAGCCAAATCCCATGATAAGAGGAATAAAGGAGCGACCGTGCAGACCTATCTTATGCATTAGTTTATCCATGATAAAGGCGGCTCGTGCCATATAGCCGGAGTCCTCCATCATTGAGATGAAAAGATATAGAATAAGAATATTAGGCACAAAGGACAGAATACTTCCAACTCCGCCTAAAACACCGTCTGTTATCAGATCTTTTAGAGCAGAGTCAGCCATATAGGTGTCAATGTGAGCTGCCACAATATCAATAACAGACTCAATCCATCCTTGCGGATAGGCTCCTACAGAGAAAGTTGCCTCAAACATTAAAAACATGAAACCTAAAAATATCGGATATCCCAGGATCCTGTGGGTTACTATACTGTCGATGATTTCAGTTCTGCTCTTTTTCTTTTTTATGTTCTCTGTATAACTTTCCTTGAGGGCACCGCTAATGAAAGCGTATTTTGCATCAGTGATGGCCGTTTCACTGTCCTCATGCTTGAGCTGTTCAATCTGAGATGTCAGTTTATCTCTTTTTTCAAGCACACTCTTCCAGTGAGGCTGACCTCTAACCAGCTTTTCAGCATCAGGATCATTTTCTAAGAGTTTGATGGC
>OQVQ01001340.1_pt1 | contig 10129 bp, 17 predicted proteins | sample 1691491 | NCBI WGS metagenome assembly OQVQ01 (sample SAMN03418252, study PRJEB22391) | human gut metagenome | biome: human-gut; feature: organic feature; material: feces | host: Homo sapiens | place: Tanzania | collected 2013-01
ATTACATCTCCATTCGCCCTCTTAAAATAGGTATCCAGAGGCTTATAGTTATCACCAAGGCTCAGATTATCCATCGTAAAGCGTTCATCTGTGGACTCTACATTTTCAGCAGTAATGGATAACTCGAATTTTTCCTGCTGTTTTGTTTCTACAACGAAACCTTGATTTTCCAAATAGCTTTTTGCTTCCACCGCATTAAAGCCAACCGTGGAAATATCTGTCCCGATGAGTGTGAAAATCTGTGGTTGCGTTAAATTCCCCACAAAACAATAAAACCGATGGGTAGATATTTCGATACAGGGTATGTCCGGCGTCATAAAACCGTCAAATCAACTTATGCTCACAGAAAAGTTACATTATTAGGATGATAACTTCTGTGTGTCCTATTGAAAAAGCTAATCTAAGTGAACAATAGAAGTTGATTGTCGAAGGTAAGAAGAAAAGACTTTTGAACAAATAGATTTGCGAACAACTTATGAGTTAGCTTGGTATTTATCATTAGGAAAATTATGTTAGTACAATTTGGAATAAGGCGTGTTAGTTAATTGCTGATGCCGCCGACCTTCACTATGATGAATGGTGTTGTAAAGATTATAAGCCTGCGTGGAAGAAATGTAATTGCTGTGGGGAGCTCTTGTTGAGGGACCCAAGAAATTTCGTTAGAAAGACAAAGGCGCCCGACGGTCTTACAAACAGATGTAAGAGATGTGATTAGAAGAAGAGGAGAGGAGAGATATGATTGGTAAGAGCTATGAAGAAAGATTGATGTAGTGCTTTACTAAGTTTGATTTCCCTGATATTATCGGATTTGCAAAGATTTTAAAAGTAGATAATGAGATTATAAAGAAAGCGGTACTTAGTTCTGCCGCCGTAGAGTCACCTGATTTGGAAGAGATTATTTGTACAACTGTTGAAGTTTTTAGTGGTAAATCAAGAAAAGAAAGAAGAGAAATTTTAAAACTTGCAAAAATGATAGCTTCGGAGAATGAAAAGATTAAAGATGAAGAAAGTTCTGTTGACATTACTGAGTGAGGTGATGTCGTATGGCATAGAAAGAGTGTTTGATTTGTAAAGAAGGCAAATCAACAGCAAATTATATAGGAATTCGTTCATCACTTCTCAATGGAGTCATGCCGATTTGTAAAACTTGCGTCGGTAAAATTATTGATAGTAAAAATGATGACGACAGATGGAACATTGTTAATAAGTTATGTTAGCTTGCGGATATACCGTTTGTTCCAGAAGAATTTGAGAAGATTTATTAGGCACACAAGAATGGTGCTGATGCGTTTGCTTCCTATGTTTATATTTTTAGAGAAAAGAAATATGAGACTCTCGATTGGTCAATGTATAATGAAGCTTATTTATAGCTTTAGGAAGAACAGAGAGTTGAAGACGGATTACCTGAGCTCAAGGCGGCGAAGCAAGAGAGATTGATTCGTAAATGGGGTCCGAACTATGATGATTAGTCATTGATTTATCTTGAAAATCTTTATGAAGGAATTGTTAATACTGCTGGTATCGTTGGTGCGCTTAACGATGACCAGGTACTTAAACTTTGTAAAGTTTCACTTATTATTGAGGATAAGATAAGAGCGAATATGGAGTTCGATAAGGACTTGAAAAACTATGAAAACCTTTGTAAGTTAGCTGGTGTAACTACTTAGGCTATTAAAGAAGGAAGTGAGTTTAACTCAACTGGTGAGTTATGGGCTTTCCTTGAGAAACTTGGATTTAAACCGAAATACTATCATGGGGCTGTTAATGATGAAGTTGACAAATCTATGAAAGATGTTGGTTATTGGTGTAGATATTTTTATATTAATGAAACTGGAATTGCAGAAGAAATTGCTGAAAGAATTGAGAATTTGAAAATTGCTGATAAGCTTACTAACTCAGGCTTCGACTGGGGTGAATATGACAGATTCGCTGAAAATGTCGAAAGTGTTGAGGATTTCGAGATTGATATATGAGTAATATACTTTTACCTGCCGCCATGCTCGGTGCGAGTCAGGCTCTCAGAAGCAAGGGAGAGACTTTCTACCGAGATGGTATTCCTCTCGAAAAAGGTGCGGTTCTTACTGAAAAAAGAATTAGAAAGAATTTGAAGCTTTATTAGCAATATATGGAATTGTTTATTTCCTATCCTGACCTTTACTTAGAATTAATTAAACCAATCGGTTCCAAGTTTAAACTTAAATTTTTCCAAGTTATGTTCTTGCGTGCGTGTCTGCGCTATGGTCGTGTTCTCACAATTGCGCCGCGTGCCGCAGGTAAATCATTTATATGTATCTTGGCTTTATACTTAATTTGTATCTTTAGACCTGGCTCACACGTTTTCCAGTGCGCCCCTGGTAAAGCTCAAGGTGCTAAAATTTCTAATCAGAAGATTCACCAGCTTTGGGATATATTCCCACTTCTGAAAGATGAAATTATTGGTGGCGGTAATTTCGGTAATGATTATGTTCGTTTAACTTTTAAAAACGGTTCATTATTCGACGTTATGACACCACTTAACTCAACTCGTGGTAACCGTGCTACTTGTGGTATTCTTGACGAGTTCCGTGACCATGATGCTGATGATATTAACGAAATTATTCTTCCTCTTCTTAACGTTGACCGACCAATGGTTAACGGAGATATGAACCCAGAAGAGCCGCAATAGGTTCAGCTATGGATTACTTCTGCGTCTGAGAAGAATACTTTCTGCTATGATAAAACAGTTGAATTATTTGAACAATAGATTATCAATCCAAGTAAAACATTTGTATGGGGGTTTGATTATCGTATTCCTGTATTAACTGGTTTACTTTCTAAAGACTACTTAACGGAGTTAAAAATGTCACCTACTTTTAATGAACTTGGTTTCGCTAAAGAGTATATGAGTAGATTCGTAGGCGGTTCTGCAGAGGCTTGGTTCGATTATGAAAAGCTTGCGCGAGCAAGAAAGTTGATAAATCCGGAAACATCAGAAAAAGTTAGAGAGGGTATTGAATCTTTCTACATTATCAGTGTGGATGTAGCACGATTAGGTTGTTAGACTGTTGCTACAGTCCTCAAGGTTTTCCCAAATGTAACTGAAGGCTATAAAATTAACCTTGTTAACATTTTCATTCTTGGTAAAACAATGGAAGAAAAAGTATTCGACCATTAGGTTATTGAGTTAAAACGTCTTATGGCTGCTTTCAATCCGAAAGAAGTCGTAATAGATATTAACGGTCTTGGTGTCGCTTTCGCTGATACTATGATTAAAGAAACTCCTGACCCTTAGAATGGTGTTGTATGGCCTGCATATGGCTTCTTCAACAGAGATGAATACTTACCACTTCAGCCACGTGGATGTTCTAAGATTCTTTACGGTATTAAAGCAAATTCACAGATTAACAGTGATATGCACTCTGCTTTATATGCGAAGATTTATTCAGGTCATATGAAGTTCTTAATTTCTGAGTAGAACGCTCGAAGCAAACTTCTCGCAACCCGTAAGGGTTAGAGAATGAGTCCAGAAGCTAAGGCTGCTCGTTTAATGCCGCATGAACTTACTTCTATTCTTATTAGTGAAATAATGAATTTGAAGATTAAACCTACTGGTGTTAATAACCAAATTGCTGTTGAGCAAATTAATGAAAGAATGTTAAAGGATAAATTCTCCGCTCTTGAAATGGGAGTTTGGAGAATTGTATAGTTAGAAAATGAGGCAATGTCTCGCCGCCGTAATCGTGGATTATCAGGTGGTAAAGGTGGCGCCTTAGCCTTTGGTACTTCGAGAGGCGGTGGCTTAAGTAGTCGTAGTGACCGCTTTAGCCATATGGTCAATCGAGATAGACTTAAAGGAGGAGGTGCGAGACATTAATGGAGAATTTGAATGGTGTTGATGTAACTACATTCGCTGAACCTAAGATTTCTGCAGAAGAAATGTAGAAACTTAAAGAACAGAGAATTGCTACTTTTAAGAAATCAATTGAAACAATGATTGCTACAAGTGCTGACGCTTTGAAGAAATCAAATTCAAGAGAAGGAAGTAAAGGTAGATTTAGACAGGATTACACCAAAGAAGAAATTCATAGAATAGTAACAGAAGGTTCTGCCGTCGAAAAAGCTATTCTTTCAAAACATTTCTTTAGTGTAAGCGGTCTTTACAAAAGAATTATTCTTCACTATGCAACATTTTTAACTTACTCTTGGACTTTAGTACCTCATATGAAAAAGATGGGAGCAAAACTTAAGGAGAAGTCAAACGCAAAGATTTATTTTGAAGCGGCAGAGTTTTGTTCAAATTTTGGAATAGAAAGAAAGAGCGCAGTTTTTGCGAAAGATGTATTGGTATGTGGCGGCTATTATGGTATAATCCATGATAGCGGCACATCCGTTGCAATTCAGGACTTACCTTTCGAATATTGCCGTAGCAGATTTAAGAATCAGCAGGATGTTGATATTGTTGAATTTGATATGCGATTTTTCGATAAGGAAATTCCCGATGAAAATTTGAGAGAGCAAATTCTTAAGACTTTCCCTAAAGTTGTTCAAAAGGGATATAAAGCTTATAAGAATGGTAAAGACCCTTGGATTTTTCTTCCTGCAGAACTTGGTATTTATTTCTGTTTATTTGAAGAATCTCCATTTTTCCTTGATTTGATTCCTCTTATTGATGATTTAGAGGACTATAAAGAAATCAACAAAGAGCGTAATTTGTTAGCTCTTAAAAGAATTATCACTTAGGAAATCCCTCATGATGGTTTAAATCTCGTATTTGAACCTGAGGAAGCACAGGAAATGCATGAAGGTGTATTGGAAATGATTGCCAATAACCCTGATGCCGATGTTATAACTTCCTATGGTAAGGTTAATATGCTTGACCTTAGTGGTGACGTTGGTGAAAGAACCGACGTTGAAGTAGCATAGCAATTAATTTATGATTCTGCGGGCGTATCAAAGGAACTTTTCAGTGCATCAAATGAGTCAGGTTTGAATTTCTCTTTGAATAATGACCTTTCTATGATGATGATACTTGGTAAAAAGTTCGGACACTTTTTTACTGCCTTGTTAAATAATAAATTTGGTAACAAAAAGTTATCATTCAAACTGTTAATTTTGCCAGTAAGTTTCTACAATGCTTATGAGTACACATCTAAGGCTAAAGACTTAGCGGCATTTGGTTACTCATTCTTAATGCCAATCGTGGCTACAGGAATTGACCAAACAAGCTTGGCTGACCTTAAAGAGCTTGAAAATGACGTACTCGACCTTGACGAAGTTCTTAAGCCGCTTCAATCAGCATATACTTAGTCTGGTAAAACTAACGCCATTACTGCAAAAGCTGGAGACGCTTCTAACGACTCTGGTTCTGGTTCTACTGCTAAGAAGGATGAGGACGAGAAAGAAAAGAAAGAATCAAAATCCTCAGACGACAACAAAGCAGATAAGAAAAGCGATACTGCTGCAGAAAAGAAGGGTGATGGAGGTGAGAATAAGTAATGGAAATTAACGATAGTCTGCGTGAGTTAGATGTTACCCTTTATGGTAATGTCGAAACTATCTCTGACACCCTTTCCAAATGCAGAGTACGCATTTTTTATAAGGGACTTAACCGAAATCGTACATTTATATCAGAGGATTTCGCCAATTAGTTAATAGCTTCACTTCCATATGCGCCTATTAAAGGTATCTTTAATAAAGACGAAATGGATTATGAGGACCACGGCGAAAGAAACTCAGATGGTTAGATATATGGCGTAGTTTCCGAAAACCCGAATTTTGCATGGGAAAAACATCTTGACAAAGATGGTGTCGAAAGAGAGTATGCTTGTGCAGATGTTATTCTCTACACCGCTCTCTATCCTGAAGCAAATCTCATTTCTGGAAAACCCCAGTCAATGGAAATCCACAGAAAGGGATTAGAAGGAGAATGGAAAATTTGGGACGGGGATATGCAACCTTATTTCGAGTTCTACAAAGGCCATCTGCTAGGGCTTTAGGTTCTCGGTGATGAGGTTGAGCCTTGTTTCGAAGGCTCTGCATTCTTCTCATTGTACAAGGATGCTAAAGATTTATATGATTATATCTGTAAAAATTCTAAAGTAAAGGAGGAGAGCAAAAAGATGGATAAGAATTTGTTTAGATTATCTGATGCTGACAAGTGCGACCTCTTATTCGACGCACTTAATACTTCAGCAGATAGCTTCACTGTTGTTATGGATATCTATGACGACTATGCAATCGCTTATGATGTAGTTGCAAAGAAGTATATCAGAGCTTACTACACTAAGGATAATGAAGCAAATACTGTAACTGTCGACAGAACAGAAGATTGCTATATCGTTGATGTTACAGAAACTGAAATGAATGCTCTTAATGCTATGAAGGCTGTTGGTAGCTTCACTGATATTCAGGCTAAGCTTGATGAACAGACAAGTCAGATTGAGACCTTCACAGCTGATAAGAACTCTCTTACTGAGCAGCTTGCTGCTGCACAGGCTGAACTCGACGAGTTCAAGAAAAAGAAGGAAGATGAGGAAGGCTGCAATAATGCCGCTAAGGACGACGAAAAGAAGGACGATGGCGACGAAGGCAAGAAGGACGGCGAAGGCGAAGAAGACGACGACGAAAAGAAGAAGGGTAAGACAGAAAATGCACTCTCTGAGGAAGTTCAGGCAGAGATTGAGTCTTACAAAAACGCAATCGCTGAAAAAGATGCTGAGATTGTTAGATTAAATAACTCAATTTCCGACATTACTAATGAAAAGTCAGAGCTTGAAGCTTTCAAGAAGGCTGCAGACACTGAAAAGAAGACTGCTATTATCAATGAGTTCGCTGCTCACCTTAGTGAAGAGTAGGTAGCTGAGTTCACTGGTAAGATGGATGATTTCTCTGTCGAAGACTTCAAGAAGGAAGTATGCTTCGCTGCTTATAACGCAGATGCTTCAGTTCTTGGTAACAAGAAGACAGAGGATGAGCCTGGCTTAATCTACAAGAATACCGGCAAGGAAACTGAAAACGGTATGCTTGCATTATTAAAGAAACATAAAGGAGGTAATAAGTAATGGCTTTAGTTAAATTTGACCGTGGCCTTTATCGTAACGGTAACGTTGCTAAGGGTCTTAACTACGGACAGATCGAAGAGAACCAGACTTGGTTCAACAGAGCTGGTATGGTTGAAGCACAGTGCGCTCTTGACCCCGATTGCTTCTCAGCTGTCCAGGTTAGTCCTTTCACAAAGTATGACGCAACAACAGACCCTACTAACCCAGTAAAGATTGTTGCACAGGATGGTGCTTTCCTTCAGGTTGATAAGGCTAATTATCTTGCAACTATTCCTACAGAGGATGGTCTTGACGCAGGTATGCCTGTAGGTATTAACTATTCAAGTGAGAAGCTTTACGATGATTTCCACAAGGCTCGTAGAAACTTCTTCCTCACAACACAGGATTGGCTCCCAAGAATTGGTTATGTTGAAAAGGGTATGAGAATTACTACTAATACCGTTCAGTGGGATACAACAACAAGTATTAACTATACAGATAAGACTGGTACTGCTGGTACTATGGCATTTGCTAATTATGCTGATAGCTCATATTCATATGATGTATTTGGTGAAATTAAGAAATTCCTTGAATCAGGTACTAAGACTCCTCTTTACGCCGCAGTAATTGATGGTTCAGACGGTGAGCTTGTAATTGGTTTTGACCCTACAGCTACTGACGCTGGCGCAAAGAAAGCTATCATTCTTGCTCAGGTTGTAGCAGCATATGACAATGCCGACAGAACTTGCTCATTCATGTTCCAGATTCTTGACGGCGGCACTAAGTAATTTAAAGGAGAGGTGAGAAAATAATGGATAAAAATGCAATTAGAGACCTTTACATCCATGCTTTCAAGGGCACTTCCCCTGACGTTACACAGTACAGTGTAAAGGATGTTAAAGACACATTAAAGGAAGAGCTTAGAGCTCTTGCTCCTGATATTAATATGTATAGAAAGAACAAGTATGATATCTTCCAGATTATCCAGGAAGCATATGACGAAGTTCTTCCTGCATACGTTGGTAACTTCATTGGTCAGTTCGCTGAAATCAAGAACGTTCCAAATGGTCAGAAGGCTTCATTCAAGGTTAAGAGAGGTCGTAGACGTGCTAAGACTTTCATTACTGAAGTAGGTCTTTCTGGTGTTTACGAAGCTTTCAGACTTGACGTTGATACTTTCGACGTAACAGCTAAGGCTTATGGTGGAGCTGCTTATATTGACTTCGAGCGTTACCTTACTGGTGATGAAGACCTTACAGAACCTATGCAGCTTCTTCTTGATGGTCTCGAAGAGGCTATCTACAGAGAATTAGTTAAGGCTCTTATCGCTACTGTTTTCAATAGCAATATGCCTGCAGCTAACTATGGACTTATGACTACATTCGATGCACCAGAGATGCAGAGACTTTGCACAATTGCTAAGAATTATGGCGGTGGCAATGCAGTAATCTTTGCAACTCCTGAGTTCGTAGAAAAGATGGGTCCTGACGCAATCGGTATGCCTATATATGGACCATACGCAACTATTCCTTATGGTTCTCCATCAGGAACAACTCCTGCACAGCAACTTTACCCTGGTTATGCAACACCTGTTTATAGTCCTCGTGACATTCAGGACATTGCAGCTACTGGTTATATCACAGTATTCCGTGGTACACCTATCGTTCAGCTTCCTCAGGCATTTACTGACGAAAACAACGATACATACCAGGTACCACCTTCATTCGCATACATCTTCCCTGCTGGTGACCAGAAGATAATCAAGGTTGTATTCGAAGGAAATACACAGATTGACGACTGGAAGCACAGAGACCGTTCAATGGAAATCGAAGTTTACAAGAAGTTTGGCGTAGCTATTCTTACTACAAATAACTGGTGTGTAGCTCGTAACCTTGAACTTGAGACTCCTGAATACCCAACAATGTATGATATTACAGACCTTGCTAATAATGGTGTTACATTCAATAACCACCCACACAAAGTAGGTGTTGATAATAACAAGTATAAGGTTAACCCTGGCAGTGATAAGTGATAAAATTAAATATATGATTACCGAGGGGCGGGCGAGTTTCGCCTGCCCTTTCTTACTATGAGATAAAAGGAGGAATTTAAAAATGCTCGAACAGAATACACGTTTAGTAAAAATAAGAAGTACTGCTACAGGTACTTTTTCAATTAATGAACCCGCTTTTGGCGTAAGAAGAATTTTCCCTAAAAAGGGTGCTATTTAGACAGTTCCTTTTGAGGCTGTAGAACAGCTTTTATAGCAGCCAGGTTTTAGAACTGCTATTGATAGTGGTTTGCTCTATATTGATGATATGCAGGACAAAATTGACTTGGGTCTTGAAGAGCCTGATACAAAAGTTCCTACAAACATCAAAGTTCTCAATGATGCTCAGATGTTAACTCTTCTTAAGGTTAAGCCTTATAATGAGTTTATTGAGGAACTTGGAACTCTCCCAATGCAGCAAATAAGAGACCTTGCAGATTATGCCGCAGAAAACGATATTGTTGATATGCAGAAAGTAGATGCTATTAAGTAGCTTACTGGTAAAGATATCGTGGCTATGATTAATAAGCGTCGTCAGTTTGAAGAAGCTGATAGAATTGCCGCAGAAAAGGAAGCTAATCGCAGAAACGAAGGCGAGTTTAACGCAATTTAAGGTGATGTAAATGGTTACTTTGATGGATGTATATGATGCTTTCCTATCAAAAGTTAACGAAGATGATTGGTCACACTGTTATTCCAAAGAGGACCTTGAATGGTTTATCAAGGACTGGCGGGCATTTTTAAATTCCGCCTTACCATATTTCAAATTTCCAAGATGCAGTCTGGAGATTGACGAAGCAACACAGACTTTTAAAGACCCGAAAATGAGTTCGGAAGAAGTTCAGATTTTAGCCACTTTTATGAAATAGGAGTGGCTAAAGAGAACTGTCGATTCTTGGGAAAATATTAAAACATAGTATGATGAAAGTGATTTCTCACAAGCGAACTTATTAAAAATCATCCCGAAATAAAAGATAAAAAAACTTTATTATTTAAATATTAGCCAACTGGCTTATATTTGTAACAAAACAATATTTATTTATATAAATAAATATTGTTT
>OQVQ01001343.1_pt1 | contig 10108 bp, 14 predicted proteins | sample 1691491 | NCBI WGS metagenome assembly OQVQ01 (sample SAMN03418252, study PRJEB22391) | human gut metagenome | biome: human-gut; feature: organic feature; material: feces | host: Homo sapiens | place: Tanzania | collected 2013-01
TGCTGTGCCTGATGATTTGGGTAGTCACCCGTCTGCTGCGCTGGCTGTTCCCCCAGTGCTTCGGCGGCAAGGCCGCGCCGGTGAAGAAGCCGAAGAAGGTCAAGAAGATCGTCCTGGCAGAGCCGGACGATGGAGATGACGAAGCGTAACACAGACAGATCTTCGAAGCCCGGCGTCGGATCGGGAAAATGTGTTACACAAGAAAGCAGCGCCCAGGTGGACGCTGCTCTCAAGTAAGATTGCTTCGGGTTTTATCTGCGTTTGGTCAGCTTCCCGACGACGATCCCCGCCAGGATCATCACCGCGAAAAACGGCGTTGTCAGGACTTGGATAATCCCGTGCAATAAGTCGGCCATGAGGTCACCTCCTTTGCCGTTGTGTTGGTAGTTTGGTGGCAAAGGAGGCCCTCTAGCCTTATCTAAAGTTTTTTGTTTCTGCTGCGCTCCTTTCGTTACGGTAAATCCCCCGCCTGCGGCGAGGGATTAGAGGTCACATATTCTTAGCCTTGTCCAGTTCTTTCAGAAAAGCCTGTGAAGCCGCCTTGATTTTCTTCAGCTGCTTTTCTTCGTCCCGGCTTATCTTGCTGTCATCCTTCATGGCTGCCATTTCACAGGCACGTTCAAAGGTCTGCACCATAGCTTGCATATTCAGTATCTGAGCGTGTATGTAGGTATTCATATTCTCCCTCCAGGTGGTGATTTTGTGCATCTCTCTAAACGCATTATATCAGTTCTATGCGTGATTACAATAGTCATTTCTGCAATCAGTCCCACGTTTGCGTACTCTGCTACTGACGGATTTAACCCCGTGTCCTTTTGGGAATATGTTTACCGTGGTTTCGGCGGCGGTAACCGTGACGGCGGCTTTGGCGGTGGTGGCTTCGGAGGTTCTGACCCCGACAGCTGGACTACCTCCGATGATATGAAGAATGACTACAACGATTTTGTCTCCACCCTCCCGGCCAGCGGCTACGACAGCGCTGGCAAGCTGCTGTGGCAACCGAAGTGGATCGATTTTAGTGGAAACCTAGTCTGCGGTGATTCCTCAACTAATACAAATCTGTCCTTTTCTGTGGTTTCTAACGGCTCTTTTCCACTTAATTATTCAGATGATACACACAATATATCCTTTTGTACGAACGGCTCGTCCTTTTCTATTTCTGCCGGTGCTTACTCCTATCCTTACTATCGTTATTCTACATGGATTTACCTTCAGTCTGGTACTCTTAACGTTCCTATCTCCGGCAATTACTATATGCTTTCTTCCGACTTTATCGATGGTAGTTATTTAAAACAAGACCGTTCCTCTCTTGTAGCGAGTTTTCTGTCGTATTCTCGTGATTATTCTTCTCGTACTTTGGGGTTCATTTCATCGGATACACCTTATGTGCTCCCATATTCTATTTTTTTCTATTCGGTTATGTAAACGGTAGTCCTTGCTTATTCAACTCATCCTATCTTTGTGATAATTCTTTTTATTTTAGATCTTGCGATTTCACGATTTATACCCCTGTCTTTGCCATCGAACCCATCTCCGATACCACTACCATCAACACCACCTACAACATCAACACCCGCGTCAACAACTTTCAAGGCGACTACTACGATAACGTCACCAACAACTACTATAACAACACCACCATCATCAACGAAACGACCAACAACTACTACGACATGACCACCAACAACTACTACACCATGTCGAACTGGTCGTATGACTATCAGTCCCGCACCTACTTCGTCACGCTGGAGGACGGCACGACCATCACCGTGCAGTTTGGTGACGATTGCCTGACCATCACCAACAACAACGTAGAGAACTCCTACCAGTACGTTATCAATAACAACAACACGCCCAACCCCAACCCCGAAACGCCCAGCACCTGCAAGCACAACTGGACGGAGACCATTGACGTAGCGCCTACCTGCCTTGAAGGCGGCCACGCAAATTTCACCTGCTCCCTCTGCGGCGAGACATACGAACAGATACTCTCTGCCAAAGGTCATAACTGGACGGTCAAGGAACACGTCAACACCGTCTACGGTGAGAACGGCGTAATCGTCACGCAAGGCCATACGCTCTATGAATGCTCGGCCTGCGGCGAACAGTGGTACACGGAGACGGCTACCCCACCGCCTGACGTGTCCGGCGGCAGCTCCATCCGCTCCTGGCTGCAAGCGTTCCAGCTGTGGCTGGACGGCAAGCTGGATAGCCTGTTCTCTGCGGCGGATGCCCCTATCATTTCCCGCCTGGACGCTATCCTCGCCGAATTGCAGAACACCTCCGGCTCTGCCGCCTGTGAGCATACATACACGCAGCACATGGAACAGGAGGCCAACTGTACCTTGCCTGGCCTGCTGATCTCCACCTGTTCCCAGTGCGGCGACAGCTATTCAGAGATCGTAGATCCACTGGGACATGACTGGGTCGTCACGTCTCATGTGGATGCCGTTATCGACCCGGAGACCGGCGAGGAGAGTGCTTCCGCCTACGATGTCTATACCTGTTCCCGCTGCCAGCGCACCTACGAGGATCATACCGGCAGCGGCCCGGAGGAGGATTACAGCAGCTCCATCTCTAAGCTGGTGGTTAAAGTGTTTTCCCGGCTTGGCACGTTCGCCGGAAAGCTCATCGGCAGCGTGATATACCTCTTTGACAAGGCCATCACCGCACTGGACAACGTGGTCTCCAAGTTCAATGAGTATGTGGAGCAGATCAGCGGCTTCGGCGGTGATTATCCTGCCTGGCTCACCGGCTTTTGGGGTGTGCTGCCCGCGGAATTGCAGGTCGCGCTGACCTTTGCCGTTATCTGCATGGCCTTGGGTGTTGTGGGCAAGAAACTCTTCTTCTCGTAACACAAACCGGCGGAGCTGCAACGTCCATGAGATCTTACTGAAGATCTATCTTGTGTTACAGAGGTGATAGTCTATGTCTATTCTTCTTCAACCGCTGAAAGCCCTGCTGAATATGATCACCAGCCTGATCAACGGTCTGATCGTCGGCGCACTGCACTTCATCCTGAACCTGCTGGACGGCCTGGATGATGTGGACAGTCTGCTGGATCACACCATCAATGCCGTGTCGGATTTCTTCACGGCGTTCCTGAACCTGGGCGCGACGCTGTTCCCGTTTCTACCGGCGGAGTGGACAGCCATCATCGAGGCCGCGCTGATCATCATGGTGGTGGGCGTCATCATCAAAAGGAGGGTTTTCTAATGGCAGCACTCGGACAAGTCCTCTCGTCCTGGCTGAGCATCTTTCAGATAGAGTTCTCGCTGGACGGCCTGGTGTTCTCCCTGTGGGAGGTGTTCCTGTGGCTCATCGTGGCCGGTGCGGTGATCTACCTGATCTGTAAATGGAGTGACAGCTGATGAGATACATAAAACTACTTTCCAGCGTCCTGGCACTGTGCCTTATGCTCACCGCAAACGCTTACGCCACCGGGGCTGACGCCAGTTCCACGACCGAGGATATAGAGGATATACCTGACTGGGCGCTGAAGCCCGCCCTTGAGCCGGGCGAAGAGCCGGAAGAGGAAGAGACGCCCACCGTCCCCACCACGATCTATGACACGGACGGCTCTATCCTCTATACCAATGACCCGGCGCTGCTGGCCGGTGAGACCGCCACCACGCTGCCCGCCGAGGCGGACGTCAGTCTGTTCCTGCAAAAGCCCTTTGAGGAATATACCGTTACTGAGGGTTATCTGTTGCTGTTCCTGGTGCTTGGCTTCTGTATGCTGGTTTGGAAACTTGTGAAAGGGGTGTTCTAATGGCTGCTGTCGTAGCTGAGTTCTTTCAGATCGTGGGCGTGGACGTAGTCCCGCCCACCAATATGGCCGAGCTGATCCCGTACCTGCTGACCGTGTTCATCGGCATTGTCCTGGTTATCGGGGTATTCCGCATCGTGGCGGCGGTGGCCTCGGCCCTGGTCAACTGGCGGAGGTTCTGACATGACCATCCTGATCCTCATCGGCCTGGGCCTGGTGCTGGTGTTCTTTCCCACCATCCGCTGCGCGTTCTTCCACCCGGTAAAGCTGGTGCGCTACGGTGTCACCGATCTGTATGCATACATCAAGTACCGCCGCTGGAACGAGTGCAAGACCGGCGAACTGGTGGCCTATGTGGGCCTGTTCGGCAAGGGTAAGACCCTTTCCGCCGTCCACAAGGTCGTGTCCATGTTCGAGCAGTATGACGGTAAGATGGTTTGGGACAGAGAGCGGGAGATGTGGGTGGAGCAGCGGGTCAAGGTGCTGTCCAACGTGGCCCTGTCCATTCCATACGATGACTTCGTTTCCCTCCAGCAGGTGGTCTACTGCGCCGAAAAGAACGGCCAGTATGACAAGGAGCATGATACCCTCACCGTTACCCTGGTGCTGGGCGATGAGTTCAGCGTCCAAATGAACAGCCGGAACTTCAAGAGCAACATTGATCCGCTATTCCTCAATACGCTGCTGACCTGTCGACACTACCACATATCCATGTACTACACCGCCCAGCGCTTCGGCCATGTAGACGCCCTGCTCCGTCAGGTAACAAGCTGCGTGGTGGACTGTGATAAGCTGTGGCGCTTCCAGCGTCAGAACCTTTATGATGCCTGGGAGATGGAGAACGCCACCAACGCCCAGCTGCTCACACCACTGGCCCGCCGCTGCTGGTTCGTCACGGATAGGGACTACAACTCCTATAATACCCTTGCCTGTGTGGGCAATCTGCAAAAATCGTTCCGTGAGGGGGATATGATGTCCGAGGAAGAGATACTGTCCCTGCGCCGGAACGAACAGCAGGCCAACATGGACGGCGTGGTCAAGCCGTCCCGGAAGTGGCGGAGAAGTCAGAGGAAAATACGGAAGTAGCGTAACACAAGAGGATCTCGCTGCGGCGTTGATCCAAGCCAGGTTTTAGCCACAAATGTGTTACACACGCCCACCCCTGCGCCAAGGGCTTGCCCGCGCAGGGGTGGGCTGCGCTATGCTGCCTGAATTGGTGTCTGCCAGCCTAATACCCGGCGCGGATAGCTGTTCATCCAATCCTGTACCCGCCGCACGTCTGCCGACGTCACTTCGTCAAAGTTCGTACCTTTGGGGAAGAAACGGCGGATCATGCGGTTATGGTTTTCTACGCTGCCCTTCTCCCAGGCGGAATAGCTGTGACAGTAGTAGATGTCAAAACGGTTTCCTTTACAGCGGCAGCTCTTGATGAGCTTCTCATACTCCATGAACTCCGAGCCGTTGTCCGTGGTGATGCTGAGGAATTTCTGCCGAAAGCCCGGTGTTTTCCGTTCCAGCCGGTCTATGGCCTGCCGTATCGTCTCCGCCTTTCGATCCGGCAGCTTGACGATGATCTCCTGTCTGCTCATGCGTTCCGTCAGGGTAAGCAGCACGCTCTTTCCGCCCTGGCCGCTGACCACCAAGTCCATTTCCCAGTGCCCATACTCTTCCCGCCGCGCTATGCGCTCCGGCCTGATCTCGATGCTGGGGAGCTTCGGATGGGCTACCCGGCGCTCCTCGTCATCTTTCTTCTTGGGTTTCTTCTTCCACTTCTCCCATAGATGCTTGTTGCCCAACTCATAAAACACCCGCTTGTCGATGTAGCTGTACAGGGTGCTGACACATATCCTTGTAGCAAAAGGGTACTTCCGTGCCGCTGCCAGCGCGGCAGCTGGGGAGTACCTGTCCACGATGATCTTGTGTTCGATGTAGGCGGCAAAGGCGTGGTCGCTGCCGATCTTCAGCGGCCTGCCCTTGGCGGTCTGATTGTAGTCGTGTATCTGCTGGCCCTTGTCCGCCGAGTACCGCAGCTTGTCATAGTACCCGTAGTTGTGGAGATACTGCCCGCGCTTGATCTCGTTGTAAACTGTCTGACGACAGCACCCCAGTCTCCGGGCTATGTAGCTTACCGGCCTTTTCTCGTCCAACAGCGTTTGCAGGATGATCCGTTCCTCTTTTGTCATGTAGTGTCCCATGAGAGCCTCCCTTATCTTTCAGGATAGTTCGTGGTCTTTCCATTGTAACACAAATCACCGGGCGCTGCCGGAGCTGCTGAAGCAATCTTGTGTTACGCTGCGCCCCGCGTTCTCATGATATGAAATCGCGTCAGCAGGACCTGCGGTGCAGGTCCTGTTGTCTGCCCAGCGCAGGGAAACACCTGCCTGTCAAGACCGCCCGCAAGGGCGCTCTGCATGAAAAAAGCAGCTCCCCCGTGAGAGCTGCCTTTTTTTCGTGGTCTTGACTGGCGAGGTGCTTCCATGCTACATCGCGCAGCGATACCGCTTTGTAACACAGCCTGCCGCCAGCTGCCAGGTGCCTGGGTACGCAGTTGTGTTACGCTTCAAGTTTGATATTTTTTGTCATTTGTAAAATTTCTTCTTGACACGCTCGAACTTTTTCACCGCGCCACCGTTGACAAACGCCCCCTCCCTGCGTTACAATACATCCAGCGCCCACCGGCGCAGCATCTGCGTCTGTAGCTCAGCCGGATAGAGCGCGAGCCTCCTAAGAGAACCGAGCTGATTTCAACTAGCAAAAACCAATCTTCATACTTGCCTCCGTACCTCACCGGGATAGAGGGCCCGCCTCCTAAGCGGTAGATGGTTCGAGTCTAAATCTTGCATAAAACTTAATATTTTGATAAATGTCCATGTAGCTCAGCTGGATAGAGCACACGCCTCCTAAGCGTGGGGTCGGAGGTTCAAATCCTCTCATGGACGCCAGCGAACAACGCTGCAAGCCTTTATTCATAAGGGTTTGCAGCTTTTTTTGTTCAGCCGCAGCCTTTTGTTAAAACCATCTACCAGGGTTGGAGGGTTACTTTTTTGTTTATGCGTTACAATGAATTTTTTGCTAATTGGAAACGAACTAAAATGGAGAGCTTGCTAAGAAAAATGGACTTCTTGCTAATTTGAGATTTTAGCCAGCCTTTTGAGCGGTAAGCAATGCTGCCAGGGTGCTTGCAAGCTCCGGGGATTTTTGGAGCTGTTCCACCAATGCCGCCAGGTCTAAGGTTTGTGCTTGAGGCTGTTCCGGCTCCTGGGGAGGCTTTACATTCCGCAGATCAGGATTAGCATAAAAGGCACTCTCAAACTTCTGGGCATTGATCTTACGGTCCTCGTCGAGGATGTGGGCGTACACTTTTGTAATCATATCAATTTCAGCGTGGCCCGTGTCCCCCTGGGTGGCTTTCAGATCGCCGTGGTTGAGTTTCAGCTTATAAGTAGTGCTGGAATGTCTGAGAGAGTGGAACACCACATTAGGCAATCCGGCTTTTTCTTTCAGCAGAGAAAATTCTTTCTCAATAATCCGGTTCTCACATGGCCTGCCATTAGGCAGGGCAACCACTAAATCATAATCTTGGTATTCCTCACCGAGGAAGCTCTTTAGCTCATCCTGTGCTTTTTTCCATTCACGGAGGATATAAGCAACGGTTTTCGGCAGCCAGACTTTTCTCTCACTTGATTTTGTTTTCGGTTTTTTCAAGATCAGCCGTGTGCTGGTGTTAGGCATAAGCGGAGTGAAGATATGGAAAATATCTTTTTCTCCTATCATTTCAATCGCCTGTTTGGAAGCCCTTATCAGCTCTGCCTCAATGTAAACATAGGCATTATCCGCCGCTATGTTTTCATCCTCAATGTGGACATTCTTCCAGGTCAGACCAAGAATTTCTCCCATCCGCAAAGAACACGCAAATGCAAGGTTCATAGCAACATACAATTTGCTGTCAGTACACTGGTCCAGAGCGATACGGATGGTATCGGCGTCCCAGATGTCACGTTTCTTGTACTCTGTTTTCGGTAATACGGTATTCTCAAAGGGATTTTTTGCAATCAGCTCCCAGCGGACAGCCTGCTTAAAGGCACAGCGGAGAAGTTTGATGATCTTCTCAATGTTCTGATTGGAAATAAACTCTGTTTTCGGTTTTCGGTTCCTCTTACAAACAGGAGGGGTCTTTTGGAGAGTCTGAATGTATTTATCTACCACACGGGGAGTAATTGCCTGAACCTCCATATCACCGATAATCGGATTGATGTAGTTGGCGATCAGGGCGGTTTGACTGTCATACATGGACACGCCCCATTGTTTTGCCCCATAGGTGGAAACAAAATCATACAGAAAATCAGATACTTTCTGATTGTTGGGAGGAAGAAAAGTACCGGTGTTGATCTGGTTCTCAACCTCCGCTTTCCGTTTTAGAGCCTCTTTATGGGTATGCCAGGTTTCCCACTTTTGTTTCGTTTCTCCATTTTCGTCTATGTAGTTGTAAACAACAGAATATGCTTTTTTTCGTTTGATGATGGATGCCATGATCGATCTTCCTTTCTTTGTCCGTTAGAACGCCTGAGCGTCTAACCATTCGTCAAATGATTTTTTGGAAATTCGTATGGCATTACCAACTCGAACGGTTTTGAAATGTCCCTCTTTCACAAGGTTATATGCAGAAGTACGGCCGATATTTAACATCACGGCTATATCTTCAACCTTGTAAGTTCTCTGTTCGGGGACATTGCCAGGTGTACGATTTTCGGCCTGGTTCATAATGTCCTCCTTTCAGCAGCCGATCAATCATACAAAACATAACTTCTATCATCATTATGCCGCGCTTTATATGAATTGTCAGCTGCTAATAAAAAGTTTTCGATTTATCCATATTAAAAAGGACAAAACAGACGGCCATTAGCATGGCTCCACGGGAATTTCACCCCCGCATGGTTCTCATCCGGCCCTACCCATTGCTTGCGACGCTATCAACGCTCGAACTGATGGCTGTAAGGGAGTATCATTGTCCTCTTTGGGTATCATGGCCCACAGCCTGCCAAAGCTGTTTTGTGGCATGGTATTGATCGCTCGCTTAAAAAGGTCATGGCGCACCTGCCAGATGGCTCCACCGAAAGAGAATGTATCTGCCTGTCCTATGCTGTCACGGAGTTATCGTCCGGACTTTCTTTGTCAAGGTGCATTTATGGCTCCGATCCGGTTCAAATACCAGGCGAGGAAAGAGAGGACAAAACACGCCTGTAATATGTACCTTAGACCGGCAGAACCTTGAAACCTGTTACAATGCTATACAGCAGTTTAGCCTCCAGGCGAAGCCTCATATCTTCGTCCACATAGAGGTGTTCGTTGCCATATTCATCTTTCATAGGTCTCATGGCGAGGAAACGAATATAGCCCTTGTAATGATTGAGTACAGCATTTAAGGCTCTCTCGTCACCCTCTGAGGCTGCCAGGATCACTGGCAGCGGTATGGGCTCTCTTATGTTTCGGGCCATTCAAATCCCTCCTTTTCCAAATACTCACGCAGTTCTTTGAGGATACCGCTGCGCCGTTTACTGATAGCCTGACGAACCACATTAAGCTGTTCGCTTATTTCACGGTCCGTCATTCCCAGGAAGTAGGACAGCAGGATTACATCCCGCTTGTCCTCCGGCAACTGTGACAGAGCCTCTGCCAGCAGATCACCGACCACAAACACTTTCTGCCCAAGCACTTCAAAGACATATTCGTCCTGAAAATACTTGTCATAGGAGGCGGCCTGTGCCAGCTCGTCCGGCGATAGTTCATCCAGAGATTTCTCGCGGTCACGCTGCCTTGCGTATTCATTCAGAATACGGTTGGCCTCGTTCTTCAAAACCCTGGTACAAAAACCGCCAAACTGATTTTGAACACGCTGCTCATAGGAGTTTTTCATTTTCTCACCTCCCTTCGCAGCCGCAAAGGCGGGTGATAGTTCTCCTCCCTTTCGCAGGGGTAATCATGGAAACCGCAATTTGGCAACCAAGATCGGAGAAAAATTTTATAAAAGGCCCTGCTATTTTGCGAAGTCCCGAATAAACAGAAAAAAGCGCCTGACTGCAAGACGCAGACAGACGCAAAGGAATTAACAGCAGTATTTAGATGATTTAAAAGTTCATATTCAGGGGTAGAAACATCCCCGGTGGTAGTCGGGCTTTTTTTGATAAGTCAAAGAATGTAAGAATTTGTTGATATGGTTTATAGCTCATGGCGGCTTCCTCCTATAGCCGCCGCTTTTACCAGTGGTACCGCGTCATTTCTTGAGAAGATAAAAAGAAACAGCGGCTTTGATTTTGTCAAAACCGCCGTTTGGCCTTTTCT
>OQVQ01001344.1_pt1 | contig 10103 bp, 7 predicted proteins | sample 1691491 | NCBI WGS metagenome assembly OQVQ01 (sample SAMN03418252, study PRJEB22391) | human gut metagenome | biome: human-gut; feature: organic feature; material: feces | host: Homo sapiens | place: Tanzania | collected 2013-01
ATACACTAAGATTACACCACTGAAGTTTCGGATTTAACAAGGGCGGGCCGAATCCGAAATTAAGATGAGTTTTTGCAACCACATGCCCACGAGATAAAAAAGTAGGTTACTTAGAATACTCATAATCCTTTTTTAGAGAAAACTTCAGTTATACCACTAACCAAAGCTATATGGGCCAAAATCAACACACACGACTAAGTCCCCCTTCTACTCCTTGTCAAATGTAAAGAAGTCATTAAGAAATTAAAAGAAACTGACATTTTACTTTGCAGTTCATACATAATGGCTTATCTTTGCAATAATTATTACAGATTTTTATGAAGAACGAACGTTTAGTTCCCGACTACATTTTCGAGACAAGTTGGGAAGTTTGCAACAAGGTGGGCGGCATTTACACCGTGCTCTCATCGCGTGCCACAACGCTAATGTCTAAGTATCAGGACAAAGTTGTTTTTATTGGTCCTGATTTGAAACAACCCACGGCTAATGTTGATTTTTGTGAAGATGAGCGGTTGTTGCCTAAATGGAAAGAAGCTGCAGCAGATTTAGGCTTAAAGTGTAGAATTGGTCGATGGATGGTACCCGGCAAGCCCGTAGCTGTGCTGGTTGATTTTGCCCCCTTCTTTGAAATTAAGAATGATATTTATGCCGAAGCATGGAACCTATTTCGCGTTGATTCACTTCACGCATACGGCGACTACGATGAAGCCTCCATGTTCTCATACGCAGCAGGCCGATTTGTTGAAGCCGTTGTTTCTTTGTGCCTCAACAAGACGGACAAGGTAATTTATCAAGCCCACGAATGGATGTCAGGCTTAGGTATGCTCTTCTTAAAGCATCACTTACCTCAAGTTGCTACTATCTTTACGACCCATGCCACAAGCATAGGTCGTTCTATTTGTGGCAACAACAAGCAACTCTATGCTTACTTCGATGGCTACAACGGCGATCAAATGGCGCAAGAGCTACACATGGACGCTAAACATAGCATCGAGAAGCAAAGCGCTTGGCATGCCGACTGCTTTACGACGGTAAGTAGTTTTACCGACCGCGAGTGCAAACAGTTATTGGATAAGCCAGCCGATGTTGTCCTGCCCAATGGTTTTGAAAACGATTTCGTGCCCAAGGGCCGTCAATTCACCGAGGTGCGTAAGAAGGCACGTCGTCGCATTCTCGACGTTGCCAGTGCCTTGACTGGAAGCACATTACCCAACGATACCTTAATTGTCTCTACCAGTGGCCGCAATGACTACCGCTGCAAAGGCTTTGACGTATTCTTGGAGTCAATGGCTGAACTTCGTACTCAACTCAACACACAGGGTGATAGCCAACAACAAGTTTTAGCGCTCATCGAAGTACCCTGCTGGTTAGAAGGCCCACGCGCTGACTTGCAAGAAGCACTCAAACACGCTCCTGTCGGCAGTGGCACCCCACTCCCCAACCCCATTATTACGCACAATCTACACAACCTTGACGAGGATCGCATCGTCAATACCATACGCCACTTAAGACTTGACAATCGCCCTGATGACAAGGTAAAGGTAATACTCGTTCCGTGCTACCTTGAAGGCAACGACGGCATCTTCGATATGCCCTACTACCACCTCTTGGCAGCCAACGACTTAGCGCTCTACCCCTCTTACTACGAGCCTTGGGGCTACACTCCTTTGGAAAGCCTTGCGTTCAGCATCCCGTCCTTGACGACCAGCCTGGCCGGATTCGGCCTCTGGGTGAGGTCGCACTACGGCAAGGAGCATCCGGGCATCACGGTTCTGGACAGAAACGACTCGAACTATTTCGATGTCGTGGACGGAGTCGTGGCGAGGGTCAAGGAGATCGCCGCCCTGGACAGCGAAGGCCGCAAGGCCTACATGGCTTCGGCCAAGGATGTCTCCACGATCGCCCTGTGGGAGAACCAGATTCAGTATTACAAGGAAGCATATTCAAAGGCCATAGAGAAAGTGATTGAGGCCAAGGGTGCTTTCCCGGATGAACTTAATGAAGACAAATCAATGGTGTACAAGAAGATAGTAATCAATAACCCTACCTGGAAGAGCGTGATGGTGACCCGTCACCTTCCGGATGCGCTCTCCGGTCTCGAGACACTTTCCAAAAACCTTTGGTGGTGCTGGAACGAGTCCGCGAAATCCCTGTTCAAATCGATCGATCCGGTCATCTGGCACGACACCTGCCACAATCCCATGGCTCTGCTTGACGCTGTGAGCCTCAAGAGGTTCAAGGCCTTGGCCAAGGACGATGCCTTCCTCGGCGAGCTGAAGTCCGTCATGGACGAGTTCAACGCCTACATGGCTCTCAAGGCGGAGCGCAAGGATCCTTCCATAGCATATTTCTGCATGGAATATGGCCTTGACACCTCGCTTAAGATCTACTCCGGCGGTCTCGGGCTTCTGGCCGGTGACTACCTCAAGGAGACCAGCGACATGAACGTCAACCTCGTGGCTGTCGGACTTCTGTACCGTTACGGCTACTTCACCCAGATCATCACCGGTCAGGGCGAGCAGGTAGCCCGTTACGACGCCCAGGACTTCACGAAGATCCCGGCCGAGCCGGTGATGGACGCCGAGGGCAACTGGATGACCACAAGCGTGGCCTTCCCTGGGCGCGCGATCACCGCCCGTCTCTGGAAGGTGGCCGTGGGTCGTACCGACCTCTATCTGCTTGACACTGACTATGAGGCGAACTCTCCGGAGGATCGTCAGGTCACCTATCACCTCTACGGAGGCGACTGGGAGAACCGTCTGAAGCAGGAACTTCTTCTGGGAGTCGGCGGCATCAGAGCCCTCAGGAACCTCGGAATCAATCCGCAGATCTACCATTGCAACGAGGGACACGCCGCGTTCACGGGACTCGAGAGGCTTCGTGAATATATTCAGGAAGACAATCTTGATTTCAGCGAGGCGCTTGAGGTCGTGAGGTCATCATCGCTTTTCACCACCCACACTCCGGTTCCTGCCGGACACGACGCTTTCGACGAGGGACTGCTCAGGAAGTACATCGGCCATTACCCTCAGCGTCTGAAGGTTGACTGGGAGACGATGATGGGACTCGGCAAGGTGAACGGCAACGATGTGAACGAGAAATTCTCGATGAGCTTCCTCGCCGCCAACCTCTCGCAGAACGTCAACGGTGTGTCAATGCTTCACGGTGATGTCAGCAAGGAGATTTTCAGCGGCATCTATCCGGGCTATCTGCCTGAGGAACTGTTCATCAGCTATGTGACCAACGGCGTGCATTACCCGACTTGGGCGGCCGCCGAGTGGAAGAAGATCCACGCCCGTGTGTTCGGCCCGGAGTTCGCCACGCACCACTATGACAAGTCTTGTTTCGAGGGCATCTACAAAGTGTCTGACTCTGAGATCTGGGAGACTAGGAAGACCTTGAAAAAGAGACTGATAGACATTGTGAAGGAGCGTGTCTCCGACCCTTCGCAGTGCAACCATTACTCTCCGAGCCAGATTGTGGCGATCAAGGAGAACCTTCGCGATGATGTGCTGACCATCGGTTTCGCCCGCCGTTTCGCGACCTACAAGAGAGGAACCCTGCTGTTCTCCGATCTTGACAGGCTTGACGCCATCGTGAACGATCCCGTGCATCCGGTCCAGTTCCTTTTCGCCGGCAAGGCCCATCCTGCCGACAAGGCCGGGCAAGACCTCATCAAGAGGATCATCGAGATCTCCAAGCAGGATCGCTTCATCGGAAAGATCGTGTTCATCCCTGGCTATGACATCTCCCTCGCCAAGAGGCTTGTGCAGGGTGTCGATGTGTGGATGAACAACCCTACAAGGCCTCTGGAGGCTTCCGGCACTTCCGGCGAGAAGGCTTCGATGAACGGTGTCATGCACTTCTCCGTGCTTGACGGCTGGTGGGTCGAGGGCTACAAGCCGGGCGCGGGATGGGCTCTTCCGCTGGAGAGAACCTACGACGACCAGAACTATCAGAACGAACTGGACGCGGCCACAATCTATACTACTATCGAGAACGACATCGCTCCGGCCTACTACGATGTGGACAAGTCCCTCGGACTGTCTCCTACATGGGTGGGCTACATCAAGAACACCATCGCCCAGGTGGCCGACAATTTCACCACCAACAGGATGCTGACCGACTACTGCAACCAGTACTACATCCCTCAGTCGGAGCGTGCCGGTAATATGGTGGCTGATGACTACAAGATGGCCCGCGTGATCTCGGCATGGAAGAAGAAGGCGCGCCGCGAGTGGCGGAACGTGGAGGTCATCTCCCAGACGCAGCCTGACCCGTCCTACAGCCTTACCGAGTCCAATGCCTTGACTTCTGAGGTTGTGCTGAATCTCGGCGATCTTTCTCCTCAGGACATCGGTGTGGAGATGCTGTTCGCGACGACTGACGTGAAGCATCAGCTGCATATTCAGGAAAAATGTGACTACGACGTGGTCGAGTTCAATGACGGTGTCGCCAAGTACCGCGCGTCCATCCTTCCGGACAGGACCGGTATGTACCAGGTGGCTGTCAGAATGTACGCCAAGAACCCGTTATTGCCTCACAGACAGGATTTTGAATTGGTGAGATGGTTGTAGCGGCTACAGGTTTTTTTGACGGTGTACACAAAGGGCACAGAAAGGTCTTGGGTACACTATGTGAAATTGCTCGCAGGGAGGGGAAAAAGAGTGCGGTTGTCACCTTTTGGCCTCACCCGAGGAGCGTTTTGCAACAGGGCGCAGATAATTTGCGGTTGCTTAATTCTTTGGAGGAGAAAAAGGAACTCATCAAGCAGGCCGGTGTGGACGAGGCTTATGGGGCTTTGTTGCCGGCAGACAAAGTGGCAAAGGTGGAGGAGTTGAAAAAGTCCATCCCCAGTAGTGGGCGTTTGTTGTTTGTGGGTGACGGTGCGAACGATGCTCCGGTATTGGCTCTGGCTGATGTCGGGGTAGCAATGGGAGGCATTGGTTCAGATGCGGCGATTGAGGCGGCTGATGTGGTGATTATGAATGATGATTTGCGCAAGCTGCCGCAGGCAATGATGATTGCTCGCAAGACGATTGTGATTGCACGAGAAAATATTGTGTTTGCGCTGGGCGTCAAGCTGTTGGTCTTGGGCTTGGGTGCGTTTGGTTTGGCCTCAATCTGGGCGGCAGTATTCGCTGATGTTGGAGTATCGGTGATTGCTATTCTTAATGCTATGCGCGCATCAAGCTGCCGCAAGCTGGCGCCGCAAGCTGGGGCAGCTTGACCCCATCGGTCACCGGTAGCTTGCACAGTGCCCCAAAAGTCGCGATGCTTAGATGGTGCTTGTGGAAAGCACAATATCTTTTTATATGGTTTATGCTTCTGCACTTCTAAAAACTATCCAACACAGGATGAAATCCTGTGCCTCCGGCTCATGCCGGAGCTTGGGGAACAAGATGGCGGTAATGGTTGAAAATTGGGGCATATAATTAAATGTGGCAAATTTTGTCTGGCGGATTTAAGGAGGGCTAAGTTATTAAAGAAAAGGTCGATGAGGGGAAAAGGGTCGATGGTAAGGTGGGAAAAAAAGTAAAGGGCAGAAGACGAACTGCGTTCGCCCCCTGCCCCTGTTGTGTTTCTAAAAAGAAAAGACAGGGCGAACCGTGTAGTTCGTTGCGGCCTTACTTTTGGGATGTAATTCCATTTTTGGTTCTTTTCTGTACCATTTAGTGAGAGCCCAGACTTTTTGCATACCATATTCGGAGGATGACCAAATAAATTCAATGGTATCACCTAGTCGTGTACCTCCGGCAGCACCAATTCCTGAATCTATTTTATTAAAATTAGTTGAATTAGTGATATTATTAAGTACATCATATGATGGTAAGCACCATTTTTTGTTTCCTAATTTATAATCATTAGCTGCCTTAGCGGCGTCATGGTAAATACTAATCTCTAGCAATTTTTGAGTATTGGCGCAGCTTGCATTAGCGTTTGCTTTAGTAACTCCGGTGAAAGATGTATCAACTCTACGATCCCACATAACATTGGAATCTATCGGATTAACTGTCATAACCCAGCCATTTTGAGTGCTTGTTTTTTCATAAATGACTACGCCTAGTAAGGTTTTGGAACTATTTAAGCTACTAGAACAAGTATTATCGGAATAGAATAATGCTCCTATTGTACATCCAGGATACTGTTTCTGGCAACTGCCGTTTTTCCATGTGTAGCCTGATTTGCAAGTACATTTTGTATACTTGCCGTTGCAGGCGGTGCCGGAGCCTCCTGCGTAGCCTGTACCAGAGCAAGTGTATTTGTATGTTGCGGGGCAAGAGCAAGCGCCGTTGCTCCAAGTATAAGGAGAGGTACAAGTGCAGGATTGGTACTTGCCGCCGCAGGATTTACCGGAGCCGGTTTCATTAGCCCCCGTGCAAGGATAAGTAAAACCTAATTCTGCGCAGTCGGTGGCGCAGCTGCCGCCGGTGCAAGCGAAGGTGTCACCAAAGGGGCATTTGAGGCCGGTGCCGTCTGGGCAAGAGGTTTCCGTATAGCCTAATTCAGCGCAATTTTGTGTGGTGACACATTGGGCAAAGCTATTCCCCGCCCCCGCGGTCATCATTACTCCGGCTACTGCCGTACTCAAATATAAATATCTTTTCATCTTTTTTCTCCTTATTTTTTTTACCACGAAGCGAGGACCGGGCGAACATAGGATTCGTGGTCCATGAGGCTCCAACCGCTGTCACCACCGGACATATCCACGATGGAGTAGGCGATGCTGCCGGAGGCGGTAGACGACCAATACCCGTTTTCTGTCATTTTTGTCCCGCCATTTGTCGAAAGCAACGTGTTTACTCGTGATTTATTTCGATAAATTGATAGCAATTGATCTTTAGTCGGTAATGTTCCCTTAACATTGCCGCAAAAAGCATAGCTTTGACATTGGCTATTAGCACTAGACCAATTCATTTGTCCCAAATCTCTCATCGCAACATAGAAGCCCATAGTCGTAGCACGTACACCAACCACCGTGCCATTGCAATAATACAGCTCGCCAACTGCTCCATTCTGTGTTTGTTTCTGGCAACTACCATCTTTCCATTCGTAGCCAGAGGCACAGGTACATTTGGTATACTTACCCCCACAGGCAGTACCTGAACCGCCGGAGTATCCGGTGCCGGTACAAGCATATTTATAAGTTGAGGGGCATTTGCAGACTCCTGATGTCCAAGTATAAGGAGATTTGCAAGTACATTGGGTATACTTACCCCCACAGGCAGTACCTGAACCGCCGGAGTATCCGGTGCCGGTGCAGGTGTATTGATAAGAACTATCGCAAGTGCAGGATTGGTACTTACCATCGCAGCTTTGACCCTCACCAACTTCTCCCGTGCCTTTGCACTCTTCGCTAAAGCTCGGTGGGCAGTCAATGCACTTCACAAAGCTGGTGTCATACGGGCATTTGATTGACCATTTGGGGCAGGTTTGTTGTGCGTAGCCTAGTGCCGTACAATCCTGATTTAAGGCGCACCAATCAACCCCGTCGCAGACGCACATGCCGCTCTTGCCATCCCAAACAAATCCCTCGGCGCAGTCGCAAGAGCTATATTTATTGTCGCAGGTGTTGCCGGTTTGCGTCGCAGCATAGGCACTACCTTGGCAATCATACTTGAAACTAGTAGAACAAGTGCAGGTTTTGGTTTCATCATTCCATTCATAATTTAAGGGGCAGTTACACTGCTTGTAATAAGTGCCGCTGTCATCGGTACAGCTGCCGCCGACGCCGACACCGTGCTTTATATTTGGTACCGTCGCAGCTCTCACAACTATCACTCTTGACATAGCCCGATGGAATATTATCCGCGGTGTAATCATAGCCGGTGCATAAATTGCAACATTCTTTATATTTGCCATCGCAGGCGTCGCCTTTGCCTTGTTCATCAGCGCCAGAGCAGGTTTTATCATAAGCCGAGGGGCAGCCGCATGTGCTATGCCAATTGCTGTCATAGGGGCAAGTGCTAATCGGAACTAATCCGGCGCCGCAAGGGGTATCAACGTACCCCTCATTACGGCATTTTTCGGCCTTGTCAAGTTCACCTTCTCCTTCCCATTCAAGGCTACCGCAATTCCCAGCATCAGTGATAAAGCACACCGACGCCACCGAGGCGGTGGGGCCATCGATTTCCGGTAGCGAGATAGAGCTCAACAAGTCGCGTTGCTCACCACCGAGGCGGTGGAGCCATCGATTTCCGCTATCTTGCGTAGGGGCAAAGGAAGCGCGTTGCTCGGATATAGTCGGTGGCAAGGTGGATGCTTGGCTCGGGGAGCTGATAACCGTCGCGGATAACAACACCGCACTTAAGGTTAAAGGAATATAGATTAATGACATGATTTTATGCTATATTTGTCTATTACACGGTTGCTTCTAGTGTCTCTGCGTCCACCGCTTTCAGTACAGTGACATTGGTATACAGTTACATCAGCATATCCTTCTTCACCAGTGTTGCGGTTATAATACCTCCCAGACAATGTATTTACATATACCAATGAGCAACTAATACTTCCATATGAATAATAACCGTCATACTCTGGAGGATTTTGCCATGAGGAGTTATAACTACTGCAGGTAGAAGATACGTCACTATAAGAAGAACAAGAATTGCAAGCATATACATAAGGAAGATATTTCTCATCATCTACAACGGTATAATTCCAACAACTACTAAAATCTCCTCCGGAAGATGAGCCCCCGCTACTACTTGATGATGAGCTACTACTTGATGAAGAGCTGGGGGCGGGGGCTGATGAGCAACATTTACGCGTGCCGCCGCAACCATCGGAGCAAGAGTAAGTGCCATAAGAACAGCCGGTTTCATCACTATAAGGGGTGCAACAAGCTTTACAAGCGGAATAAGTGGTTTTACCATTCCAAGTGCATTTAGTTGCCCCTGCGGCTGGTCCACATTCACAAGTCTTGAAATTATCGGGACATTTGCAAGTGCGATATTTGCCGTTACAAGGTTTGCCGACACCCTGCAAAGGTGATGGGCAGGCGACTAAGTTAGGGTCACAAATACATTTTTCAAAATAAGTGCGGTCGTAAGGGCAATAATTATGCGGAACCTGAACCTCGTTACAATCTTTTAAGGTCTTCAAATACCCTTCCCAATCGCAGCGTTGAGGATTGTCAATACACCACGCATCGTTAGGGTCGCACCCTCCGCTTGATGAGCTTGAAGAAGATGAACTTGAAGAAGAGCTACTACTTGGTTCCGGACCAACAGGATGCGGGCCAACCGGATCAGGTGATTTGACAAACTCGCTACCTCGACATTCTCCCGTATCGGTTACAAAGCAGACGTTAGCCTCTAAAGTTGACGATGGCATTAAATTCGGCAAGGAAAGAAGTTGAGAGCGAGAATCGAGGTGTAGAAGGTGTGTGTGTGCCAAAACAGTAGCAGTATTCAATCCTCCATTTTTTATCACTCCGGATGATGCCGCCGATGTTTGTTCCACTCCTTTGGATGTGTGTGTGAAGATAAACTCTTTCCCACCCTCGGAGATATCAGCCTGCGCTAATGAGCTCAGACTCATATATGATATGGATACCAGTAATAAACAACGTATTTTCATCATAATATCTCCTTTAATAAACTTCTTTCCTACAAGTCTTATAATAACAAAAAAAATAATTCTTGTAAATAGTGTATTTTTGAAAAAAGTGAAAATTGTGGCAGACTATATGTCTTTTGCCTCTCTACGGCTTTAAAAACCACCTTAAATTTGATGTTTTATGGGCTTGCCAAGGTACAGTCTATCGGTTAATCCCCGCAAGAGTGGAGCAGCGATAGCACAATGCCACCCTGCCCTTGTAAAATTATCTACTCTCTATCAAGGGTGAAAAAAATAAAATGTTTAAAAAGCTGATGCGGTCTTAGTTGTGGCGGTAGCGGTTGGGATCTACTGAGCGCAATGTGCCTGAACCTATGCTACACAAGTTGTCCGGTCTGACAAACTTCGGCATGGCAGGAGCCTCCCTTGGGGTTTGTTCGCCTCCTGTATTAGAGGAGCGCGGTGTACCCTCCGGTTTGCTGACTGAGAGTTTGGCCTGATAGAGGCATTTCATACCGCGGATGGGATCATAATATTTATCT
>OQVQ01001347.1_pt1 | contig 10091 bp, 6 predicted proteins | sample 1691491 | NCBI WGS metagenome assembly OQVQ01 (sample SAMN03418252, study PRJEB22391) | human gut metagenome | biome: human-gut; feature: organic feature; material: feces | host: Homo sapiens | place: Tanzania | collected 2013-01
ACTCTCATCGAAACATCACTAAAAGCTGGCAACATCGATTCTTGCATCTTTGGCAACAACAGGCGACCGGAATTGGTTGATTTCCGGAAATATGCCATTGTCGAAAGTTCCAAATATCAAAATATTCCACGAACCATCCAAAACGTGTTTCTTAACACCAAGCTGGACGCCGATTTCATAAAGGACACAATCATCAAGTCAATGACAGACGATAACATAAGCATTGACCTTGATTATTTCAGAAATCAGATTCGTGATTTTGAGAATGAGTACAATGACATCTACCTCTGGCTCAAGAAAGAGGCTAACGGCACGAACAGAAAAACAATTCAGGCTGGAGATGTCTTGAGGAAATACAACGCTATCCTATACTCACGGAAGCATATCCGTGAGCTTCGTGAGGAATTGAATTATGCGCTAAGGCAATGCCTTGAAAGCAAGCCGGAGATAGAAAGACGCATCGAAGAGACCTCATCGGAACTTCAACGTGCGGAGCGGCTCATTTCCGAAGAGACCGGAAAATACAACAAAGAGTTGGACTCTTTGAAAAAGTCCATCAATATTCTTGGCGACAAGATCAACGAAAGCAGAAAGCGGAAGCGCAAATACGAAGATATGCGGATATCCGAGATCATCAGCCGTGTCAAGCAGGAAGATTCATTGATCTCTGAGAAAGTCAACACTGAAGCCATCCTCAGGGAACTCACATCCGGCAGCAAGGACATTTCACTGAAATACAAGCATATCGAAGATTCTCTTCGTTCTGCCACGATCGAAAAAAAGAATATTCTGAACGCAGAACTATCCGATGCCAGAGCATACAAAGCCGAAGAAAAAGAGCGAATCATCGCCGATGGCAGGAAAACAGAGGACAACATAAGGTCCCTGTCGGCGGAAGAGATCAAAGTCTCGGAAGAGTCTGTCTCCGGGATAATGGAACAACTGACAGCGGAAAGAGTTCGTAGGGAGCGTATTGCCAGAACCAAGTATTACGAAAGGGAAATCAGCGATAAAGAAACTGAGATAAAGACACTTGACAAGGTCATCATAGAATCTGATGCTGAGAAAAAATCTTTGCATAGAGAAAAAGAATCCATCATACGGGAGGGAGAAATGTTGATGAAAGAGTGCGAAATGAAATACAATGCACTCATCTCAGAACTTACCGGCAAATCCGCAGTGACAAAGAAAAACATTGACGAAATCAACAGTGTTCTTGATGGTTACAAAGGCTCCCTATGCGAATGGCTGTCCGAAAATGTTTCTGGCTGGGAGGAGAATATCGGAAAGGTGATAGACGAGCGGAATATCCTTTACAGCAAATCTTTGTCCCCTGAAAGAGTGGAATATTCAGAGAATATATTCGGAATAACTTTGGATCTTGCCAATGTTGAGAGGGAAATTCTAACTCCTGAGATTCTGAAAGGCAGACTGAACGAGGCTAAACAGAGGAAACAGGAAATAGACAAAGCTCTTGATAATGCGATAAATGAACGTGAGGCAGAGAAAAACGCAATTGTCAACAAAGTCAACCGGAAAGCAAAGGCCCTTGATGTCAGGATTCAGGAAGTCGGCTTGCGTTGCTATGAAAGTAATGAAGCCTTCAAGAAGTTGAATGTCGAGATCAATGATCTGAAGAAGGCTGGAAAAGATAAGAAAGACAAAGAGTTAAATGCCGTAGAAAATAGAATCGGAGACTTTAATAATAGGCTTGAACTTGCGAAAGCGGCTCTTGCACAATGTAAAGAGGTGCTGAACAAGAAGATCGCCACAGCAAAAAAGGCGACTGATGCAAAACTGTCCGTCATAGAATTAGATTTCAAAGAAAAAGAGAATGACATTAAGATGAGGCTGAAGCAGTTAGACAGTGACCTTGACATTGCATTGGATCAGAACAACAAAGAAAGACTACTCGAATTGAAGAACGCCGGCGCGGATGTGGATTCTATGAAACGGTATGAAACTATGATCCGTGAGATTGACAATGAGCTTTCTTTTATCAAGAGTCACCGGTCCGATGTCTCTGATTACGAAAAAGACAAACGCGAACTTTTTGACAACGAGGAAGGTTTCTGCAATGAGAGGAAGGAAGTCGAAGCTAAAGTAAAGAATCTTGACGAGAGATTCCGATTGCGCAAGGATAGATTGGAAACGGAAAGGGAAAGGCTCCTGAAAGAAATCAGTGATGAAAAAGAACGACTGAAAACAATCAGTGATAACGTTCTTGAGGCGAACAACTTTCTCGATGATCCTATGCTAAATCCTCATTCGGAACAGACGGACAGAGAAAAGCAAATCTCCGGCAAGTCTTGCCGTGAGATCACAAATGATTTGAGGTCGAGAATCATTTCAAGAGAAAACGATATGAAAGCGTTCAAAAGCGCTGTAACTGTGTTTAAAGATGGATTCTCACCCCGAAACCTTTTCAACTTCAAGACAGGGATGGTTACCGATCAAGAATATATGGACTTTGCGTCAGATTTGGACTCATTCATATCCAATGATATGCTTCAAGAGTTCCAAAAACGCATCAGCGAACGTTATACTGACATTATTCGACGCATTGCAAAAGAGACCTCCGACCTGACGCAAAACAGAAGCGAGATAAACAAGGTTATCAATGAGATAAACGATGATTTCTGCAAAGACAATTTTGTCGGAGCCATCAAGAATATCTCATTGAGGCAATTGGCAAGCGAAAACCGCCTTGTCCAACTTTTGTTGACAATTAAGGAGTTCAACGAGGAGAACCAATACAATATGGGCGAGATAGACTTGTTTTCCCAAGGAGACCGCTCCGAAGTCAACACAAAAGCGGTGGATTATCTGATGCGCTTTATGAAAGCGCTACAGAACGAGCCATCGACCAAGACTCTTGACCTCTCGGATTCGTTCAAACTTGAATTCAGAATTGTAGAAAACGACAATGACACAGGGTGGGTGGAGAAAATATCCAATGTTGGCTCTGACGGAACGGACATTCTTGTCAAAGCTATGATCAACATTATGCTTATCAATGTATTCAAGGAAAGGGCTTCCCGCAAGTTTGGAGATTTCAGGATCCATTGTATGATGGATGAGATCGGCAAACTGCATCCTAACAATGTCAAAGGAATACTAATGTTCGCCAACAAAAGGAATATCCTACTGGTAAACAGTTCTCCGACAACTTTCAACGCGGAGGACTACAAGTACACCTACCTACTTGAAAAAGACAATGATAGCAGGACGCGTGTAATCCCTCTCATAAGCCATTTAGACTGATTGTTATGTCAGAGAACAGACTTACAACCTCACAAGCGCAGAGGCTCAAAAGAATTCTATCCGGGGAGACTTTATCTTGGACAGCGCTTCCTGAATGGATTACAAGACCGCTTCTGGACGAGAATGTCATCTCCATCAGCACAAACGGAATCCGTAAGAAGATCCGTGTTCAGAATCCGGAGCTATGTGATCAACTCATCAGGGATCTGTTCACTTGCGGTGTCCCCATCGACGAATGGATGGAATTGCGTTCCGATAATCTTACCAGACAGGCGTTGGTAAATAAAACAGGTGACTCAAAAACATTAAAGGTTAACACTCTGCGTGGTTTCTTGGTCAATTGTATCGAACCGGTGGAGGTAATCATTGATAGGCAGACAATCTCGCTTACCCCACATAGCGGGATGTCATTTTTCATCTATCATCCTGAAACCTTAAGCATTCCAGAAGATGTAATTGTCGTAGGAATCGAGAACTTAGAGAATTTCAATAGTCTTTCGGAGCTAACGAACTTATTCTCAAGAGGAAAGTACATCTTCGTATGCAGATATCCACAGAACTCCGCACTCTATGAATGGTTGGAACGAATACCCAACAGATATATTCATTTCGGAGATTTTGATCTTGCTGGCATTAACATCTACCAGACAGAGTTTTATTCCAGATTAGGAGACAGAGCTTCTATGCTTATTCCGGACGACATCGAAGACAGAATAAAGCACGGCAATGAATCGTTATTCAACAAGCAGTATAATAAGTTCAAATCTTTGAATATAGCTGATTCTCGTATCAAGCCGTTGTTCGATATGATAATGAGATACCACCGTTGTTATGAACAAGAAGGCTATATTCTGGTCTAAACTTCCGACCACAATCAAAAACAAAACAGTTTAAAAACAACTAAGTCATAATTCGGTTTGCAAATTGCACGGTGAAACTCATTTGATTTTGCGGTAGAAGGTGCCGCTCTGGCCTTTTATGTGGTATTTCTTGCTGGTGTTCCAGGTCTCGTCGCCGCCATAGATGCGGAACTGGGCGGAGGTGCTGATATATTCATTGCCATATCGGTCCACAAAGACATCGCCTTGCGAGGATGCGCTGACGCCGCCTGAAGAGACTCCGCCGACAATGGCGCCAATCACGGCAAGGACTGCAAGGACTGCAAGAACCGCAAAGGCGAGCCACCAGAAATTCTTTATGACGAAAATGCCAAGGCTCAGTGTCGGGACGGCAAGCAACAAGCCAGTCAGGACGCACCCGGCCGCCGGCAACCAACCGCCCGTATTACCCATAAGGCCGTCGATCACCACCATATAGAATGACGCGGCGACCATAAGGGACAATATTCCTGTGTAGGCCAAGGCCAATGAATATTTGAGAATACTTTCGTCCAGCTTCTCCCGTGAGCACATCTCCCTCAACGTCGGCATCACCTTATCCACGGACAGCGCCAGTCCGGCGGATGCGGCCAGCCTCGCGCCAACCTTCCTTTTCATAAAAAACGCTTCCCCACAACGCCAAGGAGGCACAGAAGAACGGGATGATGAGAGTGATAACAGTATCAAGCATAAGCGAATGTCTTTTTATAAAGCCAAACTTACATAAAAATTCCGTGATTTCTACTAGTTGCGCATTAATTTAGGGTACTATAATAGGAGTTGACTAACATTTGTTTTGGAAACCATATAGGAGTTGGCCAACATTTCTCTTGTAACACTGATATTTAAACAATTGTGAGTTATTGATATTCCTGCATAAGAATCTGTATGTAAAGGACCTAATCTCCATCGTAGTCATATAATATGACAAGGTGTGGCGGAAGATCCCTGGCTTATGCATCGGGTGAAAAAAGTGGCTTTTCTCACCCGAATCCAATCTGGGATGTCTCTCCGGGGGTCTAACCACTCCTTTTTCACCCAGAATAATAGTTATTTGAATCTGAACCGGCAACGTCACACCCAAGGTTGATGAACGTGAATCAGGAATGTCACCCACTTTTCGGCCACAGTTTTCTTCCCCTAACCAAAACCAGACGTCTTATCCTTGTTGGTACACCAAAAGTGCGTTTCCTGCACCAATGGTACACCCCTGTATATTCGGTGCAAAGGCCTCATCACGTACATTTTCTGTCCAAAAACAATAGGGGACCGGTCTTCCATTTATGAAATATCCATGCGTACCTAAAGCGCCATTCACTTGACAACCAACGAGTTGGTGTTCCAGGTATGAATATATTCACACACCTAAGAGTCAGTGCCCCCGGTACAGGGCGTTCTATTGGCGTTCCGGACTTCTAGGTGCGAGAAACCATTCGCACCTGAAACGGCATTTACTTGATTGCTAACGAGTTGATATTCCAGGTATGAATATATTCGCGCACCTGAGCGTTACGGCATATTATGGTATGCCGAGCCTTAGATCCGCACAATATTATGTCTGGTTGGTTTTGAAGGCGCTATATACCATTAACAGATACAGTTACCTTAGTGAGTTTTTTTTGTATGCCTGCAAACGCTTGGATGTCGGCACGATACGGAGGAAGATAGTCAACTTATATATATTTCCTTTAATTTATAGAGAGAACATACACACACCAACTCTGGCCGGTTCTTCACGGCACTTGCCAATCGTGAAAACCCTTGCATATTCAAGATATTTTCACAAACTTTACGCTGCCGGATGGGATTATGTTTCCAATCCGGGGAAAGGCTGCGATATGGCATCCCCGTGCCAAGCTGATTTTTGTAAAACGAACAACGGTGCTCCAAGATTCCAAAGCTTTTTGCAAGGAGCTGAAGTTTCTTTGGAAGACACCTGACAAATTTATTACAACTATGAGACGTAAAATGTTTTTTGCGGCGGCGCTCTGCTGCATTGTTTCCGCGGTGATGGTTTCCTGCGGGAAGGACAATCCTGACACTCCCGAACCGGAACCGACACCCGATCCGGAACCGGAAGTTCCTGTTACACCGAAAGATACCGTTGTCTATGCGGTCGGACAGGAAGCCGTTCCAGGGAAGGGTTACTACTATGCGACAATCTGGAAGGACGGCAAGAGGATCCTCCTCTCCGACGGGAGTTATGACGCTTTCTGCAACGGAGCCTATGCTGACGGCGAGACTATCTACATCGCGGGCTGCGAGGCGACAGGTGACCTTGTGGATGACGGTTACTATGAGCCTTATCACCAGAATGTCGGCGTGATCTGGAAATTCAAGGCAGGTGAGGAAGACAAGGCGGAAAAGACCGTCATCAGCGACGGGAAATATTCCACATCCCCGATTGCGGTGACTGTCGCTGACGGGAAGGTCTATGCCGCGGGATTCGACTCTCCTGACTATGACAGGCGGGCCATCCTTTGGACAGACGGTCAGCCTCAATACCTTACGGACGGTAAGACTGACGCGTTGGCGTACTGCATCTATTCCGATGGCAAGGATGTATATGTCGGTGGATATGTGCAGCCGGCCAGCAACAAGCAGGGTGGCATTGCCACCATCTGGAAAAACGGTGTGGCTCAGAGCCTTACAAGCGGCAACACGGTAGCTAAGGTGAACGCCATCTGCGTCGATGGCGGGAAGGTCTATGCGGCCGGATCCGAGAAAGAGTCAGGCGGAAGATGGAAAGGCGTTCTCTGGATTGACGGTGTGGCACAGGACTTCACCGACTACGTCGGAACAGAGGTCACCGGCCTCTACGTCAAGGACGGAGAATATGTCATCGAAGGGAATATGACCGAGACCAACTCAGCCGAGGACATCTGCCCTTACATCTGGACATCAGCAGGCGCACAGAAAGTCGCCGAAACGACTCTCTGCCAAGGCGTTGGTCTCGCTGTCGCAGGAAATGACATCTATGTGGCCGGTAACGAAAACGCCGGCTATGACTCTGAGTACAACCCGATCAACATCGCCTACCTCTGGAAGAACGGTGTCGAGCAGGAGCTTGAGGTCGAGTACAAAAACGACTTCTCCCTCTGGGGTGTCATCTGCGCCTATGTTGAAAAGAAGTAATCTTTCTGAATATCCCAACTCAGGCTGGCCGGGGGAACTTCTTCGGCCAGTTTTAATTTTAGGGAACTATGTAGGCTGGAAGTATCCAGCTCACCATTCCATTGCCACGGCCAGTTTAGGTTACTATATAGGAGATTGAATCGGGACCTTCGTTGAAAAGGAGATCCATACTCGCCTCGGCCAGTCCTATTTAGGTTTGGTTACTATATGTTTTTTTGTTTTATAGTACTGATGTTTAAGTAATTGCGGCCTGTCGATATCCGATGCGATAATTTGTATGTCAAGGGCTTAATTTTCATCGTAGTCATACAATAAACTAACAGACAAGGAAAGGAAAGGAAGAAGATTTCGGGCCTATTCATCGGGTGAAAAAAGTGGCTTTGGCAATGGAATGGTGAGCTGGATACTTACAGCCACTTGGATCTGAGTCGATTATACCACACGCCAAGGTTGGTGAATGAGAATCAGGAATGTTGCTTCTTGCCTCTTAGTTCATTTGGCACACCAGAAGAGCACTTCCTATACCATACGGTGTGTCCCGGTATATTTGATAAACAGGAAGGCCTTCGGCCGTATATTTTTCTGTTCAATAAAGCAAATGGAGATCATTCTTCCAAGTATGAAAAATCATACGTACCTAAAACAGCATCCCTCTGACAAATAGATAGTTAGTGTTCTAGGTGCGAGTATATTCACACACCTGTGAGTCGGCGGCCTCGGTGCAAGGCGTTCTATTTGTGTTCAGAACTTCCAGGTGCGAGAAACCAAACGCACCTGAAACACCATCAACTTGATAACCAGGGGATTGTTCTTCTATGTGTGAATATGTTCTCGCACCTAAGCGTTATGGGCATATTATGGAATGGTCCGCAAAGCCACAGTATATTATGCATAGCTAATCTTAAAGGCACTATATGCCATTAACGACACTGTTATCTTTGTGAATTTGGCTGCTGGCAATCATCTGGACGTTGGTACGATAAGTGGAAAGACAAGTCAACAGATATATAATTTCCCAAGGAGAATGGATGTGTAGTCCAGTTGAACGAACGCTCCTTCACAGGCGTTAACTTATGTAAATCACGCTTTTAGAAGGACAATGCTCCCTTCACGAGCGTATTCCTGTCATATTCACGCTTTTGGAGGACGTGAGTTTAATTTAGGAAATGATATATGAGCTTGACTGACATTCCACATTATGGAGCTGAGACTCAGACACACACGAATATTACTTTCAACGGCGATTATGCAACACAGCAATGCACAGCCACAACTTGGCAAAAAGGCAAATTGCATGGCGAAAAGCCACTAATATCCTCATATCCGACTCAGGGAAAGACTTACTCAAAATTTCAAAGCGAGTCCTAAACCGTAATTCTGTACACCAAGGTTTCATAATGTACTCATACTGTTTGGGATGAGTGAGTTTCATCTTTTCAAATCTTCCCGGGGACTTTTCAAGGTGGCATCCATAGCCGCAGAACATACAACCAGTGCGCTCACATCCGGTCGTTTTGAGAACCGGTCTGCCAAGATCAAAGATTTCCATATTGCTTACGTCAGCTAATGTCATTTGACCGTGTGCCTCATCCTCTGTTACAACCTTTCCGTATACAGAACAGATTTCAAATCTCTTCGGATTCTTTTTGATGTATTTTCTGGCTTTTCTTCTCTGGATTTTATCTGCTCTGCACCGAACTTCCATGTTGCATACCGCTAAGTTCTGGTCGTATTCATCTTGCAACTGCCGTATGTAAAGAAGTACGTCCTGCTCCGTCCAAAAACTCATAGGATTACTGATTGGAGATTTCATATCAAATCCATTGCACCCATTTTTAAGCCACTGCTGCGTTCTCAATCTGCTCTCACTCGCCATTTGAGCCGTCATTGGTTTACGACCTGTTGTGTTTGAGTATGTGTGCATTGGAGATTTTTTCATCACTTTGCAACACATCGCAGAAATTTCAAACGGCGAATCTAAGAAGAATTTATATCTGGACTTGTTGTACATTTCAGATATTTCATCTGTCTGAACGCCCTTTTCTTTGTGTTTTAATGTCCCAAGCAAAATTTGAAATCTAACCGGTGGCGTGCTAGGGATAATCCCCTTTTTCAGCATTTTGTAGTTTGGATTCTCTTTGTTTCTTCTTCTGTCTACTCCGATTAGATCCGCCATCTGAGCGCAATACGGAACTCTCTCTCTCTCTCTCTCTCTCTCTCTCTCTCAGGGATTGTATTTTCTTCTTTCATAGCGTCAAGAGATTTCATGTATTTTCTTGCATAGTAGACAGTTTCAGAAACCTCCTTGCTGATAAATGGATACCCATATTTTGCAATCACTTGCCGAAACGTCAGCTTTGGGCGTATCCAATCCACATTGTCGAAACCATTTACGAACGCTCTTATTTCCGGGTATTCAAGCCCTGTGTCAACAAATACAGCTCTAATGTTCGGGTACAATTTTCTTGCAATATCAAGAAGAACCGTACTGTCTTTTCCTCCTGAGAAAGAGATATACACACCATCCTCGCCGTACTCATCTACCCACTCTCTGATTCTCCGCTGTGTCATGCTGATTTTTGCATTAAGCGGTAATGCCTGCATCTGGTAGAGGTCGGATATAACGTGTTTGTTACCCAATTCTCTGTTTCTCCTTTCTGGTGTTACATATAAGTTGCTTCTTTGAACACGAATGTGTCCTCAGAGTCTACCTTTTCCGATAACTCTCTCAGGCGCAGATCGTTGGAGCTGTAAATCTTTTTCTTTTTCATATCAGCCACAAAAAACTCCTGTCCTATCTGAATGTACTCACCG
>OQVQ01001349.1_pt1 | contig 10083 bp, 9 predicted proteins | sample 1691491 | NCBI WGS metagenome assembly OQVQ01 (sample SAMN03418252, study PRJEB22391) | human gut metagenome | biome: human-gut; feature: organic feature; material: feces | host: Homo sapiens | place: Tanzania | collected 2013-01
TAACATCCAGAACCTCATTTACCATTTCTGGATCCAGAGCAGAAGTCGGTTCGTCAAAAAGCATTACCTTTGGCTTCATGGCCAAAGCTCTGGCTATAGCCACACGCTGCTGCTGACCGCCAGACAGCTGAGGTGGATATGCATCAGCCTTATCCCCTAAGCCTACCCGCTCCAAAAGCTCCCGTGCGGTTTTATCGGCTTCTTCATGAGAAATATTCCGCACCTTCATAGGCGCCAAGGTAATATTCTTCAACACAGTCATATGAGGAAAGAGATTGAACCGCTGGAAAACCATGCCAATTTCCTCACGAGCCTTGTTAATATCTGCATCCCCAGTTAAATCCATGCCATCTACCACCACGCTGCCGCTGGTAGGAACCTCCAAAAGATTCATGCATCTCAGCAGGGTACTTTTACCAGAGCCGGAAGGCCCGATAATAACCACTACCTCCTGAGGATTAATATGTAAATCTATCCCCTTTAGTACCTCATGGTCACCAAAGGATTTGTGCAAATTCTTTATATCAATCATTTTGTCGCCAACCTTTTCTCCATATATGATACAAAACGGGAAATGGTCAAGGTCATTACCAGATAAATCAAGGCTACGGTAATCCAAATTTCCAGAGAGCCATAGGTTCTAGCAATAATCAACTGACCACGACGAGTCAATTCCTCAAAACCGATAACGGATACCAGAGAGGAATCCTTCAGCAAAGCAATAAACTCATTGCCCAAAGGAGGTACAATGTTCTTGAAAGCCTGAGGTACAATAATATACCGCATGGTCTGTACCCAGGTCATACCTAGAGAACGACCGGCCTCCATCTGTCCCTCATCAATAGCCTGAATACCAGCACGGAAAATCTCTGCAATATAGGCACCACTATTAATACCACAGGCTGTAATAGCAGCAATAAATGGATCTACACGCTGGCCTACCACCATTGGCAAAGCAAAATAAATCAGAAATATCTGCACCAGCAATGGAGTGCCCCGCAGAAAATCTATATATACCGTAGCCAAGGCCCGCAGTACCTTCACATGACAAATTCTGGCAATACCTACAAACATACCAATAACCAAACCCAGACCTACAGAAATAGCTGTAATCTGAACGGTTATGCCCGCTCCCACAATCAGAAGGGGCAGGGAGTTAATCATCAGATCAACATTAAAATTCATAACCCACACCTAGCCTCTACACAAAATATTACCTATACATTATATGTAACAACCACTATAGTGTCAATTCATTTAAAGCCAAAGACTAAATTTTTATGCATTTAAATTGAATTTTTATACAACACTGGAAGAAATTTAAGCACAAAAAAGAGACTGCTTCAAAATGCAAAACATTTCTCAAGAAACAGTCTCTTAGAATTTATGATTTATTTGGAAGTAGTACCAAACCACTTGGTAAAGATTTCATCATATTTACCATTTTCGTGGAGCTTCTTCAAAGCATCATTAATCTTCTGCTGCAGCCCAGTATTACCCTTGGCCATAGCAATACCATAGTCCTCAGAGGTCAGCAGCTCAGGCAGTGCCTTTACATTAGTTTCACCGCTCTGGAGAATGTAGTAATCGTTTACAGGACGGTCATTTACTACAGCGTCAACACCCTTGGCACGGAGTTCCATAAAGGTATCAGCAGAGGAGTTAAACTCCTTTACCTCAATGCCGCCAATTTTGTTTACCTCTGCTGCAGAGGTAGTACCAATCTGTACAGCAACCTTCTTGCCCTTCAAATCCTGGAAGGTCTTGATGTCATTGTTGTCCTTTGGAATAATAATAGACAAACCGGACTTATAATAAGGATCGGAGAACAGTACATTCTGCTTACGCTCCTCATTAATGGACATACCAGCAAGAGCCACGTCAATGTTGCCAGCCTGAATAGCAGGAATGAGGCCATCAAACTGCAGATTGCTAATCTCAACCTTGTAGCCCATCTCCTCGCCAACGGCACGAATCAGATCCATATCAAAGCCCTGATACTCCTTGCCATTCTCATCCTGGAACTCAAAAGGTGCAAAATCCGCGTTGGTGCCAACCTTCAGTACCTTGCTATCGCTAGCTGCCTTCTGCTCAGTGCTGCCACAGCCTGCCACCAAAGCAGCTACAGCCATAATAGCTGCCATACACAATACTAATAACTTTTTAGCCATTATATATCCTCCTTTTTACATAAAAGAAAGCCCAAGAAACCGTTAAGCATCCTGGGCTTCATTGCCACATAGATTATGCGATTGCCAATGGCTTAGCCATTCTTTCTCTTCTGGAAGCAGTCGCGGCAGTATACTGGACGGTCATTCTTTGGCTCGAATGGAACCTCAGTCTCCTTACCACACTCAGCGCATACTACAGTAAACATCTGGCGCTGTTCCTTCTCTCCACCTTCACGATTACGACGTCTCTTATCGCGGCAATCACGGCAGCGAACTGGCTTATTCTCAAAGCCCTTTTCTGCATAAAATTCCTGCTCGCCTGCGCTGAAAATAAATTCCTTACCGCAGTCCTTACATACCAAAGTCTCATCTACAAATGCCATGAAAAAAATCCCCCATTTTTGTTTTTGAATATCCCATATGTACTCTTACTTTTTACCTAATCGGTGGACAAAGAGACATCCTACTGAATTTCAGTATACTTGTAAGTGGCGAAAAAAGCAAGTAAAATTTTCTGACACTTCCTTTTTATGCTCTGGAAAGCCTATGCCAGGATATCCAAATTAGCCCCCACACCAGTCAGAGAGGATACATCAATTGACTCCAGCATATCAGTTACCGCAGTCTCTGAGGTTTCCATAGCCATCTTCATTACAGAGGTACCTACCTGAATATCCAACTGCTGCTGATGCATTCCTACGGACATAGCTGCAATATTCATAAAATCCATCTCGTTTCACTCCTTCCTTTTGCTATCTCCAATACTATCGTCTCATATTATTTATTTCTTAAGTTTTTTGTAATAACCAATTCCTATTACACCAGCAGCCAAAGCAAACTGGATAATATACGGAGCAAAATCACCGCCATAGGAGACAATCATAGGGTTCAGAATTTTGTCATGGGCAATCATGGAACCGCCGGTCCAGCCCAGCAAACCTGCACCACCATAGAGCACTACAGGATATTTATCCATGATTTTGCCAATCAGGGTACTGCCACCTACAATAATGGGAATACTAATCAAAAAGCCAATAGCTACCAACAGGAAGCTGCCGTGGGAAGCTCCGGCAATAGCCAGCACATTATCCACTCCCATTGCTGCATCAGCAATAATAATTGTCTTAACTGCCCCAGACAAACTATCTGCCGCCTCAACATGAGCCTCCTCCTCATGAGGCACCAACAATTTCACCGCAATAGGCAAAAGGATCAAGCCGCCTACTACCTGCAAATAAGGAATGGTCAGCAGCCATACAGCGGCAAAGGTCATAATCAAACGAATAATCACCGCACCGGCGGTACCAATAAAAATAGCTTTTTTTCTCAGCTCATGAGGCAATTTATTGGCAGCCATAGCAATAACCACCGCATTATCGCCGCCCAGCAAGATATCCATTAGCACAATGGTGCCCAGAGCTGTTAAAAAATGAATTGACATAATTTCCATCGAAAAATCCTCCTAGTAAAACAACTACACAAACAAAAAGAGACTCCCGCATGATACACCCATAGTATCATGCGAAAGTCTCACCTGTTGCAAATTACAACGCTGCTGCCAGCCGGTTCCCCGGCATGCTTGTTGACAACAGCCAGCGAGGTTACTCCCCTTCGCTATCTGATTGTAGAGTTAGTATAACAACAAATCCTATTTCCTGTCAAGCTGATTGGCAATTATTTTTCGCAGCATATCCACAGGAATAACTCCCAGGGCCAGCAAGCCACAAATCAGCCAGGTTTCCAGAGTCAGAGGCTCCACGCTAAGCACCTCTCCTCCCAGCTCTACAAAGAGCCACTGACCAGCCAAAATAATCAGGGTTATCAGCAGGAATGTTTTGTTCATGCCAATATACTTCAGCACATTAACACTTTCCGTTCTGGCATTAAAGCCATTAAAGGCAATAGCCATCATAAAAGTAGCAAAAACTGCGGATTTCATATAGGTTATATCCACATCTCCAAAGAGCTGATGCACCGCTGGCAGGAACAAAATTCCCAAACAAATTACGGTAATGTACAGAGAGCACACTCCTACCTGCTGTAACATTTTGCCAGTAACAATATTCTCCCGTCTAGGCACCGGCTTTTCCTGCATATATTCCCGGAGAGCCGGCTCACTGCCAAAGGCAATAGCCGCCAAGGTGTCCATAGCCAGATTTACCAGAAGCAATTGGATAACTGTCAACACAATATTTTCTCCCAACAAAGGGCCAACAAAGCAAATCAGCACAGCAGCTACATTAACGGTCAGTTGGAATATCAGGAATTTGCGAATGCTCTTAAACATGGAACGGCCATAGAGGATTGCTTTTTCGATAGAAGAAAATCTATCATCCAAAATAGTAATATCGCCTGCTTCCTTGGCCACCTCTGTGCCACTGCCCATAGCAAAGCCAACATCAGCCTTTTTCAGGGCTGGGGAATCATTTACCCCATCACCAGTCATGCCCACCACGTAGTCCAGCTCCTGGGCCAGCCGGACCAAACGGCTTTTGTCTGTAGGCAAAGCTCTGGCTACCACTCTAAGCTTTGGTATTTTTTCCTTTAACTCTTCATCGGAAAGACAATTCATCTCGGCAGAGGTCAGCACCAGTTCCTGCTGGGATTGCCAAAGGCCAGCCTCCTTGGCAATGGCCATAGCTGTTTCCCGCTTATCTCCCGTTACCATAACCACCTGAATGCCCGCCTTCCGCACCTCACCAATGGCTGCTACAGCATCCTGACGGAGATTGTCCCGAATACTAATCAAACCTACCAATACCATATTCTCTGGCATGAGAAGCTCTCCATTTTCTCCCTTGCGGGTGCTGCCATAGGCAATAGCCAATAACCGCATAGAACGATGAGCCTGCTGATTGGCATAAATCTGCAGCTGATTCAGAGATTTGAGGATATGCTCCTTTCCCTGAGCATCCAGATATCTGCTGCAATGCTCCATAATCACCTCGGGAGCACCTTTTACATAGGTCAAATCAGAATCCTTTAGCTCCACAGCAGCAAATTTATCTCTGGAATCAAAATAGCGATAAGCTGCCGCCAGCTCTCTGTTAATACGGTCACTAAGGTTCTGCAGCTGCAAAAAGCCCAGCACTGCTCTATCTGTGCTATTACCGCCAATAATGCTGTCCCCGCTGATTCTGGCACTGTTATTCAACCCCAAGCCCAGCACTATTTTTTCCCAATACTTGTCACTACTTGATTTAGATAGACCTACTGGGCAAACCTCCTCTGTACACTGGTAAACAGGCTGTCCTGCTCCATCTGCCACCTCCACCACAGATAATTTTCCCTTTGTAATGGTGCCAGTTTTATCGCTAAAGAGAATACTCAGACTGCCAGAGGTTTCCATGCCATTGATTTTCTTCACCAGCACATTATCCTTTTCCATCCGCAGGCTTTGGGCAGATAGCAGCATGGAGGTCAGCATAGGCAAGCCTTCTGGTACAGCACAGACAATTACGGTTACTGCCACTGTTACCGCATCCATAATCAGGCGAATCCAGCCAAATATTCCCGCTGGCAGCTGGCCTGTCAAAAAGGTTTTCAAGAGGATTCCTGCTACAATGGCCACAGCCCCCACATAGCCAAAGGTGGAAATCTGCTTTGCCAAGGTCCCTAGCTTTACCTGTAAAGGAGTCTTGCGGGTATTGGCCTGAGCCTCCATAGCCAGCTGGCCAAAGAGAGTATTATCCCCTACCACCGCTACTTTCATATAGGCTTCGCCACTGCACATAACGGTGCCTCTATATACATAATGGGGATTTAGCAAATCCTTTTTATCATAGTCAGGCTTTTCCCCCTCTGGCACAGGTAATTTTAGAATTTCCTCGGTTTCGCCATTTAACACAGCCTGGTCAATATGGGCGGTTCCCTCTGCAATTTCACCATCAGCAGGCAGTCTATCTCCAGCCTGCAGGAAAACCATATCTCCTACAACCACATCCTGAACAGGAATTTCCATTAGCCCATCATTACGATATACCTTGGTTTTATCCTTGGCAGCTTCATCCTGCCGCAGAGTAACAGCTTTGCCCTCCTGCTGGTTTTCACTAATGGCTGCTACACCGTTGGCCAGCAGAATAGCCACCAGCACTCCCACAGCTTCATACCATTCCGCCTGGCCCAGCAGATACAGCACAGCCTGAATCAGCAAAGCCACCAGCAAAATCATAATCATAGGGTCCTTGAAGCCCTGCAAAATCTTTTTCCACAGGGGATCTGGCATAATCTGAGTCAGACTATTATTGCCATGCTGCTCTCTGCTGGCAATAACCTGAGCCTCATTCAAACCTTTTATGGACATCGAAATTCACTCCCAAATAAACACACAAAAAATACCTTACGATTATACACCAACATTAAGGCATATTCAATCATAAGGTATTTTCAGCATTTACATTAAATATCTCAGATATACGTAGACTGTACTAATAACGATAGAAACTATCATACATGGGAAGGCAACCTTCATGAAGCCAATAAAGGAAATCTGCTCTCCATGCTTGGCGGCCAGAGAAGCCACAACTACGTTAGCACTGGCACCAATCAAAGTACCGTTACCGCCCAGGCAGGCACCTAGAGCCAAGGACCACCACAGAGGATCCAAATTGGTAATACCCATAGCACCCATATCTTTAATCAAAGGAATCATGGTAGCTACAAAAGGAATATTATCCACAAAGGCAGAGGCAATGGCACTCATCCAGATAATCAAAATAGCTGTAGCATTAACAGAGCCTTCAGTAATCTTCATAGCCTCAGCAGCCAGCATCTTGATAACACCGGTTTCTACCAAAGCACCAACCAGAATAAACAGGCCGGCAAAGAAGAAAATTGCTGTCCACTCAATCTTGCTCAGGACCTTGGCAATTTTTTCTTCATCTCTAGTAAAGGTTAGCAGCAGCAAAAGGCCGGCACCAAACATAGCTGCCGTGGCAGACTCCAAACCCAAGGCTCCATGCATAACAAAGAGACACATGGTAAGGCCCAGCACAAAAAGGCATTTTTTCAGCAGTACAGCATCGCTAATCTGACGCTCAGGCTTTAGCTTCATAACCTGCTCCTGCAGCTCAGGAGTAGTGTGAAGCTCCTTGCCATAAAGAGCCTCCAGAATAAATACAGTAACACCAAAAATTACTACGATAATCGGTGCCAGATTGAGAATAAAGTCCACAAAGCTCAGGCCTACGGCAGAGCCAATCATAATATTTGGTGGATCGCCAATCAGGGTAGCAGTACCACCAATATTAGAGGCCATAATCTGAGCCATCAGGAAAGGCTTTACATCCACCTTTAGCTGTGAAGTAATGCTAAAGGTAACAGGAACAGTCAGCAACACAGTGGTTACATTATCCAGCAGGGCAGAGCATACAGCCGTCAGCGCTGCCAAAGCCAGCAGCAACTTCATTGGCTTGGCCTTAACCTTTTGGGCCGCCCAGATCGCCAGATAGTTAAACAAACCTGTTTCCGCTGTAATGTTTACAATAATCATCATACCCATCAACAGACCTAATGTGTTGAAATCAATGTGATGAACTGCGGTTTCCTGAGAGAGAATCCCCAGCATAATCATCAGCATGGCACCAAAGATGCCTACAATGGTACGGTGTACCTTCTCGGAAATAATGAGTGCATAGGCGATGACAAAAATCGTCACTGCAATGGATGTTGAATCAAACATTTATTTTGCCCCCTTGTTTTTCCTCTCTATTGGCTTAATAGTGATGGTATGACCATCCTTTTTAACCTTAAGGGTGTAATTTTTTACCCCTTCCCGGAACAGCTCCATCTTTAGCTCCAAAAGCTTGCGGCCCAGCTCCTCCACCAGCTCATCACTAAAGCCAGTCAAAGCGATATTCTTTTCCGGCTTGCCCAGGTCAGCCTTGGCACGGCGCTTTTTGTCCTCTGCCTCCTCGGCAGCCATAAACTGGGACTCCATAGTCACCTGCTCCACATAGCCCTGCAGCATATCCTTATCTGATAATCCCTTGGGAATCTTTGCCATAATCAGCCCTTCTTTACTTTGGCCCAGGAATCCTTCAAGCCCACCACTCGGTTAAATACCAAATGATCCGGGGTAGAATCCTTGTCCACTACATAATAACCCTGACGGAGGAACTGATAATGGGTGCCCTCTGCAGTCAAAGCTGCACTTGGCTCTACCATTACATGCTGGAGAACCTCCAAAGAGTTTTTGTTTACTGCGTTGAGGAAATCTGCTGGTACTTCGCCCTTTTCATCAGTCTCAATGAGATAATCATAAAGACGAACCTCTGCCTCCAAGGCATCTGCAGCAGATACCCAATGAATGGTGCCCTTTACTTTGCGGTTAGCGGTAGCACCACCAGTCTTGGAATCTGGATCATAGGTGCAATGAAGCTCTACCACATTGCCCTCAGCATCCTTAATAACTTCCTCACATTTGATAATATAGCCATGCTTCAGACGAACCTCGCCCTCTGGCTTCAAGCGGAAGAACTTCTTTGGCGCATCCTCCATAAAGTCCTCCTGCTCAATGTACAGCTCACGACTAAATGGCATATAGCGGTGGCCTCCCTTGATAGGATGGTTCTCAGCCAACATATATTCCTTTTTACTCTCTGGATAGTTGGTAATAACTACCTTCAGTGGGTGCAGGACAGCCATAATTCTATCTGCATTGTTGTTTAAATCATCTCTGATGCAATGCTCCAGCATAGCCACATCAACCAAGCTGTTAGCCTTGGCTACACCTACCTCGCTGCAGAAATTCCGCAGGGCAGCAGGGGTATAACCACGACGGCGCAAGCCGGAAATGGTAGGCATACGAGGATCATCCCAGCCTGCCACATAGCCTTCTTCTACCAGCTGACGCAGCTTGCGCTTGCTGGTAACAGTGTTGGTAAGATTCAGACGGGCAAATTCAATCTGGCGAGGACGAGTATTTACATCAAAGCCCAGAGACTCCAAGCACCAGTCATAGAGAGGACGATGATCCTCAAATTCCAGAGTACATACGGAATGGGTAATTCCCTCAATGGCATCGGACAATGGATGAGCAAAATCATACATTGGATAGATGCACCAAGCATCCCCAGTGCGATGGTGAGTTGCATGGGCAATACGATAGATAACAGGATCTCTCATATTGATATTAGGGGAAGCCATGTCTATCTTGGCACGGAGAACCTTTTCTCCATCCGCAAATTCACCCTGCTTCATGGCCTCAAAGAGGGCCAAATTTTCCTCTACACTGCGGTTTCTATAAGGGCTTTCCTTACCAGCCTCAGTAAGAGTACCACGCATGGCGCGGATTTCTTCCGCATTGGAATCATCCACATAGGCCTTGCCGTTTTTGATAAGCTGTACAGCAAATTCATATAGCTTCTCAAAGTAGTCGGAAGCATAATACATCCGCTTGTCCCAGCTAAAGCCCAGCCATTTTACATCAGCCTGAATGGAATCTACATATTCTACATCCTCTTTAACAGGATTTGTATCATCAAAACGCAGATTGCACATACCGCCATACTGCTGTGCCAAGCCAAAGTTCAGGCAAATGGATTTGGCGTGACCAATGTGAAGATAGCCATTTGGCTCTGGTGGGAAACGGGTGTGAATCCCCTCACTGTAACGACCATTTTTCAGGTCATCGTTTATTTCATTCTGAATAAAATTAGAAGGATTCTGCAAAATCTCAGGCATAAAAATATCCGCTCCTATATTAAAAATTTATACAAAGAATAAACTAAATTATAACACAAAAATTCTAAAACTTCCATGCTTTTGCCTGTATACACATTATTCAATAATTTCTGATTTGCAGAGTTGACTATCTCCCTAAGGATTTAAATGTAATTCGGTATGTAAAGTTTTATTGAAATACAGCCTGCGGTCATAACGACTTTTGCTCTGTCCGACTTAATGGCCCTAT
>OQVQ01001351.1_pt1 | contig 10071 bp, 9 predicted proteins | sample 1691491 | NCBI WGS metagenome assembly OQVQ01 (sample SAMN03418252, study PRJEB22391) | human gut metagenome | biome: human-gut; feature: organic feature; material: feces | host: Homo sapiens | place: Tanzania | collected 2013-01
GGGTAGGACTTCAAATAAAAGATGTTTCTACCCTCTTTCATCTATTAAAAAACACTCTGGTTTTTACAATCAGAAATGTGCTTTGTGTTTGTTATCACTAAGAAGATCCGAAGTAATTAAAGATCCTTTATCAGTAAGATGATCTGACAATACATCATCTTTAGGTGGCACAATAGTTTCGACAAACAATAAACCTCAGACTGGATGAGGTTTACAAAGGAGCCAAAACTATGAATAAAACCCTTTATAGTGTAGAATTTAGAAAAAGTATAGTTAGTGAAATTCTGGTAGCAAGAGCCGGTAATCTAAACTTTAACATGGCGGCTTTTGTTAGAGAAAAGCACCCAGACCTCGTTATCAAACGAGTTTACGTTTGGATTCGTGCCCTTGCAGAATCAGTAGGCAAGGAATTAGGAATGAGTATCAACGAAGTCTATAACAAGACCGATAACGCAGCAAATGAACTAAGCTTAGAACAAAAGCGCCGTCTGATTGAACAAAAGATTCAAGCTTGTCTAAAAAAAAGAGTAGAAGAAGTTTGATTACTGCATAAGGTCTGTGTAGCCTTGATCAAGGTAAGGATCTTTAGTAGTGGTTTGTTTTTGGTTATTTAAATCTTACTAAATTTTCTTACCACTTCAATTTTTCCCGTCTCGAAATTAGTCTAATTTTTATCAAACCCACATATTTTTACACAGACCCAAAATTCTTAGTTGGCGAATACGCTTCATAATGCCTGTTTGAGTACTCGTTCCTGTGCTATAATTTTCAATCATTTTGAGTGTGTTTTTAGGTGACTTTCAAAAGCACATAAGTAAGCTATAAGATTAGGTTTATTAAGCTAAAATCTGCAGCTTTAAACGGAGAGTAATCATGATTTGTTCGTGTGAACAAGACAATGAGAAGTTAGTGCAATATGCTCGGTTAGTTAGTCTTGCCGGGATTGTATCGGTGTGCACGGCTGCAACTTTGATTGTTATTAGAATTATTGCCTTATTATTGACTGATTCTTCTGCTATCTTAGCCTCATTAACAGATTCTGTTATGGATATCTGCTCTTCTATTTTCAACTTGATAGCCATTAAGTATGCCATGATGCCGGCGGACAAAGACCATCATTATGGACATTGGAAAGCTGAAGCTTTATCAGGAATTGGGCAATGCGCCTTTATTAGTGGCTCAGCATTATTTTTGGTGTTCCATGGCATTATGCGTATCATGCATCCCCAAAAGATCGAAAACATTGATGTCGGGATGGTGGTTACCGTAATAGCCATGATCATGACTATTGGCGTAGTGATGTTGCAAACTTACGTGGCCCGTAAGACTAATAGTGTTGCTATTAAAGCCGATAGGTTGCACTACGCTAGTGATATTTTGTTAAACACTGGCGTCTTGGTTTCATTATTTTTATCTCACTTTGGGGTAATTCAGGCAGATGGCATTTTTGCGGTGTTGCTTGGTTTTTATATCTTCGGTAGTGCCATTGGTATTTTTAGAGGGGCGATTAGAATTTTATTGGATGCCGAATTGCCTCAGGAGGATATTGCTAAAATAGAAACCACTATCTTGGAAGTTCCTGGAGTTAGTGGCTTACACGATTTAAGAACGAGACAGTCAGGTCCATGTCAATTTATTCAAGCTCACCTTGAAATAGATAAAGATTTGACATTAGAACGGGCTCATGAGGTCGCTGATGCCGCTGAAAATGCAGTGCATGAAATCTTCCCTGAAGCCGATATTACCTTGCACATGGAACCTGTGATGAAACACTAAGGTAAAGTGTAGGCTACCATGATGATTAAAGGTGGCTCAATGGCTGACCATTTTATAACCTTTACAGCTAAGTAAAACGGAATAACGAAAGCATGGCTCAAATACAAGCACAAGAAGAAATAGTACAGACCGTATGGAATAATATTCGAGCAGAAGCTCGAGAAATGATGACGCAAGAGCCAATGCTCGGGAGCTTTTTTTTACAATCCATTTTAAATCAGCAGACTTTTGCCGCTGCCTTGGGTTTTCAGTTGGCTAATCGTTTAGCTTCAGCGGTAATGCCAGCTGTGGTGTTAAGAGAGCTAATTAATGAAGTCTACAATAAAGATCCTAATGTAATCACGGCAGCAGCGCTCGACTTAAGAGCTGTCGTTGATAGAGATCCTGCAGTGGTTTATTATTCGTCTCCTCTTTTGTATCTTAAGGGTTTTTTAGCTATTCAATCTTATAGAGTTGCTCATTATCTTTGGATTGAAGGGCGACACGAAATAGCCTACTTCATGCAAAACCTAATCTCTATAACCTTTGGGGTTGATATCCACCCGGCTGCGAAAATCGGCCATGGGGTGATGTTTGACCACGCTACAGGTATTGTCATTGGGGAAACGGCAGTAGTTGGTGATAATGTTTCATTTTTGCATAATGTAACATTAGGTGGGACTGGGCACGAACAGGGCGACCGTCATCCAAAAGTACGTAGTGGGGTGATGATTGGTGCTGGGGCTAGTGTGCTAGGTAACATTGAAATAGGGGAAGGGGCCAAAATTGGGGCTGGTAGTGTAGTATTGCATCCAGTTAAGCCTCATACCTCGGTAGCTGGGGTCCCAGCGAAGGAAATCGGAATATGTCGTAGTGCGATGCCTTCTTTGGAAATGGACCAAGATTTGTAGTAAGGCGTCCATAAATTTAAAAATTAAATTCGGAAAACTAGTAAATGAAATCCATTGGTGGGTGTTTGTTACTTCTAGCTTGGTTGTTTGTAGTTTTTAATGCATACGTTCCAGGTGTTTTTCGGCATGTTTCGGCTTTGTTGTTGTGGCTGGCAGCCTGTATTCTTTTTTTTCAAGCTAATAAGGCATCACAGAAGCAAATTACTATTCTGTCGGTGGTGACATTAGCTCTTATTGGCTTGGTATATGGCCTAGGTGGAACAGTTGAGTGGGCTCGGTTTTTTGAGATCAACGAAACCATGTGTGCCATGTTTGCGGCGGGTAGCTTTTTAAGTTTAATAACGCATAAAGCCGAGCATAGGCAAAATTTAACCGGGGCAAAGGGGATTTTTAGTACCTATTGCGCGGCCAATATTTTAGGTGGAGTTATAAATTTAGCCTCTATTTATGTTATTGGCGATCGCTTGAGCCAAAAGGGGAAGCTTAGCCAAGAACAGGTGTAGTTGATTAGTCGTGGCTTTTGCGCCGCTGCCTATTGGTCCCCATTTTTTGTTGGTTGCGCCGTTGCTTTATCCTTATCTCATGGCATGGAATTAAGCGTAACAATTCCATGTGGGATTTTATTATCTCTTATCACCATGTTGGTTTCTTATGGGGAAATTCGGGCCTCATATCGTAAAAAAAGTTTTGAGGCTGCTAAAACAGGGAATATTGGACCTTCAATGGCTGATTTTGAAGGGTATTCTCTTAGTTTTAAAGAACTAAGATTGCCGTTGGCTCTTGTTTTAGGAGTGTTGCTCTTTCACTTGTTAGATCCAAGCCGTAGCATTTTGATTGTCATTTCGATTGTGGTACCAACAGTTGTTTTTATCGCAATGGAAAAGCAAAATTTTCGAACCAAAATCCATGACCAGATCCATGATAATTTTCCTTCAATGGGTGGGCAAATTGCTCTTTATCTAGTGGCGGGGGCTATGTCGACGGCTATTTTAGCGTTGCTTAAAGTAAAACATATCGACTTTTTAACGGGGCTTATTTCGTCGTTTGGTCCGCTAGAAGCGTTTGGAGTCCTGATTTTAATTGTCGCGATTTCATATTGCGGGCTCCACCCTATTATCACGATTTACTCCCTTATCCCTTTGTTGTTAAATTTTAATCCTGATCCAACATTAGTAGGTTTATTGATCGTAGTAGGCTGGGGACTAGGTATTACAGTTTCGCCTCTAAGTGCGGCCAACTTGTCTTTTTTAGGACGCTACCATACTTCGGGCAAAATGATTCTTAAAATGAACAAATTATTTGTTTTAAAGATCTTGTTGGCGTGTTTGGGGATTTTTTGGCTTGAGACTTGGCTTAAGTCTTGGTTAAATTTTTAATTCCTTAACGAGTTTTATATTGGGCTCAGGGGCAAGAGTATGGTATCCAAAGTTCAGGTTTTAACTGAACTCGGCAAGAAGTCCCCCACCTCTATAGGTGGGGGAGGATGTCACATTAGTTTTGGTTTTCCATCTTGTCAAGAATGCCACGCAATCTGCTTTGCCAATTTTTTTGGTTTTCTTGTAATAGGTTATTGCGGTCTTTAAGTAAGCTATTTTCTGTTTGTAGTTTGCGGACTTCGCGTTCTAACTCAAAGCTATGTTGAGCTATATCTGCTTGATTAGACTGTTTGGCTAGAGCCTTTTGAGCTAAAGATTCAAGTTCATCAAAGATCTTATTTAATTCTTGGGCTTCCATATATCGTTCCTAGGGCATTTCTGAGCTGAGGCTTAGGCTTGGGTTTGATTAGCCTTATAGCATCTTATGGTAGCACTATTACAACTAGCTTGGAGGAATTGAGGTCTAATATTGCTAAATATTATGAAGTTGTTAAAAAAGCCACCTGTAAAAAAGGTGGCTTTAGGTTAATTAACCGCGGAGCAATTTCGGGCTAAGTTGGCGGAGATGATTTCGCCTCGAGACTTTACCGCCTCTTCTAGACTATTGTATGGTCCGATATTAAGGGAGTAAACGTACCCACCGCCCATTTGTTTTAAAACCACAGTTGATTGCTTACCGATAAAAGCAAGTTTAGCTTTTTGGCTTTCTGCTTCTCTAGCTGTTCTAAAGTTATCCGTACCACATTGAATATAGAATTTGCCTTTGTTTTTTTGTCGCTCAGCAAATTGAATAGTCTGTGGGTTAGAACCGCCTGAAGCGAGGTTGTTATTTCGGGCCATTTGTTGTTGCCGTTTCTTCTCAGCTGCCAAACGTTTTTTCTCGAGGGCTTGCTGTCTAAGTTCGGCTTCATGTCTTGCTTTGGCTTCTAAGGCTTCTTGTTTTTCTCGGCGTTTTCTTGCTAGTTCTTTGCGGTATGCCGCTTCTTTTTGGGCTGATTCAGCTTCGTAGTTACGGGTGATCTTAACTCCAGAACCGGTGTCTAATTCCTTATTTTCCAAGATTTCGGTGTAATCATAAGTCTGAATGTCAGCCGCCTTTTTGCGATTAGAGGTAGTTTGTTCAGTCTTAGCTTTAACAGGTGTAACTTGGGTTTTAGGTAGAGAACGCAAAGCAACCAAGGCAGCGATAATGCCACCAATGATCAAGAAGATCACCAAGAACCCAACGGTTTTACCGGCGGGTGTGCTCATTAAGCCTCCGCTTTTTTTGTTTTTAGCGGAGGACGTTCTTTTAGTGGTGGCTTTAACGGGCATGTGTTACATACGATCCATTACTTTAATGCCTAATAAATCAAGACCAGTGCTTAAAATACCAGCAGTGGTCTTACACAAAGACAAACGGCTGCTACGTACTTCTGGCGCCACGTCTTCTTTGTTTACTGGGCAAGCTTCATAGAAGCGCATAAATAAACCAGCCAACTGATAGAGGTAAGCACATAACAGATGTGGCATGGTCTTTTCAGCTACTTGATTTACAGTTTCATTAAATTTAAGCATGTGCTGAGCTAAATCTTTTTCAGCTTCTTCAGTTAAAGTAATAGCGCCAGGAGTTACAGTTGCTTTACGGAAAATAGCTTGGATACGGCTGTAAGCATATTGGAGATATGGAGCCGTGTTGCCTTCGAAAGTAAGCATATTGTCCCAATCGAAGATATAGTCAGTTGTTCTGTTCTTTGACAAGTCAGCATATTTAACCGCGCCCATGGCTACAGCGTTGATTACTTGTTCACGTTCGGCTGGAGAAAGATCACTGCTCTTGTCTTCCATTAACACGCGAGCACGGCTTAGAGCTTCAGTTAAGAGATCTTTAAGCTTAACGGTACCACCACTTCTGGTCTTAAATGGGCGGCCGTCTTTACCGAGCATCATACCAAAAGATGCGTGTTCAAGAGAAACACCTTCAGGTACATAACCTGCTAAGCGAGCAATTTCCCAAGCCATGAGTAAGTGTTCGTGCTGTCTAGAATCGGCAAAGCAGATGATACGACGAGCATTAAACTTTTCACAACGGTACTTAGTACATGCTATGTCGGTGGTAGTGTAGAGGAAGCCACCATCGCTCTTTTGAACGATTACGCCACGCGGGTTGTTTTCTTTATCTTTAAATGAATCGAGGTATACAACCATTGCACCTTGGTCTTTTACAGCCAAGCCTTTTTGCACTAGGTCTTCTACTAGTGGTTTAAGCATTGGGTTGTAAAGACTTTCACCCATTACGTCTTTATCGGTAAGGGTGATGTTTAAACGACGGTAAATATCTTCGTTTTGTTCCATGGTGATTTTTACAAGCTTTTGCCACATAGCATGACAATATTCATCACCACTTTGAAGCTTAACTACATAGCCACGGGCTTTAACGGCGAATTCTTCGTCGCTGTCATAGCATACCTTAGCTTCGCGATAGAATGATTCTAGATCGCTCAGTTCCATAGCATCAGCTTTTTCATTTTCTTTCTTTTCGAGATAAGCGATAAGCATCCCGAACTGGGTGCCCCAGTCACCGATATGGTTAGCTCTGATAACCTTGTTACCTAAAAATTCGAGTACACGTACAACTGCGTCACCGATTACGGTTGAACGAATGTGGTGTACAGCCATTTCTTTGGCTACGTTAGGAGATGAGTAATCAACAACTGTAGTTACTGGAGGAACTGCACTCTTAACGCCAAATTTTGGATCGGTAGAGATGGCGTTAATAGCTTCTGCTAAGAAGTCAGAGTTAGCGTAAAAATTAATAAAACCAGGACCGGCAATTTCCACCTTAGCAATGCGATTATCAGTTGGAATTTTAGCTACAATGAGAGCGGCAATTTCGGCAGGCTTCTTCTGCATTGGCTTACTTAAGAGCATAGCCAGGTTGGTTGCGAAATCACCATGGCTCTTATCCTTGGTGTTTTCAACCATGATGCGTATTTTGGCATCAGCTGGAAGCAGACCCTGTTCCGCGAAGTCATTGACGATGGAAGCAAGTTTTTCCTGGATATAATTTTTCATGTCTTTAGGCTCTGATTTGTTTGTTATCTAAAAATAATGTGTAATTTTACTTCTTTAAGGTAAATTTTTCTAGATTAAAGAAGAATCACATAAAGTTAAAAACAGTTTGTCGGGTCGATTTCGATAACTAAGTGATTATCGTATTTACGATTAATTTCTTCTGCTTTAGCGGTGAGTAGATTTAAAAAGCGCCCTAAAATCATGCGATTAGGGGCAATTATAATTAAGAACATGTGGTAGCGATTTATTCGTTTATCGATAAAAGGCTTAAGTGGGTGCGAATACTGAACTTCAGGAAAGTCAGATATTAGCTTTTGGTCGATAACGAGATAGACCTCGTTTAAAAAACTAGCAACTTTGGTGGCTTGAGGTGAATCCGCTTTGATAGCAGCCATGGCCTTAAAAGGAGGAAGCTCACAGTAAGCCCGTTCTTTAAGACAATCTTTCGCAAAACCATCGTAACCAAAATTTAGTAGTTGTTGTAAAAATTTATGCTGTGGTTGGTAGGTTTGGAGTAGTACTCGTCCTTTTTTAGCCCCTCTACCAGCACGACCTGAAACTTGGGTGATGAGTTGAGCTGCATATTCAGTAGCTCGAAAATCGTTGGAATTTAAAAAACTATCGATGTCTAAAATACCCACTAAGGTTACATCAGGGAAATGATGGCCTTTGGCTAAAATTTGCGTTCCAACTAAGATTTGATACTTATGCACTAACACATCAGCTAAGATTTTATTGATGGAGCCCTTTTGGGTAGTCGTATCACGATCAATGCGGATAATACCAGTGGTTGGAAACACTTGGCTTAAATATTCGCATATTTTTTCAGTTCCTGTACCGGTCGCAACTAGCCTTGAAGAGCCACAAGCAGGACAGTATCTAGGGATAGGGTAGATTGTTTCACAGTGATGGCATTTTAGTACATTACTTGAAGCATGAAGAAATAAATTCGACGAGCAATGCTCACAAGTAAGCACGTGTCCACAATCGTGGCAAATCATTTTAGGGGCGTAGCCTCTACGGTTTAACAAAAACAGGACTTGATTACCGGCTTTTAATTCCGTAGCTGTGGCCGTAAGCAATTCTTGTGACAGGCCTGCGTTTACGGTGGCATGGCGCATATCAATAAGGTTTATTTCTGGCACTTGGGCATCGGCTGCCCGCTGTGTGAGTTTTAATTCGATATATTTACCATGTATAGCGTTATTTAAGCTTTCGATAGAAGGTGTGGCCGTCCCTAAAACGACTGGAATGTTAAGTGCCCGCGCTCGCATGATAGCGAGATCGCGACAGTGGTATAAAAAGCCATCTCCTTGGCGATAGGAGGAATCGTGTTCTTCATCGATAACGATGATACCAAGGTTAGGTATTTCGGCAAATATTGCACTGCGTGTACCAATGAGAATCGCAGCCTCATTGTTTTTTATCCGCAAAAATGCTTCCAAGCGTTCTGTATTATTCATCGCAGAATGGATACTAACGACAGGTACGTTAAACCGATTGTAAAAACGATTAAACGTTTGCGGAGTTAGATTGATTTCCGGCACTAAAATTAAGGCTTGTTGTTTCTTTTTTAGACAATGGTGAATTAACTGAAGGTAGACTTCAGTTTTCCCGGAACCGGTAACTCCATTGATTAGAAATACCCCAAAACCTTGATGTTTAGTGATGGTGTCAAACGCCACTTGCTGTTCTTGGTTTAATGTAAGTTCATTGCTGACAGTAATCGGGTTTTGATCCCATGGAGTTCTATTTCGTACATCTATGGTTTTTATTAGTGCGCGCGCTAAAAGTTTATTGATAGTAGTACGGGCAATACCGCGGTCTCTTAGGACTGAAGAGGCGGTAGGGCCATTAGCGATAATTTCGAGAGCTTTTAGGCAGGCGGGAGATCTTTTTAAAATAGTTTTAGCTTCAGGGTTTTGAGTTGAACAAAAACCTTCAATTTCTTTAAGTTCGGCCGCTTCTCCTTTGCGTAAAGCCGGCGGAACAGCGCTTAACACTACCTCTCCTATAGGGTAGTGATAGTAATCTGAAGCCCAAGAAAGTAGTTTTAACATGTGAGGTGAGAATAATGGCACCTCATCAACAAGTTTGATAATGGGTTTGATCTTAGCAGGAGTATGGTATGTAGGTGTTGTGGAAGTTGATACAACCACGCCGATGACCTTTTTGGGGCCAAAAGGAACGAGCACTCTAAAGCCTGATAAATCCGTATAGGCTAGTGTTGATGCGGGCTTATCATCCATAAGAGTCGGATTATACGCATACTCAAAAGATTTGCGGAGCGGTATATTAAGAACAACTTGCAGATACATACATTAATAAGACAAAAGTTTTTTGAAGTTTACTTGCAACTTTGCAGTTTATAATATATCATGCGGTCCGTAAATTTTTGTTTTAATTTTGTGTGGTGTTTAGCGTTCTAACGGTTAAATGGCGACACAACTCTTTTGAGGTTCCTATGAAAAAAGATATTCACCCAGCTTACGGCGAAATCACCGTTAAGTGCTCATGCGGTAACGTATTTACCACCAGTTCAACCATCGGTCACGATATTCAGATCGATGTATGCTCAGTTTGCCACCCATTCTATACCGGCAAGCAGAAGATCGTTGACAACGGTGGCCGTGTAGAACGTTTCAACAAGCGTTTTGCTATGCTCGGTTCAAAGAAGTAATTCTGCGAAACTATTAGAAGAAACCCGCCCCAATGGCGGGTTTCTTCGTTAAGACCTAGGGTCAATCTTGCGAAAAAAAGCTTAAAGTCTTATTCTATAAAGAGTTTATCTAATTTTAGTGAAAATAAGATGTAATACGTGCTAACTATGAATAAAGCAATTATTTTTCGTGAATTTCGCTAGAGTGTACACAGAATTTTGGTTGTATAACTATTATCATATTAAAATAGTGGGATAATGTTTTAACTGAACTCGGCAAGAAGTCCCCCACCTCTAAGGTGGTGAGATGAATTGC
>OQVQ01001352.1_pt1 | contig 10071 bp, 6 predicted proteins | sample 1691491 | NCBI WGS metagenome assembly OQVQ01 (sample SAMN03418252, study PRJEB22391) | human gut metagenome | biome: human-gut; feature: organic feature; material: feces | host: Homo sapiens | place: Tanzania | collected 2013-01
CGCAGAGAATCAGGTTGTCAACCTTAGTCAACAGGTTCTCGATGATACCGATCTTAGTAGAAACCTTAGAACCACCCATGATAGCTGTGAATGGGCGCTTGATGTTGCCGAGAACTGCGTCAACAGCCTTTACCTCTTTCTCCATCAAGAAACCGAGCATCTTGTGATCCTTGTCGAATGAATCTGCGATAACAGCTGTAGAAGCGTGCTTGCGGTGAGCTGTACCGAATGCATCCATTACATATACATCAGCATAAGAAGCCAACTTAGCAGCGAACTTCTTCTGGCGCTCCTTCATCTCAGCCTTAGCAGCGTCGAACTCAGGTGTACCCTTCTCTACGCCAACTGGCTTGCCTTCCTCTTCTGGATAGAAACGAAGGTTCTCGAGCAAGAGAGCCTCACCTGGCTTCAAGGCAGCAGCCTCAGCATCAGCGTTACCGCAGTCCTTAGCGAACTTAACCTCTACACCGAGAGCGTCAGAAACGTTCTTTACAATCTGAGAGAGAGAAAGCTCTGGCTTAACCTTGCCCTTTGGCTTACCCATGTGGCTCATCATGATGAGCGCACCGCCGTCTGCAAGTACCTTCTTCAATGTAGGAAGGGCACCGCGGATACGAGTGTCGTCTGTTACATTACCATTTTCATCCAATGGCACGTTGAAATCAACGCGTACGATTGCCTTGTGACCGGCAAAGTTAAAATTTTCAATCTTCATTTTTCCTAAATTTTATATTAGTTATTACTTAATTGTTTATTTTTCTTTTCTGAATTCCCGAGTAGATAGCTGCTTTTATTTGGAAACTTATCTGTATACAGACTGGTCTTTTCAGCACTGTTAATCTCGAGTCTTCCTTGAATTAAATATTTTTCAACTCAATGCGTAGGCAAAAGTAAGAAAAATAATTGGTATAGCCAAATGTTTGCCGACGTTTTAATCATTTTTTGTTCTAGATGGCAATGAATTGCAATATCTAGGTAGCAAAAAGCGTAACTGTGACGGTGCCAGTTACGCTTTTTGCCTTTTTTCTTTTTGTATCGTTACTTCTTTTCGCTTTTCTTTTTCTTCTTCTTCAATCTGTTGATTCCAAAGAAGTCACGCCAACCGTTGAAGTCTTTCTTCATGATGAGACCGAGGCCTTGTGTGTTAAGACTGTTACGGGTAAAGTAACGGTCGTTTGTCTGGTTGTACATTCGGATAGCCAAATTACCATTTGGGAAAATGAGGTATCTCATGTCAAAATCACCGATGAAACTCTGTGTGGCATTCGCATTGTCGCGATAGCCAAACTGACCATTGAACAACAGGCGGTTATTGAGCAGCTTGCCACTCAGGATACCCTCATACTCGGCATTATTGAAGCCTTCGTCACCCGTAGAAATATTTGCACCGAAATTCCAGTTGTTACTCTTTACGACATTGGAAAGTACAGTGTTTATCTGTTGTGAGATGGTGCCGCTCAGAAGACTCTGCATGGCTAATGATGTCTGACTCTGTTGGGCAGCATCTTCGCTTGCCTGATTGTTGTTTGTCTGTGAATAGAAGCGGCCGATTCCTAAGAGGTAGAGTACCTGCTGGTTCATCTCTTCCTGTGAATTGATGATAGAGTAAATCATCTGTTTAGCATCGCTGTTTACTGTTGGCAAATCCATGGAGAAGTCTACTTTCGGAGATTCCGGTGTGCCTGTGATATTCATCAGGCAGTCTACACGGATGTTGTTGCTGCTGAAAGATTTTCCTATGCTGAGGTCGCTCAGTGGCACACCGTTTACCGTGTATTTTGCCTGCAGATTGAGAGGCGCATTGTATGGATTTCCACCGAAGGCAATGGTTCCGCCATGCATGAATTCAAACTCCTTCTTGATAAGATTCTGGATTGTGAGTTTATACATGCCATGATCTACCACATAGTTGCCAAACATGTCGAATGCTCCTTTGTTATAGTAATTGGCTCTAATCACACCGTCTCCGTTCAGAGAGATATAGTCACCTGACTGCTCGTCCATAATGAGCTTCAGGGTGAGGTTCTGGTTGGTATTGATGAGGAAGTTGATGCGCATATCCGATGAGAAGTCGATGTCGTCATTATCTTCTTGATCCTTGATTGTCATCTGCCTGTTGATACTGTCGGCAAGTTCCGGTACAATCTCATGCCAGTGTATAAAGCTCTTATCGCTGATGGCGTCAGGGCTGGCTACATTGTATACGAAGATACTTCCTTTTTCTGGTTCTGCATTGATGTCTATAATGGTTTCTCCGCTCTTGCCGTGAATGCCTACATCGCCTGTTGCATAAACCGTGCCATAGAAGGTGTTGTCTCCAAACTCATGGGTGTCATATCCCAGAAAATTACGAGCCTTCAGGTCAAGGTCGTAACTCAATTTGGTGAGGTGTTTATGGTGGATGCCGCCATTGACGATGGCAAAGTTGTTGTTGCGGTCGTAGATGGTATCTCCTTTTAACAGGATATCATCAGGAATGGCATGGGCACGCAGTCTGTTGAAAGTGTAGTCGGTATTCAGCTGCTTCATGTGCATCTTGCCATGTGCCACAATGTCGCCTACGAGGTTGATATTGCTCAGATCGCCTACGACATTCAACTTTCCGTTGCCCCAGGCTTCTACATTGTTCATGAAACTACCGCAGAAGTTCTCTAGGAACTTCATGCTGGTGCCTCTTGCCTCGATGCCGAGATCGATATAGTTGCGCTTTGGGGATACGTAGCCGTCAATGAGGGTCTGGTGTTCAGGACCATCATCTGCTACTGCGTTGATGTCTATCTGTTCCAGTTCCTTATTGTAGCCAACGTTGGCATGCAATATGCCCAACGGACCGTTTTCAAAGGTAAACTCCTTGACGGCCAGGTGAGCCTGTGCGTCAGGATCGTTGAAAATACTCTTTATGATAGCCTTACCCGAAGCTTTTCCTGTGAAGTCTACCGAATGGAAGTTGACCAGGTTCAGAATATACGCCACGTCTACATCCTTCAGGTCTGCCACGATAGAGTCTTCCTTGTTTGGAGTGGCGAGGCCGTCGATGATGATATGCTGCTGGTTGTGACTTGCGGCAAAATGATCTATCTCCAGATGATTCTTGCTGTATGTGATTTCTGCAGGATGCACTTCCCAAGGCTTATCGCCCAGTTTGAACTGTGATGGCAATATGCTGATATGGGCTGTAGAAACATCATTCTTGTTCTTGTAGAACTGAGCCAACGACTGGAGTGTAGCGTTTACAGGCAGTTTCTTGGAGCGGTTGTCGTAATGCAACTGAGTGGCGAGGGAATTGTTGGCTGCTGCCGCCTTGAGGTTGACGATAGGTCCAACAGTTCCCTGTGCTCCCTGTTGAATACTGGCGTTAAGCTTCAGGGTGTCGCCCTGAGTGTGTACATTTACCAATCCGCTGCTGAATGCCTTTCCGTTATATTCGAATCCCGGGATGTTGGCATAGAGGTTGGCTGCCTTGTCTTTATCAGAAATCATGCCGTCTGCATAGATTGGGCTGTTGATTTCGAGAGGTATGCCGAGCATTCTTCGGAGTATCTCGGTAGAGCGAATCTCCAGGTTGATGGAAAAGTTGTTTTTGGCTTGGTTCGAAATCTTGCCGATTCCTGGTAGGGTAGGCAGTTTGCTTGCCACTAAGTTCTTGCAGCTCTGGTAGAGTGTAGCATAGTCGTACTGTCCCTTTACGTGGATATCCGCAAATGGAGCCGCGAGGTCAAAGTAGCTGTCGCTGCCTTCGTTCTTGGCACTCACGCTGATGTTATCGAGTGTGTAGCTGGGATCAGCCATCTTTACGCCTAAGATACTAGGCTGAAGATGATTGATGTTGACTGTTGCTGCATACTGCTTTTTCTTGATATTGTATTGTCCGCTTACTTGCAGGTCTATATTTGGGTCGGCAATAGTTGCCAATCCATCCAAGAGTCCCTGGTTGTAGCTTCCGTCTACTTTTATGTTGCGATAATTATACTTGTTGAAGTCAAATCTTGGGATGCTTCCTTTGGCAAAGAGGTGTTTCTTGGTGCCGTGCACATCGAGAGTGGCAGTCAGGATACCCAGCTGCTTGCTGTTAAGAATTTTGTCTAGCTGAATGCCTTTGGTGTCTATATGTGCCATGAGATTCTCGCCTTTCTTTTCAGCCTTTAGGCTTACGTTGCCCACATCGGTGTGCAGGTTTCCTTGTGTTCCTAAACTTTGTTCTTTACCGTAGACGATACCTTTATAATATATATCGCCAAGGCGCAGAACTTCCTGTGGAATATTTATTTTCTTGCCAAAGTTCTTGGCGATTTGCTTGATGCCTTCGCCTGAGAGTCTGAGGGCGTTGATGTTTACATTCCAGTGAAGGTCTTTTTTTCTTCTCATGCTTGCGGCATCTGTTGCAGTCTTGTTCTTTTCCTTCTTTGAAGCAAAGTCGAAGTTTGCAATCTTTCCGTTAGCATTGAACAGGATGCTTCCACTGCGTGTCTTGAGGTGGATGTTCGGACATCTGAGCGATGTGCTGGTGCCAGAGAAGTTACAGTCAAGGGTTAACTCATCATTGAATTTTCTAAGTGTAGGAACAAGACTGGCAATGTCGGAAAGGGTAACCTGAGATGGTTTTATGCCACCCTTGAATTGTAGACTTGGCATCACAATCTTGCCATCCTGCATGCGATAGGTAGCATGCAGATCCATTAGCTCTACCTGAGAGTGAGGCAGTGCTAGACGGAAGTTTTTCAGGATAGCTTCCTGCTGGTTTATATCTAGTTTGAAACGTAAATCCTTTAGTTGAAGTCCTGATTTATCCAAAAAAGATAGTTTCTTGATAGCCAGATGTATATCTGTATCTGTGAGATGATCTAGAGTGATGTGCGTTGACAATTCTCTGATGCCGATGTGCTTAGGCGAAAACACACCGTTTATGGCAGCAACATCTCGCTGGTTATAGGCGATGGCGCCATGGCGAATGATAATGCTTCCGATGTGTAAATCGAGTGGAGTATGCTTGGTTGTATCTTTTGATGCCAGAGAATCGAGCAGGAACTGAAAGTTGGTCTTGCTTTTAGCATTCTGCTTGTAGAGGTTGGCATTCAGACCAAACAGCTGTGCTGAAGAAATGGAAATTTTTCCTTCCTTCAGTGGCAGGAGATCTACTTTGGCAGAGATGCGCGAAGCATAGATCATGCTGTCTCCCTGCTGGTCTTTCATCATCACATCATCAATGATGATGCGGTTCAGGAATCCCAGATTCACCTTTCCTATACTTACTTCTGTTCCAAACTTGTTTTTTAAAGCGTTGGCTGCTTGAGAGCCAATAAGGGCTTGTACCGGTGGTAATTGCACCAGTACGATGAGCATGAAATAGATCGCAGCAAGCGTCCAGATGATGCCTGTGATAATATGTTTAATGCGTTTCAGAGCTGATAAATTTTCTAGTTTATAAATCTGTAATTAATAGTTGAGTTACTAACTCATTTTTGTAATGTGCAAGTGTCAATTTCTCTTTTGCTTATTGCATAATCATTAAATTTCAGTGCAAAAGTACTCTATTTTTAGCGAATATTCGAATAATTCGCAGATTTTTCTTCCATATCTCACAATTTTTCACTATTTTTGCACCAATATTTGAATGTTTTGACTAATATAGAAGATAGTTAATTGAAACTTAGGAATGAAGTTTCTGAAATGAAAGTATGTAGAAAGCGGTATAGAAATTAGAATATAAAGTATTTTTATAAATTTTAAATGTAGTTATGGCAAATGTAATTAAGTTACGTAAAGGCTTGGACATAAACCTTAAGGGTAAGGCTTCCAAGGATGTAACTGTTCCTGTGGCTCAGGCTAGCGAATATGCGCTGGTACCTGCTGCTTTCGAGGGCGTTACTCCTAAGGTTGTCGTACGCGAAGGTGACCATGTCAACGCCGGAGACGCCTTGTTTGTGAACAAGGCTTGCCCAGAGGTGAAGTTTGCCTCACCAGTGAGCGGTGAAGTCACTGCCATTGAGCGAGGTGAGCGCCGCAAGGTGCTATGCGTAAAGGTGAAAGCCGACGCTGTGCAGACCTCTACGGATTTTGGTGCTAAGAATGTGGATGCATTGGATGGCGAAGCTGTTAAGCAGGCATTGCTTGAGGCAGGTCTGTTCGGTTACATCAACCAGTTGCCTTATGCTGTGTCAACCACACCAGGTACAGAGCCTAAGGCGATTTTCGTGTCTGCACTTCGAGACATGCCTTTGGCTTCCGACTTTGAGGTGGAACTCGCTGGCAACGAGGATGCTTTCCAGGCTGGTTTGACAGCCTTGAGCAAGATTGCGAAAACTTATCTCGGCATTGGTGCTCAGCAGCAGAGTGCTGCATTGACTGGCGCCAAGAATGTAGAGGTGAATGTGTTTGATGGTCCTTGTCCTGCTGGTAATGTAGGCGTACAGGTGAACAACATCGACCCTGTCAACAAGGGTGAGGTGGTATGGACCGTTGATCCTGCATCAGTTATTTTCTTTGGTCGTTTGTTCCTTACTGGTAAGGTAAACCTTCACAAGGTGGTAGCTGTTGCTGGTAGTGAGATGAAGAAGCCTGGTTATGCTGATGTATTGGTAGGTACACCGCTGAGTGCTTTTGTTGGTAATCAGTTGAAGGCTACAGAACATGTACGTCTTATCAATGGTAATCCATTGACCGGTACCAAGACCACCGTGGCAGATTACGTAGGTGGACACACCTCAGAAATCACAGCCATCCCAGAGGGTGATGACTGCGACGAGATGCTGGGCTGGATTCTTCCACGCACCAACCAGTTCTCTACATCGCGTTCTTATCTCTCCTGGCTCTTCGGCAAGAAGAAGGAGTACAATCTCGATGCCCGCATCAAGGGTGGCGAGCGCCACATGATCATGAGCGGCGAGTACGACCAGGTTCTCCCTATGGACATCTTCGGTGAGTATCTCATCAAGGCAATCATCGCAGGCGATATCGACAAGCAGGAGCAGCTCGGTATCTATGAGGTTAGTCCTGAGGACTTTGCGGTAGCTGAGTTCGTGGATAGCTCTAAGCTCGAATTGCAGAAGATAGTACGTGAGGGCTTGAACACCCTGCGCAAGGAGAATGCTTAAATTCGAGGAGAACGCTTAATTTTAACAACGAATAAATAAAATGAGTGCATTAAGAAATTATCTCAATAAGATAAAGCCTAACTTCCAAGAGGGAGGTAAGCTGCATGCCTTCGAGAGCGTGTTTGACGGTTTTGAGAGCTTCCTGTACGTGCCAAATACGACAGCGAAGAGCGGAGCCAGCATCCACGATTCCATCGACTCGAAGCGCATCATGAGCTTTGTGGTAATCGCCCTGATTCCTGCATTGCTCTTCGGTATGTATAATGTGGGATACCAGAATTTCAAGGCTGCAGGTACACTGGATGCTGCCAGCTTCATCGAGGTCTTCGGCTTCGGATTCCTGGCTGTCCTCCCTAAGTTGCTGGTTAGCTACATCGTGGGTCTCGGCATCGAGTTTGCCTGGGCTCAGTGGAAGCACGAGGAAATCCAGGAGGGTTACCTCGTCAGCGGTATCATCATCCCATTGATCATTCCTATCTCTACACCGCTGTGGATGCTCGCCCTGGCGTGCGCCTTCGCAGTTATCTTCTGCAAGGAAATCTTCGGTGGCACCGGTATGAACATCTTCAATGTGGCTGTGGGTGCCCGTATGTTCCTCTTCTTCTCATATCCATTGGCTATGAGTGGTGATAAGGTTTGGGTGGCTAAGGATGCTATCTTCGGTCTGGGTAACACCCTGCCTGATGGCTTTACTGCTGCTACTCCTCTCGGTCAGCTGGCTCAGGGCAGCATGCCTTCAGCAAGTCTCTGCGACTCTATCATCGGTTTCATTCCTGGCTGTATCGGCGAGACTTCAGTCATCGCCATCGCCATCGGTGCCATCATCCTTCTCTGGACAGGCATCGCATCCTGGAAGACCATGGGCTCTGTATTCGCAGGCGGCATCGTGATGGCGCTTATCTTCCAGGCTCTCGGCATGACTCCTATCGCCTGGTATGAGCACATCGTTCTCGGTGGTTTCTGCTTCGGTGCCGTATTCATGGCTACCGACCCTGTAACCTCTGCCCGTACAGAGAAGGGTAAGTACTTCTACGGATTCTTCATCGGTGCCATCGCCGTTATCGTACGTGTGATGAACCCAGGTTATCCAGAGGGTATGATGCTCGCTATCTTCTTCGGCAACATGTTTGCTCCACTCATCGACTACTGTGTAGTTCAGAGCAACATCTCTCGCCGTGCTAAACGTGCTATTAAATAATGTAGGAGGAATGTAGATATGAAGACAAATTCAAATAGCTATACTATTATCTATTCGGTTATCATCGTGGTAATCGTGGCATTCCTGCTCGCGTTCGTGTCTTCTTCGCTGAAGGCAACACAGGATGCCAACGTGGCTCTTGATACTCAGAAGCAGATTCTGAACTCCCTGAACCTGCGCGACCTTGACAACGCTACTGCGGCTGCCAAATATAAAGAGGTGGTGAAGGACGAGAAGGAGAAGGACGGCATGAAGTATTACGAGTGCGAGATTGATGGTCAGAAGAAGACCGTTTACTCTGTAAAGGGTATGGGTCTCTGGGGCGGTATTTCAGGCTTCATCGCCGTGGATGCCGACAACAACACCATCTATGGCGTATATTTCAACCACGAAGGCGAGACAGCCGGACTCGGTGCTGAAATCAAGGACAACTTGAAGTGGCAGCAGAAATTCCAGGGCAAGAAGATTCACAAGGATGGAGTAGAGGGCATCGCTCTGGGCGTTGAGAAAGACGCTCCTGCCGGCGACCCTAACAATGTGGATGCCGTTACCGGTGCTACATTGACATCCGACGGTGTGGATGCCATGCTCAAGGAAGGTCTTGCTAAATTCATTAAATAATTAAGCGAAATTATGGCATTATTTAGTAAACAAAATAAGGAGGCATTCATCAAGCCACTGAACGGCGACAACCCTGTCCTCGTCCAGGTGCTTGGTATCTGTAGTGCCCTGGCTGTTACTTCCCAGCTGAAGCCAGCCATTGTGATGGGACTTGCCGTTACTATCATCACGGCATTCTCTAACGTGATTATTTCCATCATCCGCAACACCATCCCTCAGCGCATCCGTATCATCGTTCAGCTGGTGGTAGTTGCTGCCCTGGTTACCATCGTGAGCCAGGTGTTGAAGGCTTTCGCCTACGACGTGAGCGTGCAGCTCTCTGTGTATGTAGGTCTGATCATCACCAACTGTATCCTGATGGGTCGCTTGGAGGCATTCGCCTTGGGTAACGGCCCGTGGGAGTCATTCCTCGATGGTATCGGTAATGGATTAGGCTATGCGTTGGTCTTGATTATCGTAGGTTTTTTCCGCGAGTTGTTAGGATCAGGCACGCTGTTCGGATTCCAGGTGATTCCGCAGGCTTTCTATGAGCTGGGATATGTGAATAACGGTTTGATGATTCTGCCTCCGATGGCCTTGATTACAATCGCTGTGATCATCTGGGTTCACCGTTTGAAGAACAAGGATCTTCAGGAAAAATAATGCTAACGATTAAAGGAATAATAGAATGGAACAAGTATTAAGCACATTTGTACGCTCCATTTTTGTTGACAACATGATTTTCGCATACTACTTGGGTATGTGTTCTTTCGTGGCTGTTTCCAAAAATGTGAAGACTGCATTAGGATTGGGTATGGACGATAGCCAACATCCAACCGATACCCGAGCCTAAACCATACACCGTAGCGATACCCACGTTAGCGAAGTCCTTCTGCTGCATGAAAAGAGAACCACCTAAGATCGCACAGTTCACGGCGATCAACGGCAAGAAGATGCCCAAAGAGGCATACAATGAGGGAGAGAATTTCTCGACCACCATCTCGACAATCTGCACGATTGCTGCAATCACGGCGATGAAGACTATGAAACTGAGGAAGCTCAGGTCCACATTGGCAAAGCTCTCACCGAGCCAAGAAGCCAATGCGCCGGGACGAAGTACGTACTTGTCAAGCAGGTAGTTTATGGGAAGTGTGATAAGTTGCACGAAGATAACAGCGGCAC
>OQVQ01001354.1_pt1 | contig 10059 bp, 10 predicted proteins | sample 1691491 | NCBI WGS metagenome assembly OQVQ01 (sample SAMN03418252, study PRJEB22391) | human gut metagenome | biome: human-gut; feature: organic feature; material: feces | host: Homo sapiens | place: Tanzania | collected 2013-01
CTGTGCTATAATACACTCAGAATACCCAAAGGAGGATTTTTCTCATGGTACAAATCAACGCGCTGGGCGATGCCTGCCCGATACAACAGCACATAAAGATGTGTCATTAGATTTACATTGTAAGGTGCAGGAATCAAACTGTCAATTTCCTTTTCAATAAATTCCATTTGGCCAATGACAAATCGTAAATCTCTCTGGCTTAAATCCCCAGAAAAGGTGTGTATATCCTCAAAATTCATAATATTCAGCTTGGCCATAATCTGCATCAGGGCATATCTTATATTCCGCTCTGAACCTACAACAGCCAGCCTGCTGCCGTTTTTCTGTAAAGCTAAATCATAGTTTTTCAATTGATTGCCAATAGCTTCCTCATCATTGTAAATGGCTGATTGACTAAGATAATATCTGCTGAACAGATAGTCCTCCCGCAAGGAAAGAGGAGCCTGAAATAACAATTCCCTAATGACATGAAGCCGTCTTTCTACAGGAGAAAAATTATAATATACACTTTCCGTATCCTTTTTCTTTTTGTTATTAAAACGACTGGCCAAATATGCCTCATAATTCAAACGTATTCCCTTGCCCTTTTCTGTTTCAATCAAGACAGTTTCCATTTCGTCATTAAGTTTTTTGATAATGCGATAGGCAGTTTTGGCGGAAATATCTAATTTTTCTATGATGCTGGCAACAGTCACAAAGGAAGATTCTTTCAATAAGCAATGTATAAGCTGTTCTTCTCTAGCATTTGACTTCATTTTGCCACCCCTTTGTCAGTTTTTATATTGTTTATAGTGATATTATAACATTTGACGCAAAGGCTACAAGCATAGATTTGACCATTGCAATGGACATATAAATTTACCTAACTAAAAAAGCCAGCAGATTCCTCCACTAGCTTTTTACCACGAAATAGTATTACCTATAACAGAGACATATACATTTTGAAATCAGCTTTGGATATATCCAAGGTTTCCATGGCTTCCTGAGCAGTCATATTAAATTTTTTCATAATATTTTTTATCGCTGCCAAATTAGCCTTTCTTTCGCCACGCTCTTCACCCTTGGCTTCACCACGATTTTCTCCTTCTGCCACAATACGATCCAGCACCTCGCACATATTACCGACCTCCCGTCCATTATGCTTACTATGCACCCAATCTGTATATCTTTTATCATTTGTTAATACTGACATCAATTTAAGCATACTATCTACATGCTGTATAGGTTTTGAGGATGGATTATAGTTTTTACTTTGATGCAATTGAACAAAATAATCTGCTATTATCTGAAAATCACCTTTATATTTGCTTACCTGCTCCTGTGATAATCTTGGAACATCTATCAAATTCATTTTGTAATCATTTACAAAGGGCCTAAATATTTCCGGAATTTCAATGGCCTCATATAAACTGCAAGGATATTTCCAAGGCTTTTTGCCAAAATATAGCACCAAGGTAATAACAGGATAGCGTCGTTGTCTGATTTTATGACGTGTCCCTGTAGACTCGTCAATTTCTATCTTGTCTTGATTTAGTTCATTCCTATAGGCAGCACCATCATAACCATATAACCTCAAAGGCATATCCGGATCGATAGCAGTTTGATTTTCAAATCCTATAAGAGCAAGGCGAATATTGCAATTTTTGTCAATGCAGTATTTAGAAACATCTCTTTCCTGCTCATGCAACTTGCTATCATCAGCCTTATACTGTGAAAATGGCTGGGCATCAATCAAACTATCTGGCGAAATAATCTGTTCTCCGTTAAAAAGACTGCCATTTATAATATCCGCCGCCACATCATTGTAAGCCTCAAAATTTTTCTGCGTAATATCCTTTTCCCCCATAGATATTCCCCCTTTAATGTATTCTATCACATATGAGATTAATGCTACAACATTTATTCTGTTTTCCGATTAGGATGACAAGTTAGCAAAGCCACAAATATCAGCAGAGCCGTTGCTGACAGGCTTACTGGATATGCCATCATAATGGCGGTAAAGGTTCCATAAGCGGGGAATATAGCAAAAATCCAGAAAAGCCTTACTCCACACACACCTAAAATAGTCAACGCCGCCGGCACCAGGGATATTCCCATGCCCCGAAGGTAGCCTGACATATTTTCGTACAACATACTAAAGGTATAAGCAGAAAACACCATCATCAAACGAAGATAGCCTGTTTCAATAACCTGAGCATCATCCGTAAATATACTTATTAAATATTTGCCTGTTAATAAAATAAATCCCACCAGCAGGGCTGTAGCCACAAAATCTTCTCCCAAGCAAATTAAAAGAATTTTCTTGCACCGCTTTAGCTGTCCAGCACCAAAATTTTGTCCCACAAAGGCAGTACAGGCCTGACTAAATGAATTTAGTAGCAGATAGGCAAAAATTTCAATATTGAATGCTGCTGCCGAGGCTGCAATAACAATTGTCCCCAAACTATTAATAGCTGCCTGAATAACAATATTGGCAATGGCAAAAACAGCAGATTGTATGCCAGCTGGTAAGCCGATTCTAATAATTTTGCCAAAAACCTCTGGAGCAAATTTTAAAACCCTTCTATCCAAGCGAATAATCTGACTGCTTTTTTGCAGCTTAACCAACAGGAAAACAGCACTTACACCATTGGCAATAACCGTAGCAACAGCCACGCCATCCACAGTCATACCTAGAACTATTACAAAAAACAAATTCAACAAAACATTGATAACACCAGAAACAGCCAAAGCCTTCAAGGGCATCTGAGTTTCGCCAATACTGCGAAAAATTGCCGCAATGAAATTGTAGAGCAATATTACTGGCAGACCTAGCAAATAAATCCTCATATAAAGAAGCGCATAGGGAAATACCTCCTCTGGTACATTCAGGCTGGCTATTACCCTATCCACCACCAATTCACCAGCTATGGCTACTACTATGCCTAATACAACAGCCATAATAACAGAGGTATGCACCGCCCGGCGGACAGTTTTATTATCGCCGCTGCCTATGCCATGAGCAATAACCACCGTAATACCCATAGCAATTCCCAGAAAGAAATTCAAAAGCAGCCATACCAAGGGACTGTTGGAACCAACGGCTGCCACTGCCACTGTATTAGCCTCTCCAGAAAAGTTTCCCACAATAGCAACATCTGAAGCATTGAAAAGCTGCTCTAAAATCCCTGTTGCTGCCACTGGCAGAGCATATTTTATAATTTTATCCCCAATAGAACCCTGCAGCATATCCATCCCCTCTATTGCTGTACCTTGATTGGCCATATTTATCATCCTTTCCCGCTATATTTTTACCTTTATTGCGTGAAAATTATAACCTTATAGGACAACAATAACAAATACATATATTCAATGTTTTATCATAGTATGAACCTATGATAAAATGAATACCAAAGGAGTGATTTTGCTATGGATATACGTATTTTAAAATATTTTTTAACTGTAGCCAAGGAAGAAAATATTACCCGGGCTGCCGAAATTCTTCATATCTCTCAGCCATCACTATCCCAACAGCTAAAGGAGCTGGAGCTGGAACTAGGCAAGCAGCTCCTAATTCGAGGCAAAAGAAAAACCACCCTAACAGAAGATGGTTTTCTACTTCGCCAAAGGGCTGAGGATATTGTAGAACTAATGGATAAAACCAAACAGGATATTATGAGCAACAACAACCAGATTGCCGGAAAAATCACCATTGGCGGTAATCCTACCAACTATGTTTTACAGACCGCTGCCTTGATGAAAAAACTATATCCCTTGGTAAATTTTAATTTTTATGTTGCAGATGCTACAGTTATTACCGAAAAATTAAAACATGGCAACCTGGATTTTGCTGTTTTGCTAAAGCCTATCGACAATACAAAATTCAAATATTTTTCCTTGCCAGATAAATCCCTATGGGGTGTGCTTATGCCTAAAAGCCACCCTTTAGCCAAGCTAGCAACTATAAAAAAAGAAAACCTGCTGCAACTGCCACTTATCATGCATAGACGAAATGGCCTGCAACAGGTTATTGCTGATTGGATGGAGACAGATATTGAAAAACTAAATATCACTGCCACCTATAATGTTATTCATGGCAATCCTGCTAGATTTGTAAGCAATGGTCTAGGGTGTTTCCTGCTGACTAGGGATTTACTGCCTGATATTTTGGAAGATAATGTGATTTTTCGTCCCTTAGAGCCAACTCTGGCCATTCACTACAATCTAGTCTGGAAAAGACACGCCAGCCACAATCCTGCTACCAAAGCATTTTTAGACATAATCCAAAACTCCATGGATAAAAATCAACTAAGAACGGCAGAATAGCGTTTAATTTATCTCTGGGTGATAGCCTGGCAGTACTATGGATGAGTCAATATCCAGATCGAATGACCGTAATGGTTCTATATTACTGCCTACAGCTCGCTTGTACTCTGGTTTTTGCGTATTGGCAGCAGCCATATCCATCCAGCCTGCATCTACATTTTCAGCATAACGGTCAATGGCTCTGATACGGCATCGTATTTCGTCCAGCAGCTCTTCATAGCGGCACATATCCGGTTCCAGCCAACCAATATTATTTTCCTCCGCATAGCTGCGCCATTTTTCCATGCTCTCATACTCAGCTATCAGCCGTCCATTGGACATTACCCAAGGGGTGGTGCGATTGTCAAACCAGTCTGGCCGAGCCGGGCCTTCATCTGGTGGCCAAGGATCCAAGGAATCTGCCAAGGCTGTAGGTATGGTAGCATTTACCTCCTGAGCAGTTTTACCAGACTTTTGCTGCTTAGAGCTTTGTTTCTTACTGCTGGAGCCTGCACTCTGCGCTGCCTCTCCAGCCGCCTTAATAACACTGCCCCAGTTAATACCAGCCTCTACTGGCGGTGTAAAGCTAAGCAGCATAGCCGCCCCTACACCTATGGCCAAAAGCTTTTTCATATCTATCACTCCCTGCAATCGTTGTAAAACACTATGCAGTAATTATAACATATAATTTTCAGGAGCAACTAAATATTTTTCTAAATATCCTTAGACACCAAATTCCTTATGGCATATCTTTACCAACTCAGGAATAACGCTATCCACGATAATCATGCCCCGTTGAGCTGATGAGGAATTGGCACTTGCCAGAGCGCCGCTTTCTGGCACATCTCCCTTGTACAACGGATAACGGAAATATGGCAAAGCCTTGGCATTAGCAATATCCACCACTCGATCCATATGACACAGTCCAGGGGCAAAATACAGCATAAGGGAAGTCTCGGTCACAGCTGCATGCTCAAAAGCCCAGCCTGGGAAAGGCACCTCGTCAAAAACCTTACCAATAACATCCTCTGGCATAGGATCCCACCAATTGGTTTCCACAATGGTTGCTGCGCCCTGAGTATCCCTATTAACCAAATCCATAGCCTCCACCAAAAAGGCCTCATTCTCAAAATGAGCATTCATCAGCAAAATCTTGTGAAAACCATCCCGTATCAATTCCATCAGCACATCATAGGTTAATTTAATAACAGTTTCCCCATTCAAATCAATGGTGCCAGGAAATAAAGGACCTCCACCAGACAGGGGCTTGGATTTGTACCCATAGGAAAGGGTAGGCATTACTACCCCATGTACCTTTTCCGCCAAGGCCTTAGCAAATTCCTCAGCAATAACCGCATCAGTACATAGTGGCAAATGCTGTGCATGCTGCTCCGTAGAACCTACTGGCAAAATAATTATATCGTCCTTTCTGGCCGCAAATTCCGGCCAGGTCATTTCTCTCATCATGCAAGTCATTTTTTCTTCCTCCTTAAACAGCCTCTGGCATGGAATTATCCCCAGGGCAAAGCTTTGAGCAAATAGCCATGGCCAAAGCAGCTACAGCTACAGCCAGCAAACAGGATACCCAGAAATTTATATCCAGTGCATAGGTAAAGACCATATAAGCTACCGGGCCAAGGATAGCAGAAGCAATAGCACCCTGCTTGGAGCAGTTGTCGCTAACAATGCCGGTAAAGAGAGGTACACCAATGCAGGAACCAATACCGCTAAGACCAAGATACAGGAAAATGGACAGGAACTGAGGTGGATTTGCATAGTTAAAGAACATACAAATCAAGGCTACAGTTACAACAGCTATACGAGTTACCAGAACCTCCTTCTCAGGTGAAGCATTCTTGTTAATGGTCTTAGCATAGAAATCACGGCCAATAGCCTGGCCTACCACCAACAGCACTGAGGTGGCAGTGGACATCATAGCAGCAAAGATACCTACCATCATCAAAGCAGCCATAGCCTGTGGCAACAGATTAATGGCCATAATCACTGTCAAATGATCTGGATCTGCATCTGGGAACAGCACTCTGCCTGTCAAACCAGCAATATAGAAGCTGTTATAAATAACAGTCAATATCAGGGCGGTAATCAGAAATACACCAATGGTCTTGCGGCTCACATCTGGAATGGCCAGAAAACGGGAGCAAAGATATGGCTGACTAACAAAAATTACACACCAGAACACGAAATTACCAATAATACCGCTAATTGTCATCTGGGCATCTGGCTTGTCAGCCTCTACCACCCGCAGCATATCAGGATTAATAGCTGCCAGCTTGTCCTCCAGACCAGAGAAACCACCTACAGCATTCAAGGAAACCACCAACAGGGTAATGCTGATAATCAGCATTGGAAAGCCCTGAGCAAAATCGGTCCAGGCTACAGAACGCAAGCCTCCTACAATAACATAGAAAATAATAATAGCGGTAATAATTACCAAGCCCATGTCAAAGGAAATTCCTGTAAAGCTTTCTAACAATATAGCCGCACCCTTGAACTGAGCTACCAGAGGAAAGATGTAGAATACGGAGATAACGCCAGCGATTATCAGCTGTAAAGTCTTGCTATTATAGCGCTGTCCCAAATATTCCGGAATAGTTAGGGAACCCAGCTTGTCCGCCTGCATTCTCATACGGCGCATCAGCAATACTGCTGGCAGAATCAACCCCGGTATAATACCGATAACTACCCAATAATACGGCCAGCCTATGGTGGACATAACACCAGGATCTCCCATAAAGGCCGCAGCACTAACGGAAGAGGTTACATAGGAAAAGGCCAATACCACAGTAGGAGTACTGCGCCCTCCCAAATAATATTCTACATCAGCTGCTCCTTCGCCACCGCCACGGCTTGACCACCAGGCTACAAAGGTAACAAATATCAGATAGGCCACAAAAAATGCAACCGACATGGTTTGCAGTGTCATAACATTCCCTCCAAAATCACTAAAACCTGAAAAAAAGCAAAAAAGAAAAAGAGGTACAGCATAAATGCCATGCTGAACCTCATTTCAGCCACAAATTCATATTCTAATCATTCTCATTTCATTATGCATGAAGCATATGGTTCATGCCAGATTCATAATCCATAGCAGCAGTATCTTCTGCAGCCTCCTCCTTGCGGAACATAAACATAAGCACTGCTCCCAAAGAAATACCTGCACTAATTGCCTCTACACCTAACATAATTTCCCAAGTAGCCATAATAAATTCCTCCTATTCAATCTAAAAAGCAAAAAGTCCCAACCAGGCCTTAGCCTGATTGGGACTACATCGTCCAAGGATTATTTGTTTTTCCTTATGTGTACACTATAACAAAGGATCATGACTGCGTCAACAAAATTTTGATTATTTGTCAGCTTTGACCAAAAACCATTTTTTTCATTATTACCTTTGCACAAAAGACCTTATTTCAGCAAGTCAATCTCTGTTTTTACAGGGACAATTTGCTTTACAAACAGTTCCCTGCCATTGCGCACAGACCGAATCACATCAGCCCGCTGTCGAATGGCCTCAAAGGCAGAATCAGCCTCCAAAATCAGGAAGCTGGCTGGCTTGCCTACCTCCAAACCATATTCGTCTGACAGATGCATGGTTTTGGCACCATTAACAGTAATCAAATCCAATGCCTTATCAATTTCCTCAAAGGACATCATCTGACAAATATGAATACCGTGGTCAAGAATATTCATCATATTGCCATTGCCCAATGGATACCAAGGATCAGAAATGGAATCCTGTGCAAAGCACACATTAATACCTGCCTCCTGCAGCTCCTTGACTCTGGTCAGGCCTCTCCTCTTGGGATAGCTGTCCTGCCGTCCCTGCAGATAGATATTTTCTGTAGGACAGGAAATGAAATTAATCCCTGCTCTGCGGAAATTATTCATCATGCGAAAGGCATAGGCATTGCTGGCTGAGCCGAAGGAACAGGTATGACTGGCAGTAGTGCGCTCTCCAATCCCCTCCATAATAGCCAGGGCTGTTAACAGCTCCAAGAATCTTGACTGCTCATCATCAGTTTCATCACAGTGAAGATCTACCAGCTTATCATATTTTACAGCCAGCTCCACTGCCTTATGGACAGATTTTTCGCCAAATTCTCTAGCCAATTCAAAGTGGGGAATACCGCCCACACAGTCAGCTCCCATTTTGAGAGCCTCCTCTATCAGCTCCGCTCCTCCCTTGTAAGCATACATGCCTTCCTGAGGAAAAGCCACCAGCTGAATGGTAACAATATCCTTCAATTCTTCCTTCAGCTCCAGCATGGCTTTCATACCTGTCAAAGCCGGATCTGTAACATCTACATGACTGCGAATATACTGAACGCCATGCAGCATTTCCTCCTTCACAGCCTGCCTTGCCCTAGCCTTTAGCTCCTCAGAAGAAGTACCAGCTTTGGTTTCGCTCCAACGCTGAATACCCTCAAACAAGGTGCCCGTATCATTTCTAGCCCCGGCTCCTTTGGCGGTATAAACATAATCCAAATGAAGATGGGGATCTACATAGGGAGGTACTACCAAGTTGCCGCCAACATCAATGGCTTCTATCTCTCCGGCCTCAATATGCTCCTGAATAGCTGCAAATTTGCCATTCTCCACGAGAATATCTACCATTGTATCCTGTCCGGCCAAATGACAATTTTTATATATTTTCTTCATAAATCACAACTTCCTTCTACAAAAAATTCCCACAGACAGATACGGTCTGTCTATGGGAACAACCTTGTTCACTATGTTTTTCAACTTTATGATTAGGATTATAAACAGCTATCCTACTTTGGTCAAATAACTCCTTATTTTTTGGTTACTATGTACATTGAGGACAATTTTTCTTATGCACTATGCACAAAATATTTTGGCTGTACTCTATATCATAGAAGTACTTTCTAAATATTATTTTTTTAAAGTTTAATACTATCGACCATACCAATCCTTCAGGATATTTACTATTCTTCCTTATACCTTGTTATCAATATCTAAACCTTAAAGCATTACTCTCTCCCTTCATATATTGATACCCGTATTTTAATACCTTTGTCATTATTAAGTACAATAACAACCGACACATTATTTTTATGAAATTTTTTATTATGCTTCTCACTATATTCTATAAAACCATCATTATACAAATCTGAAATCACAGAATCCAATTCTTTATCAGATATATCTCCATAATATAAATATACACTATAATATCCCCCCAATCTGTCTGTTTTATCGATTTGAATAGGTTTCACATGATAGTCCTGCAACCTGCTTACTTGATAATCTACATCATGCCTATATGTGTTTTTTATTATCTCAGTATTATAAATATTGCACATAGAATATAAAAGAAATAAAATAAGTATACTTGTGTTAATATATTTTTTCATCAATTGCTCATTTCTCCCACCAAACCTTTATAATATGGTTTCAATATAATCACATACCTTGCTCGTATCTTGTTATAAGTACTTCAACATTTCTATCAGGATGAATTATAATAATAACTACCACATTATCTTTGTAAAAATGTCCACCCTGATTATCAACATAATCTAAAAATCCATCTTCATGCAATTGTATAATCAAACGTTCTAATTCGTGTTGAGATAATTTACCATAATTTATGGTAGCAAAATAATCTCCTCCTAGCTTGCCTGTCGTTCTTCCTGAATATGGTTTAACATCATATTCCAGCATCCTTTCATACTGATAATCTATATCCTTGCTATATGTTGCCATATCCTCATTTGCTAGTAATTGGGAATATA
>OQVQ01001355.1_pt1 | contig 10050 bp, 8 predicted proteins | sample 1691491 | NCBI WGS metagenome assembly OQVQ01 (sample SAMN03418252, study PRJEB22391) | human gut metagenome | biome: human-gut; feature: organic feature; material: feces | host: Homo sapiens | place: Tanzania | collected 2013-01
GGGTTCTTTGGAGGCTATGGAGCAGAAGAATGGTTCTAAGGACCGTTACTTCCAGAGCGACACCAAGGATGTGAAGAAACTCGTACCGGAAGGTATCGCTGGTCGTGTACCTTACAAGGGAACTGTACAGGAGGTTATCTATCAGTTGATTGGTGGTTTGCGTTCTGGTATGGGCTATTGTGGCGCTGCGACAATTCAGAACTTGCACAATGCTAAGTTTACCCGCATTACCAATGCCGGTGTTCTGGAGAGTCATCCACACGACATTACCATTACCAGTGAGGCTCCTAACTACAGCCGCCCTGAATAATAATGAATTGAAAGAAATGAAAATAAATGCGCTTTTAGCAGCTATGCTCCTTTCGGGGAGCATAGCTTTTGCTCAGGTTGATCCTGTGATTATGACCATCAATGGAACACCTGTCACCCGTTCCGAATTCGAGTATTCTTACAACAAGAACAATTCAGAAGGAGTCATCGACAAGAAGACTGTCGGCGAGTATGTGGATTTGTTTGTCAACTATAAGTTGAAGGTGCAGGCAGCCCTGGATGCCCGCCTCGACACCTTGAGCTCTTTCAAGAAAGAGTTTGCCACTTATCGTGATCAGCAGATACGTCCTTCTATGATTACCGAGCAGGATGTGGAGAACGAAGCGCATCGTATCTATGAGGACACACGTCAGCGTATTGATGGAAATGGAGGAATGGTAAAGGTTTCTCACATTCTGCTGATGCTTGGTCAGAAAGCTACACCTGCCGAGAACGTCAAGTTGAAGAGTCGTGCAGACTCTATTTATACGGTATTGAAGAAGGGTGGCAACTTTGCTGAGCTGGCAAAGAAGTTCTCTGACGACAAGAGTACGGCTGTCAAGGGTGGCGAACTGCCTTGGATCAGTAAAGGTCAGACTGTGAAGGCTTTTGAGGATGCAGCTTATTCGCTCAAAGTGGGTGAGATCAGCAAGCCTGTTCTTTCAGAGTTTGGTTACCATATTATTAAAAAGGAGGGAAAACAGAATTTCTTCCCCTATGACTCACTCAGAACGGATATCATTCGTTTTATTGATGCAAGAGGGATAAGGGAAAAAATTATCAACGACAAGTTGGACTCACTTGCCAAGAGTATGCCTGCCGGCACAACAGCCGAGAGCATTCTCGACAAGAAGGCAGAGGAACTGTCTGCCAAGGACAGCGATTTGAAGAACCTGATTCGCGAGTATCATGACGGTTTGCTGCTCTATGAAATCAGCAATCGTCTGGTATGGGACAAGGCTTCCAAGGACGAGAAGGGTCAGGCAGCCTACTTTGCCAAGAACAAAAAACGATTCAAATGGAATGAGCCCCGATTCAAGGGAATAGCTTATCACGTAAAGGATGCGGCAGACGTTGAGGCTGTCAAGAAGAGCATCAAGGGTAAGGCCTTCTCTGAGTGGGCAGACATTCTGCGCAATACATTCAACAAGGATTCTGTGATTCGTATCCGTGTGGAGAAGGGTATTTTCAAGAAAGGCGACAATGCCGTAGTCGACAAGATGGTCTTTAAGAAAGATACTACAGTCAAGGCTTTGAAGGATTACCCCATTGATGCCACCTTCGGCAAAGTGCTGAAGAAAGCTCCTGAGGATTATACCGATGTCAAGTCACAGGTGATAGCCGACTATCAGGATATGCTGGAGAAAGAATGGGTGGCAGCCCTGAGAAAGAAATATCCAGTAGTAGTCAACAAGGATGTATTGGAGACAGTCAACAAGCATTAATCAAAACGAAAAACAAAGATACATGAAAATAGAGAATAAGATCGCTTTGGCTTTTGTTGCCTTGATGTTTATCATGGGCATGAGCGCAAATACCAACAGGGCTTCGCGCCTTGCTAAGGCGTATGTCATGGGCGATTCGGTTTCAGGCGATACTAACCAGGTGAAGGACGAGCCGGTCCTGAACGAGGGTAGTGTTGTGGATGAGGTGATCTGGGTAGTAGGTGACGAGCCTATCCTGAAGTCTGATGTCGAGGTTACCCGATTGCAGGGTGAGGCTGAGGGCATCAAGTATGCAGGCGATCCTGATTGCAGCATCCCCGAGCAGATAGCTGTACAGAAACTCTTCCTGCATCAGGCAGCCATCGACAGTATCGAGGTGTCTGAGTCTGAGGTGATGGCAGGTATCGACGAGCAGATCAATTATTGGATCAACATGATTGGCTCTCGTGAGAAATTAGAGGAGTACCGTAAGCAGAGTGTCACCCAGATGCGACAGCAGATGCACGATGACTTCAAGAACCGTCAGTTGATTCAGAAGATGAAGGAGAAACTGGTGAAGGATATAAAGGTTTCGCCAGCTCAGGTTCGTCGTTATTTCAACAATCTTCCTGCCGACAGTATTCCTTTTGTGCCAACAGAGGTAGAGGTGGAGATTCTTACCCAGCAGCCAAGGATCCCTATGGAGGAGATCAACCGCGTCAAGGATGAGTTGCGCGAATATACCGACCGAGTCAACAAGGGCGAGACAACCTTCTCTACATTGGCTCGTCTGTATTCTGAAGATCCCGGCTCTGCCCGTATGGGTGGCGAGATGGACTATGTGGGCAGAGGTATGTTGGATCCCGCTTTTGCCAATGTGGCTTTCAACCTGACCGACCCCAAGAAGATTTCCAAGATTGTAGAGTCAGAATTCGGCTATCATATCATCCAGTTGATAGACAAGCGTGGCGACAAAATCAAGGTTCGCCATATCCTTCGCAAGCCTGTTGTTCCACAGGAGTCCATCGATAAGGCGATATTGCGTCTCGATTCTATCGGCGACGATATCCGCAGCGGAAAGTTCACTTTTGAGTCGGCTGTGTCTGTATTGTCTGACGACAAGGACACCAAGAACAACCGTGGTTTGATGGCCAATACCTCTCAGGCTGGTGTGCGTACATCCAAGTTCCAGATGAAGGAATTGCCCACCGAGATAGCCCGTATGGTTGATACAATGAAGGTGGGTGAGGTGTCTCGCTCATTCCAGATGATCAACAGCCGTGGCAAGACCACCTGTGCTCTGGTGAAACTGGTGAGCAGGGTAGAGGGTCATCGTGCCACCATTACCGAAGACTTCCAGGTGATGCAGGATGTAGTTCAGGCCAAGGAGCGTGAGAAGACCTTGCACGACTGGGTGGTAAGCAAGATAAAGAGTACTTATGTACGAATGAACGACCGATATAAGGATTGCAAATTTGAATATCAAGGTTGGGTTAAGTAATGACAGTAAAAAACATCATAAAGCGACATATCGACGGGCATAGAATCTTCTTTTTCTTGATTCTATGCCTGTTTGGACTATGTCTTGTCCAGGCCATGCAGGCTCCTAAGAAGCGTGCCAGGAAGCGCCCGCATGGCGACAGAGTTTACTTGCTTCATGCAGATGAGTTGCGATATGATATGTATGGCCCTCATCCCGATGCGCAGATCGTAAAGGGTAAGGTGTCATTCTCGCATCAGGGTGCTCATCTCACCTGCGACAGTGCTTATTTCTATGAAGGCTCCAATTCGGTGAAGGCTTTCGGACATGTGCATTTCCGTCAGGGTGATACACTGTCCTTGGTATGTGAGCGTGCCGAGTATGATGGTCAGATGCAGATGATGCGTGCCCGTAAGAATGTGGTGCTGCGCCATCGCCGACAGGTGTTGCGTACCGACAGTTTGGATTACGACCGTCTTTATGAAATGGCCAACTTCTTTGATGGAGGAACGCTTATCGACGGTAAGGACAAGTTGGTTTCCGACTGGGGCGAGTATCATACCCAGACACGCGAGGCTAAGTTTGTGTATAACGTGAAACTCCGTAGTGGCAAGGACTTGGTGACTACCGACACCTTATATTATGACGTGCCCAAGTCGAAGGCCCACATGGTAGGTCCTTCCAAAGTGATTTCCGGCAACAGTGTCGTCCATACCAAGGATGGTTATTACGACACCAAAACCAAGAGCGCCCAGTTGTATGGTCGCTCCACCTTGTCGGATAAGGACAAGACGATCACGGGCGACAGCCTGTATTATGTGAAGAATGGCTACAGTCGCGGTTATGGCAATGTGGTGTATGTGGACAAGAAGAACAAGAACTCTCTTACCTGCAACTACTTGCGTTACAACGAAAAGACAGGTTATGGCTTTGCCACCAAGAATCCCGTTGCCATCGACTTCTCTCAGAAAGACACCATGTGGCTTCATTCCGACACCATGAAGATCTATACCTATCATATAGGTACAGATTCTGTATATCGCAAAATACATGCATTCCATAAGGTGCGTGCCTTCCGTCAGGATGTGCAGGCAGTGTGCGACTCCTTGGTCTACAACTCGCAGGATTCCTGCATGACGATGTATAAAGACCCTATCGCATGGAATGGCAATCGCCAGTTGTTGGGCGAGGTTATCCATGCCTATATGCGCGACTCTACCTTGCGCTTGGTTCATGTCGTAGGACAGGCCTTGTCGGTAGAGATGTTGCCCGACAGCGTTCACTATAACCAGATCACTTCCAAGGAGATGAAGGCTCATTTCCTCAAAGGACAGATCCGTATGGCAGAGTCTATCGGCAATGTGCAGACCATTTATTATCCTGTGGATGATAAGGACAGTTCGCTGATGGGACTCAACTTCCTGGAGACAGACACGATGCGTATGTATATGTCGCCCCAGCGCCAGCTGGAGCATATATGGACCAATAAATTCACGAGTGTCATGTATCCTATGACGCAGATTCCTCCGACAAAGTACAAACTGCCCAATTTTGCCTGGTTCGATGATATTCGTCCCAAGGACAAGAACGACATCTTTGTTTGGCGAGGCAAGGCTAAGGGCATGGAACTTAAGAACATCAAGCGCCATGAGGCACCTCTGCAGGTATTGTCAAAAACTGCAGCCGTCGAAGAGAAGAAAGACGAAAAGGTAAACTGATATGATGCTGTTTCCTACCCGCAAACCACGTCAGTTCAGGTACACACCCCGATATTCCCGCCGTCAAGGCTTCGATTTCCATTCGGGGCGTCGTCCTGTGCGCCGGCAGCATGTTTTGCTGCTTGTCGTACTGTTGCTGTTGCTTCTTGCCTTCATGGTTTTACTTTAAAACAGAAAGAAACGAATGAGTGATATAATTCAGCTTTTACCCGATTCGGTAGCCAACCAGATAGCTGCAGGAGAGGTGATACAGCGTCCTGCCTCTGTCATCAAGGAGTTGGTGGAGAATTCGGTTGATGCAGGTGCCACACGTATTGATGTGGCTGTAGTCGATGCCGGGCGTACAAGTATACTGGTGATAGATGATGGAAAGGGAATGTCGGAAACCGATGCCCGTCTGTCGTTTGAGCGTCATGCCACCTCCAAGATCCGCCAGGCCGACGACCTCTTCGATCTTCATACCATGGGTTTCCGTGGTGAGGCTTTGGCCTCTATAGCCGCAGTGGCTCAGGTTACCCTCAAGTCGCGTCTTGCCACAGAGGAGGTAGGTACGCAGCTTGTCATCTCAGGCTCTAAGATAGAGTCACAGGAGCCTTGTTCTTGTCCTCAGGGCAGCAGCTTCAGCATTAACAACTTATTCTATAATGTTCCTGCCCGCCGCAAGTTCCTGAAGTCAAACTCTACCGAGTTGAACAACATTCTTACAGCCTTCGAGCGCATCGTCTTGGTTAATCCGCAAATCACTTTTACCCTGCAGAGCAATGGAATCGAGCTGATGAATCTTCGTGCCGCCAACATTCGCCAGCGTATCATCGACGTCTTTGGCAAGCGGCTGAATCAGGATCTGCTGCCTGTCAATGTAGACACTACGATGTGTAAGATAACAGGCTTTGTGGGAAAACCGGAGTCTGCGCGTAAGAAAGGTGCCCATCAGTTCTTCTTCGTCAACGACCGTTACATGAAGCACCCTTATTTCAACAAGGCAGTCATGACGGCTTTCGAGCGAATGGTTCCTCAGGGCGAACAGGTTCCTTATTTCCTTTACTTCACAGTGGCTCCCGGTGACATTGATGTGAACATACATCCCACGAAAACCGAGATCAAGTTTGAGAACGAACAGGCCATCTGGCAGATTCTCTCTGCTGCAGTCAAGGAGTCTCTGGGAATGTATAATGATGTGCCAACCATTGACTTTGATACAGAGGACAAGCCCGACATTCCTGTGTATAATCCTGAAATGTTCCCAAAGGCTACTGCCCCTAAGATAAGTGTCGATCCCAACTATAATCCCTTCAAGGCGCATGGCGGCTCTGGATCTCGTCCGTCAGCACCTGTTGACCAGCGTTGGGAAGATCTCTATGAGGGATTGTCAGATGCTCCGCAAGACGAGGAGCCCGATTTGTTTGAGTCTTTACAGACGGAGGAGAGCGGCCAGACAAACATCATTGCCGAGAAGTCGCCTACCCATTATCAGTATAAAGGTAAGTATATTATGACGGCGGTGAAGTCGGGCTTGATGATTATCGACCAGCATCGTGCTCACGTTCGTGTACTCTATGAGCAGTATCTTGCCCAGTTGGCTGCTCACGAGAACCATTCTCAGAAGGTTCTGTTCCCGGAAGTGGTGCAGTTCCCCGCTTCTGACGATGTGATATTGAATAAATTGCTACCCCAGGTAAAGGCTTTCGGCTTTGAGTTGGAAGACTTGGGCAGGGGCAGTTATGCTGTCAATGCCGTACCTGCCGGACTTGATGGGCTGAACCCAGTATCGTTGATTCGCGACATGGTGGAAGCAGCCAAGGAGAGTGGGGCGTCGGCGATAGACGAGATCAACAAGTCGCTGGCATTGTCCATGGCCCGTGCTGCGGCAATTCCTGTAGGTCAGGTTCTTGGCAACGACGAGATGGAGGGATTGGTCAATAACTTGTTTGGCTGTAGCAATGTCAATTACACGCCCGATGGCAAAAATGTGTTGTGCATTCTGCAACAGCGGGAAATCGAGCAACTCTTGGGATAAAAGTGCGAAAAAGTTAGCAAATTTTGTTTTTTTTAGAGAAAAAGCTATTTTTTTTCAAAAAAAAAGGAAGAATTAAAAAAATATTATTAACTTTGCCCCCGTATTCCATAAAGTAGATTGTGATACAGTAAAAGAGTAGTAAATTTAAATATATATTATATATAAGGAAGTTAAAATTTAATTGTTATGAAAAAGTTTTTAGCTGTACTGGCATTTGCCGGTCTTTCAATGAGCGGTTTCGCTCAGGATGCAACACCTACTCAGCAGTATAGTGTTGCTACAAACTCATTCTGGAGCAATTGGTTTATCGAGGCAGGTGCCGACTGGAATGCGTGGTATTCAGGTGAGGAACATGGTCAGAATTTTGCAACAAGTCCTTTCAAGAAGTTCCGTTCTAATGCAGGCGCTTCTGTAGCTGTAGGTAAGTGGTTTACTCCTGGCCTCGGTTTGCGTACAAAGGTTCAGGGTTTCTGGGGCAAGCGCGTTTGGGATCCTGAGACAGAGACTAAGGGTAGCTTCAACAGATATTGGGTTGTTAACGAGCAGGTAATGTTCAACCTCAGCAACTTGCTTTTGGGTTACAACGAGAACCGTGTATGGAATGTGATTCCTTTCGCTGGTGGTGGCTTCGGTCGCACTATGACTCACAACCTTTATTCAATGGACCTCTGCGTTGGTCTTCAGTCTACATGGAAGGTAGCCAAGAAGGTGAACGTTTATCTTGAGGCAGGCTGGAACCGTTTCGAGTCTGATATCGATGGTGGTTACAGTGGCGGTGAGCGCGGTTGGGATTCTCACGACAACAACCTCTATGCTGAAATCGGTTTGACTTTCAAGCTTGGCAAGTCTACTTGGGACAAGACTCCAGATGTTGACGCAATCAACGCTCTTCATCAGTCAGAGCTCGATGCTCTCAATGCTAAGTTGAATGATGCCAATGCAGAGAACAACCGTCTGAAGGATCTCTTGGCTAACCAGAAGCCAGTTGAGACTGTAACTCCTAAGACTGTTAAGGAATTCGTTACAACTCCTGTATCTGTATTCTTCGATATCAACAAGACAAACGTAGCTTCACAGTACGACCTCGTAAACGTACGTGCTTTGGCTAAGTATGCTATTGCCAACAACTCTAACTTGCTCGTTAGCGGTTATGCTGACAAGGCTACTGGTAATGAGCAGATCAACCAGAAGTTGTCTGAGGGTCGTGCCGAGACTGTTGCCGGTGAGTTGGTTAAGATGGGTGTCAAGAGAGCTAACATTACAACTAAGGGTAAAGGTGGTGTTGACGATATGTCTCCTATCTCATTCAACCGTCGTGCTACCGTACAGGTTATCGAGTAATACCTATTGTTGAGCTGTCATAGCTCGCATTGTAGAGAATATATGGGTGCTTCCTTTCTGGAAGCACCTTTTCTTATTCTTTGCGAAATCCATGTGTCCCATTTCTTCAATTTTGATTCCTTTATAAAACGCAATAGGCTTCGATGGGCATCGCAATTGCTTTTATTGTCCATCGAAGCCTATTTCGTTGTTTATCGAAGCCTATTTCGTTTTTTCCTTATGATATGTTCCTTCTGCTGTTTCATGATGCTTTGATGGAGTAACGAAGGTCTGAAACGCCTTTTTTGAAATAAAAATGAAAAAAAGTTGGAGAAAAATTTGCTTCATAACTATAAAGTCTATACTTTTGCATCGTAATCAAGATTGTAATCATTACAAAAGCGTAAACAATGAAAGCTAACGCTACACTCAATTACTTGACTGCGCACAATGTTAAGCCATCGGTGCAGCGTATGGCAGTGATGGAATATCTACTTGACCACCGAACGCACCCTACGGCCGACGAGATTTATCTTGCGCTTCATCGCAAGATGCCTACCCTCTCAAAAACGACCGTATACAATACGCTAAAAATTCTCACAGGCAAGGGAGCTGCCTTACAGCTCACCATTGACGAGAAGAATTGCTGCTTCGATGCTGACACTACGCCCCACGCACACTTCCTCTGCACAAGATGTGGAAAGGTTTACGATATGGTACTCAACAACCAACACCTTGAGGGTAACGCTATTATTCCTAATGGTTTTCAACCTGAAGAAGTTCAACTCTACTTCAGAGGTTGCTGCCAAGAGTGCGCAGAAAAGCAAAACGACAAAGAAACAGAGGCCAAAGCGGTCTAACTTAAAAGAAACAAGAACATTAACTCACAATCTACTAAAAACTTTTACTCATTATGAAGAAGAAATTTATCTGTACCGTTTGCGGTTATGTATATGAAGGTGAACACGCTCCCGAAAAGTGCCCCATGTGTGGTGTACCCGCTTCTAAGTTCAAAGAACTCGTTGAAGACGAAGGCTTGAGCTTTGTAGCTGAACACGAGATTGGTGTAGCTAAGGGTTGCGACGAAGAGATGATTAAGGACCTCAACGCCCACTTCAATGGTGAATGCACAGAGGTCGGTATGTACCTCGCAATGAGCCGTCAGGCCGACCGCGAAGGTTATCCCGAAATTGCTGAAGCCTTCAAGCGCTACGCTTGGGAAGAAGCTGAACACGCTTCAAAGTTTGCTGAATTGCTCGGTGACGTGGTTTGGGACACTAAGACCAACCTTGAGAAGCGCATGAACGCTGAGTCTGGTGCTTGCGAAGACAAGGCTCGCATTGCTAAGCGTGCTAAGGAATTAAATCTCGACGCTATCCACGACACCGTTCACGAAATGGCTCGCGACGAAGCTCGCCACGATCTGAACGTAGCCGTCCTTCTTAGCCTTTGAAGCGTAGTATTGATATTTAGTGTGAGCTTGTGATTCGCCAGCGAAGGCTGTCATCAAGTTTTGTTCCGTCTTTGTTCCCTTTAAGTCTTTCATTGTTATATTCTTTTGTTAGGTTGGTATTCAAAATATAAAGCGCACTTATTTAGATAATAATCAGTGGTCTTCTTATTGTCTTCATAAGTGCGCTTTTCATTTGGTTCAAGGTTTCCTTTTAAAGAGAGTGTGTGAGGAGTTTACTTCTTGAAGTAACGATTGTACAAACCTTCGAAGCCACGTCCGTGGCGAGCTTCGTCGCGAGCCATTTCGTGAACGGGAACACGAGATTGGTG
>OQVQ01001356.1_pt1 | contig 10046 bp, 8 predicted proteins | sample 1691491 | NCBI WGS metagenome assembly OQVQ01 (sample SAMN03418252, study PRJEB22391) | human gut metagenome | biome: human-gut; feature: organic feature; material: feces | host: Homo sapiens | place: Tanzania | collected 2013-01
TCCCGCGTGAATAGCAGCAACGTTATTAAATGGAATAGCGAACCCGAGAAGTGCTATCCGACAAAAAGAACTATCGGTAGCTTGTTATCGTAGATAAATACTGAAAGATAAAACAGAAGTACATCAAATACAAGACTTTTTTTATAAACTGACAGAGCAGACTTTCGTCTGCCCTGCGATGCTTTTACTTATTTATTCTTTCTTTTTCTTGCCTTATACGTTACCGGAACCGCTCCGCCGGCAACAACCGCTACCGCAATCCAGGCGGCAAGCGATGATGCTCCTGTTTCGGGGTTTCTCTTTCCGAATTCTTCGGGAGCTTTTTCAAACGCACAAGCTATACACTCATAATGGCCTATACCCGGCTCTGTGGCGGTAGGTTCTTTATCTACCACCCACTTGAACTCGTGATCGTCAGCATCGATTATATCGCCGTTGTCGTCAACGTGCCAGTGCTTATTCTTATCGTGTTTCCATTCCTTCTTACCGCTGAGTTTAGGAAGTGCTTTCTCCTCCTTGATGCCGCAAACGTTGCAGGATCTGGACGCTTTACCCTCAGATGTGATCGTCGGCTCAACGAGAGTTTTCCACTCGGACCAGTCGTGTCCCTTCGGAGAAATCTCCTTTATATCCTTCCTTGCGTCACAGAGTGAACAATGAATGGATTCAGAGCCTGCTTGCGTGCAGGTAGGTTCCTTATCTGTTGTGTAATCTGATTCCCATACATGACCATCCGGGGCTATATCGGTGTCTTCATATTCGGTATAACTGCAAACCTTGCATTTTCTTGTTTTCTGACCGTCTGCAACACAGGTAGAGTCTTTTGATACTGTCCACTCTCCAAATGTGTGATCGCCCAAATCGCCGTCTTCAAATACAAGCATTGTATCATTTGTATGCGCTCCGCATTCGCACGAATAGAAATACCTTGCAGGAGTTAAGCAATCCGCAGGAGCTGCAAACGTATCCTCATTTACGGTCTTAACATTAAATATATGATTTACTTTATTGATTTTTGCCTGACAGTTCTTACAAAGATTATAGTGTCCGGTAAGATCGGAATAATGCAGTTTACCGTCACTCTCGTGTTCAACCTTATAAGTCACCGTGAAACGTGCCAGAGCCTTATCCTGAGTGCCTGCAGATGCATCCGCATAAGCGGTTCTGTCTGTTATAACGATAAAATCCTCGGTATAAGTTCCTGCGGCTAAATTGCTGTTGGGCTTAACTGTGAATGTTGACGTTGCACCCTTTGCCATCTTTAACGAGCCGTCATCGGCAGTACCCCATTCATTGCCGGCAGTGTATGATACTGTGAACGAAGAAGTATCGGTTACAACACCGCTTGCTTTATTAAGGTCTGATTCCTTTACTACTCTGTACTTTGTTATAAAACCGCCCTCTGTGACTTTCAGCTTAAACATCAAAGGCGTTGCCGTGCTTTCGCCATCAATATCTGTGCCGAAGTCGACAATTGACACAGGATTGTTTTCGCTGTCTGTTACAGATATTTCAACATCTTTAAGACTTGCGTTTGCAGTCACGATAAGGTTGCGGTCAACCGAAAGTGCGATGAACTCGCCTGTCGTGCTGTCAAACGTGTACTTATCGTCAGGTACCGCATTACCGTCAGCATCTGTTACCGTAACGCCTGCGAAACGGTATTCATCGGGATTGTTCAGAGCAAACGTAAACCTTGAAGAAACTCCTCTCATAACAAAGACATTTCCGTCCATTACGGTTGTTTCATTCGTATTATTTGCCTTTATGCAGTAGGGCATTACATTTGTGCACGGCTCGCTGTCATCTATTATTTCACCGTCACCGCTGCGGACAATATTAAGTCTGTTTGATTCCGATACAATTGTGTCGGGAGCGGCAACATCGGTTAAAGTATTTCCGTGCGACAGCTTTATTTTATAGCCGGTTTCCGCAATACATTTACCGCCTGCATAATCCAGCGTATATCCGATACCGTAAGCAGGTGTGAGCCTGCGGATAACGCCGCCGTTCGTCTTTGTTATCTGTGACGCACTGCCGGCTTTTGTGATACTGCCGTTTGTGAATATCATACCGTTGTCAACAGACAGAGTGCCTGCTACGGAAATATCACCGTAGGTTTCAATAACAGTGCCGTCAGCTACCTTCGCCGTTCCTTTACCGATTATATCAAGCTTTGCGTTTTCGTAACCATTCACAGAAAGAAGCTCAAAATCGCCCGAAGTATCGTCTGCATCGGAATCATCAAGTTTATTGACATTGAGAATACCGTTTACGGCGTATATTCCTCTTACCGATGTTCCGTGAATTCCCGGCTTGCCTTTATAATTATCCTGCTGTTCAGACGGTACATTGGTATTTGTACCGGGGGTTCCGCCTCTGCCTGCTGTAACGTTAAGTCTGCCGCCATTAAGATACACCTTTGTATTATCGGTTATAGCCATACCGCCGTTACCGCCGTCGCCGCCAACGCCATAGACACCGGTGGCAGTATAAAAGCCACCTCTACCGCCATCGCCGCCATCGCCACCGATTATTGTTATTGTACCGCCCGCAACGGTAAGTGAAGAGACATCTACTGCAACAAGTCCGTTTTTACCGGATTCTCCCGGTGTAGTACTTTCTAGACTTTCTGTTTGACCATTTTTACCATCATCACCGTACGCTCCGATAAAGCCGATAACACCGCTTGCGCTTTCACTCTCACTATAAAAGGTTATTGTTGCATCTGTGCCGGCAATACCGTTCACTACACTTACCTCTGCACCGTTCTTGAGTATGACGTTTACATTTCCTTTAATTTCTACAGGATTATATACATTTTTATGGTTGTCATAATCATAGGTTGTTGTTATGATATTAACGTTACCATCAGCCACATACCACGTTTCTTTGTCGGCAATGCCCCATGCGGTATCAGTTGAAGCTATCTTTGTATAATCAGTAACCATTCCGCTTATAACAGTACCGTCTGCGGACAGTCCGTAATAACTCACTGCTTCATCGGCAATTGCGTTTATCGCCGTAAAGGACAGCGATCCGGCTGTAAGCACGGCAGATGTTGCTATGCAAGTTATGATTTTATTTGAAAGTGTTCTTTTCATTCGTCTCTCCTTATCCGAGAAATTTTAAGTAATGATATGCATTACTTATCTATCATACAATTGTAACATTCCATAAAGAGAATTTCAACAAATATGGCACGAACGGTCAAAAAATGGCGGCGAATGGTATAATTACCTTCGCCGCCTGACTATAATGAATGATTTACTTATCAAAACCGAGCAATTTCTTCGTTCCTGCTTTTTCAAGCGCAACTGTCAGAAGCACACCTGCTATAAGCCCTACAGCGCCCTGTATTGCGTTTCCTAAAATGCCTGCCGCCGCTGTTGCCACATTGCCGTAAAGTATAACAGCATAAACGAAGTAGCCTGCCACCATAATTATTTCTGCGGCAGAAATAATTATGGTGGCAGGCTACTTCGTTTATGCCCCCCACGGCGAGCCGATAAGCCATACCGATGTAAGCACCATTACATCACCGAGATTTACATAGCCCTTTGTAAGCGGCATAGGTATCTGTACCACCATTGTCGCAACGCAGGTAAGTGCGGCAAGCACAGCCGCCGTAACCATTAATGTGAGATTTTTTGTCTTTACCATTTCTTTTGTCTTCTTTCTTTTGTATTTGGCTTATTTGCCTTTTTTCATATCATTGGCGGAGTAAACGACCTCCGCATAGATAGCCGCAATAATTCTGTACAGCTCAACCGGTATCGTTTCGCCGCTGTTGAGCATTACAAGAAGCGCCGCCGTGCTGTCGTCACGGTAAACGGGAACGCCGTTCTCGTCTGCTATATTTATAATCTTCTTCGCAAGCTCGCCCAGTCCCGACGCTACCACGACCGGAGCATAGTTAAGGTCGGGATTGTACTTAAGCGCCGCCGCAGCCTGCTTTCCTAAATTACGCTTGGACATTAAGGCCCTTCCTCCTGTCAATTATTTTCGGGAAAACCTCTGTCAGCACATGAGGCTTTCTCAGCACCGCTGTTTCAAATTTTGCGGGCTTATAGCCGATATTCCTTATTATAAGGTCGATCTTATCGCTCAGCCTTTTTATCTTGAAGCCGAACTTTTCGGGATAAAGAAGCGACAGATTGATGTTTTCACCCAGTGCGTACATATCGACCTCAAAACGTCCTATAGATTCAACGTCAAAGGTCAGGAACAAGTGATAATTCTTCTGTCCGACAGGCGTGTTGTTGGGGTTGTTCTCATCATTATCGACCCACAGCTCACCGAATGCCTTTGTATCCTCAATCTGCAACGGCAGGATATAATGTGCAAGAGGCGTGAATACACCCGGTGCATTCAGAAGGCTTTGCAGAAGATTCGACGCATTGAAATCGTCCAGCGACTGAATAGCCTCGTGATTTATATTCTTACCGATAAAATCGGTCAGCTTATCAAGAGTAGACGGTGCGGAAGGAATATTGCTCGAAGGCGGCAGTTCCTTACGCTGTGCCATCTCGTTTACTATATTGGTGAAAAACTCAAAAAGCGTGTCACGCTGAGGTATGTCCGGCATTTCACGGAGAATCTCATTGAGGTAGTCAACAAGCGCCGCCATATCCTTGATTCCCTGAAAATCACGATGTACCGCAGGAATGATCTGTCGGCTGTCCGTGCCTGTCAGCATTGCCATTATTATATTCTTAAGTGTCTGCAATCCGGATTGTTTTCCTTCGTCAAACGGAGATGTCAAAAATTCCAGTTTATCCCTTGATAAATCCAGTTCCGCAAGATAGTTTTCATCGGATAAATGTGACTTAATGAACAAAGACAGAGTTAATTTTTCGGCTTTATTGTCAAAAATGCTTAAATAGTCTTGATTTTCGGACTGATTTAGTGTATTATTATAACTATCAGGAATATCCGACATCTCGCTGAGCTGTTTTTTGCTGAAGATCTTTTTAAGAAGATTTCCAAATGCAACGGACAGCTCCCTACGCATATCATCAGACGGAATATATGCAAGAAGATTTGCAAAGCTCTCCTTGAGCATACCGTTGTTGGTGTTGTAGCGTGAAAGATTATGTATTATGAGCGGAATGAACGTCTGTGTTCTTTCATCGTTCAGAAGACTTGCGGAAACGTCCTTCAGCAGTGCGAGCGTTTCACTCTTGAGCGGCTCGAACATATCAGCCGCACTACTGCTCTTCCATTGTGAAGACAAATCGGAGAGCTTGCGGGAGAGCGACTCGTTAGGTGAAAAATATTCGGACAGGAATTTGAGATTCGCACCGAGTGCATTAAGTATCTCCTGCTTGTTTGACGAATAGTTGAGTGCTTTCAGGAGCTGACCGATACTCTCTTTTATATCGGGGCTTGTGGTGGTCTTCAGGATACCGTGAAGCAGCTTGTAAAACTCATCACCGCTGAACATCGTGTTCTGCTTTTCCTGGTTCTGAATCTCACGGACCAGCTTTTCGGGGGCAAGATAAAAGCTCTTGATAAGCTCGTTCATATCGTCGTAAAGCTCTGTGTAACCGTTGATCATCGTCTGCTCGAGCAGATCCGAGCTTAACAGGTTCTTGAGCGTTTCGACCGCCATAGTGGGATCTTTTATCTGAACAGTAAGCGGAGCGAGATTCTTTCTGCCCATCATCATAGCGGCGGCGGAATCGTTATCCTGCGCCGTAGATGCTTTGATAGGCTGAGCAAGCTCGACCATATCAAACGGTTCTATATTACCGTCATACTGCCGGTTAGTGAACGAATAGCTCTTACTGTTGGAAACAGGAGCCGTAATCTGTGGAATGTTGGGCATATATATTTCCTTTCAGATGCACATCTGGGTTCGTTAGCCATACCACATGCCCGCATGCAGGAACGCCGTCTGGTACGCTTTCTGGACAGCATCAAGACAAAAGCCTCTGCCATATATCTTTTAGGCGATATGTTTGACTTCTGGAACGAATATAAATATGTTGTACCAAAAGGCTACACACGCTTCTTAGGCAAACTCTCTGAGTTGACCGATATGGGAGTGGAAGTACATTTCTTTACGGGTAACCACGATCTCTGGACCTATGGCTACCTGGAGGAAGAGTGTGGCGTTACCGTACATTACAAGCCTCAGACCATAGAGATATACGATAAAGTATTCTATCTGGCACATGGAGACGGACTGGGTGACCCAGACAAGAAATTCAAGTTTCTGAAAAGAATGTTCCAGAACCATACCTGCCAACGCCTCCTTAATGCGATTCATCCTCGCTGGGGAATGGCTTTGGGCTTGAACTGGGCTAAGCATAGCCGACTGAAACGTGCTGACGGAAAGGAAGAGCCTTATATGGGCGAAAAGAAGGAGTTCCTGGTGCGCTTTGCCAAACAGTATATGCAAGGCCACAAGGATATAGATTACTTCATGTTCGGCCATCGCCACATCGAACTGGATCTGATGTTGAGCAAAAAGACCCGACTGATGATTCTGGGCGACTGGATATGGCAGTTCACCTACGCCGTGTTCGATGGCGAACACATGTTTATGGAAGAATATGTGGAAGGCGAAAGCCAACCATAACAATAAAGGGCAGCTTTATGAGCTGCCCTTTATTGTTATCGCTGTATGCGACCTCCTGAAGAAGTCATGTTATTGATGATTTCCTCTTCTGTAACCAGATTCTGATCACCCGGAACCGTATTTTTTATCGCGCTTGCTGACAGTGAGAAATCCAGGCAATACTGGTTCTTGTCGCCCCACTTCTGATGGGCATGAATATAGGCAGCAATAAAGGCATCACCTACACCCATCGGGTCAACAATCGGCTCAATATCATAGATTCTTGTAGTATAGAGCTGATCTTCTACAGCATCATAGAGCAAGCCGCTCAAGGTATGATGACTGCTGGCAATCTGATTTCTTACCGCCATCACCATCTTCTTACACTTAGGGAAGAGCTGATGCATCTTGCGGAAATACTCCAGATAAGCCTCCTTGTCAATCTCGTAGTCTGCATCCAAAGCCTCGAAAGGAATATGAGGCACACCGCTGGCTACCTCCCACTCATTCTGGTCACCAAAGATGATGTCGCTATACTGCATCATCTGGAACAGCACATCATGAGGCTCCAGTCCATATCCCCAGAGATTCTTACGGTAATTGATGTCGCAGGCTATGGTCAAGCCATCAGAAACAGCAAGTTTGATGGCATCCATAGTTGATTCCATCGCATCGCGGCTGATAGCACAGGTAATGCCGGAGCAATGGAATACGGCAGCATCAGCCAGCACCTTTTCCCATTTCACCATTCCGCGCTTCAGCGTATAGAAAGAAGAATTCTTGCGGTCGTAAACCACACGGGAATTGCGCATAGCTACAGCTTCCTCGAAATAATAAGTTCCGAGACGTTCACCGCCACGCACAACATGAGAAACATTCAGACCGTACTCTCTGAGATGCATCAACGCCGCCTCACCCATCTCACCGTATGGCACACGGGTTACATACTCTACATTATCACCTAAATAAGCCAAAGAGATGGCTGCATTAGCCTCACTGCCACCATAATTGCCAAACATATGATGTCCCTGAAATAAACGTTGATAACCAGGCTTAGAAATCCTAAGCAATATTTCTCCGAAAGTTACAATCTTTGTTTTCATAATTCTAAAAATTTAAAAAGGTGAAGACCATTCACTTATGTTTCTAGTCTTCACCTTATTATATATAGCGTATGATTACTTATTAGCAACCAACTCCATTGTATCGCGAGCGATAACAATCTCCTCGTCGGTAGGAACTACTACTACCTTCACCTTACTGTCGTCAGTAGAGATGATAGCTTCCTCACCACGAACCTTGTCATTTACTTCCTTGTTAATCTTGATGCCAAGATACTCCAGGTTCTTGCAAGAATCCTCACGGAGGTCAGTCTGGTTCTCACCTACACCAGCTGTGAATACGATAGCGTCAACGCCACCCATAGCAGCTGTGTAAGCACCGATGTACTTCTTGATGCGATACTCATACATACGGAGAGCCAACTGAGCCTTCTCGTTGCCCTCGTTAGCTGCCTTTTCGATGTCGCGCATATCAGAAGAAATACCTGTAATACCGAGCACACCACTCTTCTTGTTCAGGAAGTCAGCCATCTCCTGTGGCTTCATGTTCAACTTCTCCATCAAGTAGGTAACGGCAGAAGCATCGATGTCACCACAACGTGAACCCATCATCAAACCAGCCAATGGAGTCAAGCCCATTGAAGTATCCAATACCTTACCATTCAATACAGCAGCTACAGAGCCACCGTTACCGATGTGGCAAGTGATGATCTTAGAGTTGTTCTGGTCGAGACCGAGAATCTCGCAAACACGCTTAGAAACATAGCGGTGAGATGTTCCGTGGAAACCATAACGGCGTACGTGATACTTCTCGTACAACTCGTAAGGAATTGCATAGAGATAAGCGTAGTCTGGCATTGTGCTGTGGAATGCGTTGTCGAATACGCAAACCTGAGGAGTGCCAGGCATCAAAGAGTCAACGGCACGGATACCCTTCAGGTGACCTGCGTTGTGAACAGGAGCGAGGTCGCAAAGTTCCTCGATACCATCCTCTACGCTCTTGTCAACGATAACGCTCTCCTTGAACTTGTCACCACCCTGTACGACACGGTGTCCTACAGCGTCGATTTCCTTCAAGTCCTTGATAGCGCCGATTTCTGGGTCGAGCAAGCACTTGAACACGAAGTTCACACCTTCCTTGTGGTCAGGCATGTCGTGCATGATCTGCTTCTTCTCGCCGTTAGGCAATTTCACCTTGATGAAAGCGTTATCAAGACCGATACGCTCTACACCACCCTGTGCCAATACAGACTCATCGTCCATATTATATAATTTGTACTTGATAGATGAACTACCACAGTTCAGAACCAATACTTTCATTTTGTTTTCAATTTAAAATTTATAGTTTACAGTCTATAGCATAAACCACCCATCTTACAGCAGCTTAGCCCTATAAACTGTTAACTGTTAACTATTAACTATATACTTACGCCTTCTTTGCATCCTGTGCCTGGCAAGCTGTGATGGCTACCATGTAGTAGATGTCATCAACAGAGCAACCACGAGAAAGATCGTTAACAGGACGGGCAATACCCTGGAGGATAGGACCGATAGCGATGGCACCACCCAAACGCTGAACGAGCTTGTAGCCGATGTTACCAACCTCAAGGTTAGGAACTACCAATACGTTAGCCTTACCAGCAACGTCAGAACCAGGAGCCTTCTTGGCAGCAACCTCTGGAACGAGGGCTGCGTCAGCCTGAAGTTCACCATCGAGGTGAAGCTCTGGGAACTTCTCCTTAGCGATAGCTACGGCATCCTTTACCTTATCGATGATATAAACACTCTTGCCTGTCTCCTTGTTGATGGCATCCTTAGCGCTACCCTTTGTAGAGAAGCTCAACATAGCTACGCGGGGGTCGATACCTGCAACGGCCTTAGCAGTTTGTGCAGTGCACACTGCGATCTGTGCCAATTGATTAGCATCGGGTACGGGAGTAACGGCTACGTCACCCATTACGAGCACACCATTGTCGCCGCATTCAGGAGCATGCGTGAGCAACAACATGGCACCACTCACGCAGGTAATGCCAGGAGCTGTCTTGATAATCTGCAATGCCGGACGAAGCACATTGCCCGTTGTGTTGCGAGCACCAGCCAACTGACCATCAGCATCGCCACTTTTAATAATCATGCAACCGAAGTAAAGTGGGTCGAGCACCTTCTGACGAGCCTCTTCGATGGTCATGCCTTTCTTCTTACGCAACTCGGCAAGGAGTTGAGCATATTCCTCTTTTTTAGGACTAGTAGCGGGATCGATGATGGTAGCCTTGTCAATGTTGCCCAAGCCCCACTGCTTTGCGAGGTTATGGATTTCGTCAACATTACCCAAGATGATAAGGTCTGCTACGCCATCAGTCAACACCTGGTTAGCGGCTTTCAATGTGCGTTCTTCCGTACCTTCTGGAAGAACAATGCGC
>OQVQ01001357.1_pt1 | contig 10042 bp, 8 predicted proteins | sample 1691491 | NCBI WGS metagenome assembly OQVQ01 (sample SAMN03418252, study PRJEB22391) | human gut metagenome | biome: human-gut; feature: organic feature; material: feces | host: Homo sapiens | place: Tanzania | collected 2013-01
ATAGTAAGATCATTAAACCTTTTGTGCTGTCTGCCAAGAAACAGGCTATAGAGGAACAGTTGAATGAAGTATATGCGAAGGTCAGTAAGCAGAATGAGGAGATGGCAAAGGTATATCCTACAACACTGCCCAAGATAACCAAAACCATCATCAAGAAGACAAAACAAGGATATGTCTTCATGAAGGGAAAAAAGCAAATTGGCAAGACATATCAAAAGATAGATGAGTATTCCAATTTCTGTATCGTGAAACGGAATAAGAAAAAAGGTGTTTCCGACAAGCTGGGAAGTGAACTCGTGGAATGCAAGTATGATGACATCAATATCTGGAATGAAAAAGAAGGTATTTTGATGGCAGAAAGCAAAGGTAAGTATTCTCTATTTGCCACTAATGGAAAAGAACTGTCCAAGCAAGCTTGGGACCTGCTCTTTTTCCCTACCAACGAAGTTGCAGTAGGAATCAGGAACAGGCTATATTGGCTGTTGGATGCGAAAGGCAATGTAATATCCTCCTGTGGTTATGACAATATAGATAATTATTCGAGCGACAATAAGGTGAAAGCCTATAAATACGGCTATTCCACTGAGTTGGGAACGGATGGAAAAGAGATCAGTCCCATCGCGAAACAGATATTTGAAGAGGCATATGAGATGCAGACTTCCGGAAATGAGCAAAAGAAATTCGATAAATATATGCTGTGCATAGCTGCCGACTCAGATAACAGGCAAGGATATAAGTCTACGGCTTTGAACAATATAGGTGCTTTGTTCGAAGATTTAGGAGATATTGACAAGGCATTGGATTATTATGGACAAGCAAAAAATCTGGATAATGATATGGCTAGAAAAAACATCAAACGTATCAAACTCAACCGAACGATGAATGTTTTGCAGCAGGTGGGAGAAACGTTAACACAGGTAGCCCAGACCATAGATACATCCGGAACTTATAATTCTAATATGCCAGCAAGTGGTTCTTATGACAGTTCAGGTATGAGCAGTTCTACTTTGTCTTCTTCCGGTAGTGGAGGCAAGCACTCCTATGATTACTGGAAACCAATGTATGACAGATGGGAACGCAATGCGAAAGGCTGCTATGAATCCTTAACCCTCGTAGGTTACAAGATCAAGAAGAATGATAAGGACACTGGCGGTAGTGCGGCTGGAACCTGGAACTCCGCTTCCTATACAGGAATGAAGTCAAATTTGAGAAAGGCTCAAAAAGAAATGCGGGAGACACGTGCTCTTGCCAGGAAAGAAGGACATAACATACCGCAATCCAATTATGAAACCATCAACGTTTCATATTAGTCCTATTCGGAATTTCTAACAAAAAGCCTGTTGCTCTGCCATAAAACATAAAGACGTTTTATGGCAGAGTTTGTTTTGGGGAATTGTTTTTAGCAGTAAATGGCAGGGCTATGTATTATAGCCGCTCTACAATATATTAAAAAATGGCAGGATTATACACCCTGCCATTCTTTTTCTATCAAGCCCCTATAAGCTACGCTCTGTCTGCTATTGTGAGAGCATAGACTGACACAGCTTAAAATACGCTACACGCAGTCTCAGCCTACCATTGCTCTAATTCAACTTTCTGATCTTAATGCCACTGAGGAAGGCCTGCCCTGCAGGGACTTCAACTGAATGCCGATACTGCCACTATTGTTCTCAATAATGTATTTGCGTTTGAAGGCTGTGCGGTAATAACAGCCATCAGCTGGAGAGAAATCAGTTTCCTTGATTTCACCATTAATGCTAATATCAAATCTTACATCCTCAGATGATGCCTCTCCATTGCTTCTGGCAAGGAGATTAGGCAACTGGGATGCCGGCTTGGTAACATCAGCCATCAACAGCTCCACTTCGTATTCACCACATGGAGAGTCTATCCTGTATTCCATATCCCTTCACGCCAAGTCTGAAAAATCGGACCATCAATCGTATTCTCTATCTCTAATGTGGTGCTTTTGTTTTCTCCTCCAACATATCCCCATGAGCCTGACTTATAAACTTGGTCTGGCAGCCCTGTATAATTCCTGCAACCTGGAAGAAACGTTCACAAGACCAGCCAAATTACTCCCCTTACCATACTTAGCCTTTACCATATATCTGTCACATCCAGACATGGCATCGGTCAAAGCACCCACCAGGATACCATTCAAACGCCTCTCACTCGGCAACTCCATGGCACGATTAAAGCACTGTCAAAATCATAGGAACCGTAAGAAGCGCCCCATGCCCGAATCAGAACACCCAGGATGGAGCTACGCTCATTCCATAAATCATCTTCAACGAACCCCTTGAACGAAGACACATTCTCTACAATAAAAGCTTCCTTCTTCGAAGCACCATGACGAAGAGCAAAGATAAGCTTCCACATAAACGCCCCAGCATACCAATCTTCCTTGTCACAGGCGAAACCATACTCTTGATAAGCAGAAGCAGTCTCTGATTCAGTATCAAAAAGCAAGCCAATCGCTATGGCACGCATCATGGTAGCTACAGGAGATCGGCGTTTAGCCAAACATTCATGAACTTTGATGTCACTGCTTCTCTCCAAAGCAAGAGTATCAGCCGTCAGAAGCAACTCCTCCACCAGCCATGAAGAAGATGCCACCGACGATACCAACTTTCTGAAAAGACTTCCTTGTCCTGTTCCCATGTCCAGGCGGCCCAATCTCCTATAATAACCCCTATCATAGTTACCCAAATATTTTTTCTCCAAAACGGGATATTAATTTCTGTTTAAAATCGTTTGGGAAATTGCAATCCCTAAACGTATCTTTCTCAATGCTGACAACACCATCTGGAATAACAATACTCTTCAAAGATTCACAACCGATGAATGCCCCATCTCCAATACTAGTTACACCATCAGGAATAACAACGCTACTCAAAGAAGTGCAACTCAGAAATGCACCCACAGCAATATGAGTTACACTATTAGAAATAACTAGGCTCTTCAAAGATCTACAATCACAAAATGCATAATCCCCAAGGCTGGTAACACTATCAGGAATGAAGAGACTCTTCAAAGATTCAGCCATATTAAATGCCCAATCCCCTATGCTAGTTAGATTCTTTGAAAGAACGAGACTCTTCAAAGAAAAGCAATATTCAAACGCTCTATTTCCTATACAAGTCACACTGTCAGGAATAACAAGACTCTTCAAAGATTCGCAACCACTAAATGCACCACTCCCAATGCTAGTTACGCCGTCAGGAATTACAATTCTCTTCAAGGATTTGCAACCACTAAATGCCATTTTCTCAATACTGGTGACGCCACCAGGAATGATAAGGCTCTCCAAAGATTCGCAAGTACAAAAAGCACCATCCCCTATGCTGGTTACACCATCAGGAATTACAAGACTCTTCAAAGATGAGCAATAACAAAATGCCAATGTATCTATGCTTGTCACACTGTCAGGAATAACAAGACTCTTCAAAGAACGGCAATGCTGGAATACACAAAATCCAATGCTAGTAATACTATTTGGAAGAACAATATTCTTCAATGATTCGCAGTGACTAAATGCACCATCTCCTATACTGACAACACTATCTGGAATGACGAGGCTCGTCAAAGATTCGCAACCGGAAAATGCCCGTGCCCCAATGCTCGTAACATAATCCGGAATGACATATGATGTAATGTCTTTGTCTCTAAACGAGATAATTGTACTTTTATCTTTGTTAAACAACACACCATCTTCAAAGATAAAATTCGGAGACAAACATTTCACTTCTCCATTCCACTTGCAAAAGAGATTACCTTTAATGCTGACAACACTTTCCGGAAGAACGAGATTCTTCAACGAACCACAATCGGCAAATGCACCATTTCCAATGCTGGTAACACCGTCTGGAATAACAAGACTAGCCAGAGAAGAACAACCATAAAATGTTTCATCCCCAATGCTGGTAATACCATTTGGAATAACAATACTCTTCAAAGAAGAGCAACCGGCAAATGCATATTTTTCAATGCAGACAACACTTTCTGGAATAACAATACTCTTCAATGATTCGCAATAACTAAATGCATCAATCCCAATAACAGTAACACCATCAGGAATAACAACGCTATTCAACGAATCGCATTCACAAAATACCATGTTACAAATAATCTTTGTCCCCTCTTTTATGGCATAAGTACCCTTAAGCTTTTGTGGAACTTTCAATAGTTTTCTTCCATCTTTGCTATATTTCACACCAAATTCATCAATAATGGCCTCATTTAACTCTGCTTTCGTTGCTTGTGTTGACATATCCTCTACTTTCAACTGAGAAGCCCCCAGAGAATCACCATCCACCCAATCCATCAACTCTACCGGATATTTCTCCTCTTTACCTTGACTCAGAACCAAGAGTTCCTTCTCCAGAAACTTCACAGAACTACTGTTGGAAGACGCATCAGCACATCCTTTCTGAGCTTTCGTAAAACACTTGAGAGCATAACATTTCCCGGTAGTCTTGTCCTGCATCTTGAATACCACGGAAGAATCACCACTGATGTGACAGGGTTCACCTTGACCATCTAATACGACAGAAAGGTGAGCCAACTTGTCAAGATTGACACCGGCATTTTGAATAGCCTTCATATATTCTAATAGGGTTGGATACTGCATAGCTTTTACAATTAATAATTCGTTTCATATAGCCGTATGAATATACTGCATGGCAAAAGTACACATTAAATTTCAAACCAACAAAAGAAACAGCAGAAAACTTATAGAATAGTGCCCCAAAACAAGTTTTTTGCTGATTTCCATAACTCTTTTGCCTAACAACGGGTACTATGCTAAAAGCCACATTGTGCAAGCAATGAATTTAAAACAAGATGATTCTAGGCTCCCAAAAACCTCCTAAACTACCTTAAAGTGCAGGAAAAAGTTAAATAATCGCTGCTACGCAAATAGATTGCGGAGTTATTTACTATCTTTGCAACAGAATTTAAAAAGAATAGCTTATGCCAGCAAACAAGAATGCCCTGATAAGGTACAAGACAATAGATAATTGCCTGAGAAACAAGTATCGCCGATGGACCATCGACAACCTGGTGGATGCTTGCAGCGATGCCCTCTATGACATGGAAGGCATCACGAAAGGTGTGTCTTTGAGAACCGTGCAGGCAGACCTGCAGATCATGCGTAGTGACAAACTGGGCTACAATGCCCCTATAGAGGTGTATGATGGCAAATACTACCGCTATGCAGACCCCAACTATTCCATCTTCGACATGCCTCTGTCTGAAAACGACTATGAGATCATGAAAGAAGCCGTAGAAATGCTCAAGCAGCTGGAGGACTTTGACCACTTCTCGGAAATGGCAGACGTGGTGGGAAGACTGCAAGACAAGCTGTCTATCAGCAAAAGCAACAGAAAGCCCATCATCCACTTTGACTCGATGCCGAACCTCAAAGGCTTGGAACTCCTGAACCCTCTCTACAATTACATAGCCAATAAGCAGACTCTGAGAATCATGTATCAGTCATTCAACGCAAAGGAGGCAAACGAATACATCCTCTACCCTTATCTGCTGAAGGAATACAGAAACAGATGGTTCCTTTTCGGCTCAGTGAAGAAAGACCTGGTCCTGTATAACTTGGCTCTTGACAGAATGGTATCCATTGAACCAATTGAAGAGCCATTCCGTGAAAATCCCAAGTTCGATAGCGAGAAGTTCTTTGACGATGTCATAGGTGTGAGCAAGAATATCGACAACAGACCACGCACCATCAAGTTCTGGGCTTCCGTGGAACAAAGCAAGTATATCAAGACCAAGCCCCTCCATCATAGCCAGAAACTGATCAGACAGAATGAGGACGGCAGCTGCATCTTCAAGATCTCCGTGGTCATCAACTTCGAGCTCTACTCCGTCCTCATGAGCTATGGCCCAGGAGTAAGAGTCATCTCTCCCCGATGTGCCGTGAGCTATATGAAAGACAAGACAAAGGAAATGGCAGACATCTATGAAGAGCCTTTCCATTTCGAAGAAGGCGACAATTGAAGACAACAATTTAAAAAAAGAAAGAAATGAAAGAACAGAACAATAATCAACCAGAGCAGAACGCCATCCGGGAAAGAATCTGCAAACACCTTCGGGAAATGGAGGAGCAACACCACATCAAGATACTGTATGCCGTAGAATCCGGCAGTAGGGCATGGGGCTTCTCATCTCCTGACAGCGATTGGGATGTACGCTTCGTCTATGTCCATGAACCAGAGTGGTACTTTCATATCGAAGAGCAAAAGGATACCATCGAGCAGATGTTCCCTGATGAAACAGACATGGCAGGCTGGGATCTGAAGAAAGCCCTGCGCCTCTTTAAAAGTTCCAACCCTTCACTCTTTGAATGGCTCCACTCTCCTATCATCTACCAAATGGACGAAACGTTCATCAACGAGATCCGCCAAATGGAAGACCAATATTTCAACAAGGAGAAAGCCATGTTCCACTACAACCATATCTACAAGAAGCATAATGACAGATACATCAAGGACTATGGACTGCCATTGAAGAGATTCCTCTACTACCTCAGAGGTATCCTTGTATGTAAATGGTTATCTGACAAAGGCACCATCCCTCCTGTAAGATTCACAGAACTGGTGGATGCCACCGTAAAGGAACCAGACATGAAAGCAAAAATCGCCCACCTGCTGGAACTCAAAAAGAAAAGCAACGAACACAACCTGGAACCCGTGGATGAAGAACTCTTCACCTGGGCAGAGAAATGGGCAATGTTCTACGATCAAAAGGTAGAACACATCCACCCGGAGAAAAAGACAATGCCCGATGAGAAGCTCAACAGGCTAATGTACGATATGGTCAAAAGAATGGTCACTCAATACCCCAATTCACCATCTCAACACCCCAAAAAAATATCAAAATAAATAAAATAATACCCAATTTAGCAACACCTTTCTGCTATCTGTTCATAACACCACTGTTCTGTCATAAGGATCTGTTCAACATCCGGATTGGGAATCACCGTATGGCGCGACATAACCTCCCCGATCAGATCGGCAATATCCAGAAAACCGATTTTCTCTCTTAAAAACAGACTGACCGCTTTTTCATTGGCTGCATTGAATACGGTCGGCATGCTGCCTCCTGCCCGAAATGCTTCATATGCGAGTGCAAGACCCTGAAAGACTTCCGGATCCGGTTTTTCAAAGGTAACCTGACCCAGTTTGAAAAAGTCAATTCCCGGTGTCTCCATCGGCAGCCGGTCCGGGTAAAACAAAGCATACTGTATCGGCAGCTTCATATCCGGAAGACCAAGCTGTGCGATCACCGCACCATCCACATACTCTACCATAGAATGTATGATGCTCTGGGGATGTACTACAACCTGAATCTGGTCAAAATTTACATCAAAGAGCCATCCGGCCTCCATAACCTCCAGTCCTTTATTGACCATGGTAGCCGAATCAATGGTAATTTTCTGTCCCATAGACCAGTTTGGATGCTTCAGGGCATCCTTTACTGTTTTATTCGCAAGCTGTTTCCTTGTCATTCCGCGGAACGGTCCGCCGGATGCTGTCAGAAGGATCTTCTTTAAGCGATTTTTAGGTTCACCGTTTAACGACTGGAAAATAGCACTGTGTTCGCTGTCAACCGGAAGGATCGAAACACCCATTTTTTTAGCCAACGGCATAATGATATGTCCTGCTGTAACCAGAGTCTCCTTGTTGGCAAGCGCGATATCCTTACCTGCTTTGATAGCTGCAATGGTCGGTGTAATTCCGATCATGCCCACAACAGCTGTTAATACGACATCCGCCTCTTCCATGGTGGAGATTTCAACCAGTCCGTCCATGCCTGCCAGCACTTCCACATCCAGATCCCGGATACGTGTCTTTAAATCCTCAGCGGCAGAAACATCATACATAACAACCTTCCTCGGATGATATTTGCGAATCTGCGGTTCGATCTTTTCCACATTTTTGGATGCAGCCATCGCCACAATATTTAATTTCTCCGGATATGCATCCACAATTTCCAGAGTCTGTGTTCCTATGGATCCCGTAGAGCCCAGAACGACAATATTTTTCATATCTTATTCCCTATTTCTTAGTATCTTATTTTTAATTTTTTTAGTATCTTACTTTTTATTATTTTAATATCTTACTTTTTATTATTTTTTAATATCTTACTTTTTAGTATCTTATTTTTTTCGTATTTTATGATATGATATCAGAATCAAAAGGTCAAAAAGCCGTTCGTGCTTATTTCAACAGTAAAACAGCCATATAATAGATCATCGGTGATGTAAAAATAACACTGTCAAACCGGTCCATGATTCCACCATGTCCGGGGATCAGCTTTCCATAATCCTTGATATCGTAATTGCGTTTGATCGCGGATGCTGCCAGATCACCAACCTGACTGATCATGGCTCCGACTGCACAGATAACCGGAAATACCCACCGTATATTTTCGATATCCGGATCTGCCTGTGTCAGAATCAATGCATACAAAAGACCGACGATCGAGCTTCCCACAACACCGCCGATCGCTCCCTCAATGGATTTCTTTGGACTTAAAACAGGTGCAAGCTTATGTTTACCGATTGCCATTCCCACAAGATATGCACAGGTGTCACAGATCCATGAACTGATAAAGATCAGCCATACAATATAAAATCCATCCTTCAGACATCGTGTCATATACAGATAAGAAAGCATGATCGGCGCATAAATAAAGGAAAAAACCGTCGCCATGATCTGCTCAGCCTCATATTTTGGAAATGTAAAAACATAAACAAATAAAATCGAAATAATTGTCAGAGTGATGGTTAACATAACAAATGTTTCTGTGTTGGCAAAATAGATGATCAGGTAATATCCGATCACCCCCAGAATGCCAAGCCACTCGATCAGGCACGGTCTTTTACTGTCCTTGCGCACACGCATCGCCTTTGTCATTTCAAAAAAAGCGATACCGGAAATTGCAAGCGTAAACAAAAATAAACACGGTCCTCCCAAAGTCAGTACACCCACAATGATGATAACCAACACTATGGAGCTAATAAGTCTGGTTTTAAACATCCGTTATTCCTCCTCAATCTTTCCAAACCGGCGGTTTCTGGAATTGTAGACCTCAATTGCCTTTACCAGCTCTTCTTTTGTAAATGCCGGCCAGGGAACATCTGTGAAATAAAACTCCGTATATGCCAGCTGCCATAGTAAAAAGTTGGAAATCCTCTCTTCACCGCTTGTGCGGATCAACAGATCCGGGTCCGGAATATCCTTTGTGTCAAGATAAGATGCAAGCAACTCCTCCGTCATCATATCCGGATCAATAATACCTTTTTTGGTATCTGTCATAATATTTCTGACAGCTCTTAATATTTCATCACGGCTTCCGTAATTGAGTGCGATCTGGAAGTGCAGTCCGTCATTGTTGACCGTAGCTTTCTCCAGTTCATCAATCCGGTTGCGGATGTCCTCATCCAGTCTGCTCTTATCGCCAATCACACGGACACACATCCGGTTTTTCTCAGCAGTCTTAAGACAGGTCTTCATGTAGTTACGCAAAAGCTTCATCAATGCATCAACTTCATCCTTGGGCCGATTCCAGTTTTCAGTGGAAAAAGCATATACGGTCAGATACCGGATTCCCATTTTGTATGCTTCTTCACAAATACCCTCTACATAACGGAAATATCTTTCGATAAGCGAGCCGTTGAGGCCCATTGCCTCTCGGGTAGCTTCTATTTCCTCTTCTGTTGCGTCTGCACTGACGACGGAGTATACAGGGTCTCCATCTGCCACGTCCATAATAGCAAAGATGATAAAGGCCACGCAGAGCAGAACGGGGATAAGCATCAATAGTCTTTTGATGATATAACGATACATATTCTCTCCTCTGTTGACTTTCGATGCACGGCGAAGCTATCGCGGCCATGCAGGATGATTTCTTGATAAAATAAATTTGATTAATACCTTTTAAAGCGCAAGGGGCGTTTCCGCCCCCGCGCATTCAGAGACCTCTTGGGTATTCGGGAACCGCAATCTCTGGTACTTCAGAG
>OQVQ01001358.1_pt1 | contig 10040 bp, 9 predicted proteins | sample 1691491 | NCBI WGS metagenome assembly OQVQ01 (sample SAMN03418252, study PRJEB22391) | human gut metagenome | biome: human-gut; feature: organic feature; material: feces | host: Homo sapiens | place: Tanzania | collected 2013-01
ATATTGTATTTGAAAGAAACAAAATGCTCGTCCGCCGAATGATTCTGCTGACGAGTGTTTTGATATGAGTTGCAAAATTTAGCAAATTGCCATGAACCATATTTACCTTGACAGATCGATTTTTCGTATCGCATCTCTGAGCGGAAGGACAAAGCTCGGCGATACCGAAAGCTCATCTATTCCCATACGCAGAAATGTTTCGGTAAGCGAGGTATCGGCGGCAAGTTCTCCGCAGATGCCTATCCACTTGCCATGCTTATGCGCATTCTCCGCGCTCATTTCGATCAGGCGAAGAACGGCTTCGTGGTGAGTATCAACGAACTGCTCGATTTCAGGATTCTGCCTGTCGCAAGCTAAAGTGTACTGCGTTAAATCATTTGTCCCTACGCTGAAAAAGTCTACCATAGGTGCGAGCTTGTCGCTGATAATTGCGGCGGCGGGAGTTTCTATCATAATCCCTATCTCGATTTTATCGGAGTATTCTATGCCGTCCGATTTCAGCTCGGACTTGACCTGCTCGCATATATCAAGCGCTTTCTGCACCTCGGGAACGCTTGTTATCATCGGAAACATAATGCCGAGGTTTCCGTAGACTGAGGCTCTGAACAGGGCGCGGAGCTGCGTCTTGAATATCTCCGGACGCGTCAGGCAAATTCGTATAGCGCGGCAGCCGAGAGCGGGGTTTTCTTCTTTTCTGAGGTTGAAGTAGTCCGCCTGCTTATCTGCGCCTATATCCAGCGTGCGAATGATGACTTTCTTGCCCGCCATGCTTTCAAGCACGCGCTTGTACGCTGAAAACTGCTGTTCCTCCGTCGGGTAGTCGCTGCTCTCCAGATACAGAAATTCACTCCTGAAAAGCCCTATCCCACCCGCATCGTTTGCAAGCACGGCGCCTATGTTGTCAATGCTTCCGATATTGGTGTAGATGTTGATTTTCCTGCCGTCGAGGGTAACATTATCCTTGCCTTTAAGCTCCTGCAAAAGTCGCTTTCTGTTAAGATCGTCCGCCAGTTTCTTTGTCAGCCTTTCTCTGGTTTCATCGTCGGGATTAATGAATATTTCTCCCGTGAAGCCGTCTACAATAGCTTCGTCGCCATCTTTTACGGCAGCAAGAAAATCATCGCCAACGCCTATTACGGCGGGGATATTCATGTTTCGCGCAAGTATAGCAGTATGTGAGTTGGACGAGCCATGTGCGGTAACGAACGCAAGCACTTTTTCCTTATCAAGCGAAACTGTTTTGCTGGGCGCAAGGTCATCTGCGCAGATAATCATTTTATCATTGGTGTTCTGCGCGGAATTACCTGTGCCGAGCAGATTTGCGATAATTCGATTTGAAATATCCTTGACGTCAGCCGCCCGAGCCTGCATATACGCGTCGTCCATAGCCGTGAACATCTCCGCGAAATTGTCGGCGGTAACTGCAACGGCATACTCCGCATTTACCTGCTGAGTGGTTATTATATTGCGGATCGAATCGTTGTAGTCCTCGTCTTCCAGCATCATCTGATGAATCTCGAAGATAGCCGCGTTCGTTTCGCCCACCTCTTTCAGAGCTTTTTCGTAGATTTCGCCGAGTTGTTCCGAGGCTTCGGATTTAGCTTTCTCAAGCCTGAGAATTTCATTTTGAGTGTTTTCAACATGAGTTCGCTGAACTACTGCTTCATTCCTGCCAAAAAGCGAGATCCTGCCTATTGCGACTGCATTGTAAACGCCCTTTCCCACATACCTTGTCATACACGTAACTCCCCTTGTTTTTTAGAGATTTTCCGAGAAGAATTTCTCCATTTCTGCCGATGCTTTTTCTTCGTCTGCTCCATCGACCGTTACCGTTACGGTTTCCCCGCACTTAATGCTGAGCCCCATAAGCGCCATGAGTTTGGTTGCGGCAGCGCTTTTTCCGTTTTTGTCAATGGTAATTACGCTCTCGAACTCTCTTGCTTTCTTAGCGAGCAGACCTGCGGGTCTTGCGTGGATACCAACGGGATCTGTAATTGTGTAAGTGAATTCTTTCATGATAAATTACCTCTTTATTTAAAATTATTGGGATAAGACGCTATCGCGCCCTCCGATTGGACGCTTATCGCGCAGAATCTGTTAGAAAAATCAAGGCATTTTTTAAACGCACATTCGTCTGCTTCGGAAATATTTGCGGCGTTTATGCCCAGACTTTGCAGCTTCCACAGGAACGAACCGATAAAACCGTCCCCCGCTCCTGTTGTATCGACTGCATTTACTTTTTCCGCGGGAGAAAAGGCTTCCGCATTTTCGGTGAACGTATATGCTCCGTCCTTGCCGCAGGTGTAAGCTATCAGCTTCACGCCCTTGGCGAACAGCTTCGGGGCAGCCTTTTTAATGTCGTTCTCGCCGGTTATAAATTCAAGTTCCTCGTCGGAAATTTTCAGTATATCGCACAGCGGTATAAACTCGTTCACTCTGCTGTGCAGCTTATTTTTGTCATTCCAGAGAGGAAAGCGCAGATTAGGGTCGAAGCTGATGAGCATACCGTTTTTGCGTGCAATTTCGATTGCTCTGATGTGCGCGTCTTTCATCGGATAATCGCCCAACGATACGCTGCAAAAATGGAGCGCATAGGAATCGTCGAACCACTTTTCCTCAATCTGTGCGGGAGCAAGCAGCATATCCGCCGAGGGCTTTCGGTAGAACGAAAACGTCCTGTTTCCGTCTTTTTCAAGGCTCACGAATGCGAGCGCCGTGTTTGCTTCTTCGGTGAACCGTATCGCTGAAGTATCTATGCCGAACGCCGCAAGCTCGTCCGCTATCTTATGCCCGAAAGGGTCGTTCCCGAGCTGAGTTATCAGCATTGATTTCCCGCCGAGTCTTGAAAAAGCGCCGCACACATTTGCGGGAGCACCGCCCACTTTCGGAGCAAATTCGGTCACTTCGCCAAATGCACAGCCGGCCTTGTTGGGGATGAAGTCGATCAGCGCTTCGCCTATGGCAATTAGCTTTTTATTCTCCAAGATATGACACCTCCATTTCTTTCAGAGTGAACAGCTCGGCATTTAACCTCTTTACAGTCAATCCGACCTTATCGCTTTCGGGGTACATTCTGCTGCTGAGAACTGTTTTTCCGTCGTCAAGGTATATTTCAACAGAGCTTTTGTCTGCGATTATCCTTATATCCGAGCACTTGCCGAGCGCCACTTTTCGCACCGTCCGTCCGCCTCCGAATTTTTCATTTGTGAAACGCAGTTCAAAGATATTTCCGTCCCAACTCATTGTGAGCGCTCCACAAAGCGTTATTTCAAAGCTGCCGATAACCTCGGCTGTCAGGTCGAACGGCAGGAGCGTTTCCACGCGTTCGCCGTCGCTTATTGACATTTTCCCGCCCCTTAAAGAAAGCAGCTCTCTTATAGGGTTCTGCAAAAGCGAACCGTCGCTGTCAACGGTGATTTCACGCGGAACAGTAAGACAGTGCTGATAACCGAGCGGAACAGTTGGGTTAGAATAGGGAATGTCGCCTATACCCAGCCAGCCGATCAGGATTCGCCTGCCGTCTGGCGCTGTGAAAGTCTGCGGCGCGTAGAAATCAAACCCAATATCCCATTCGGTGAAATTTTTCAGTTCATTTTCACAGCGAAAATACCCCGACTGATAAACGTTCTGATATTTCATGTCGCCGTGTTCAAGTCCCTGCGGAGAAACGCTCAGATATCCATGCCCGTCAAAATCCAGCAAGTCGGGACATTCCCACATATACCCGAATTCGGGCGTGCTGACCGTGCCGTCATATCTCCAGTTTTCAAGATCGCGTGAGGAATAAAACAGCACGCAGCCCTTGTTGTCAAGCGTTCTTGCGCCGAGCACCATGCGCCATACTCCGTTTTCAAGCCACACTTTCGGATCGCGGACGTGGCAGGAGCAGAAATCGGGATAATCGCTGTTTCTGAGAACGGTTTTCTTCGCGCTCATTGTCACTCCGTCGGCGGACGTAACATGGATAATGTTTGCGCCTCTGCCGCTTGTGATATAGTCGTGGTCGCCGTCCTCTTTCACATTGCCCGTGTAGAAAATGTGGAGAATATCGCCGCATACCACCGCGCTTCCCGAATAAACGCCGTCCTTGTCGTCGGGAGTATCGGGGAAAAGCACCGTTCCCGTAAACTCCCATTTCAGCATATCGGGACTTCTGTAATGTCCCCAGCATTTCTTTCCGCTGCCGTCCGCATTATCGGGGGCGTACTGAAAATAAACATGATAGTATCCGTCGAAATAGCACAGTCCGTTAGGGTCGTTAAGCCAGCCCTGCGGAGGTTCAAGACGAAGCCCCTGCCGCCATTTTCCGTTTATATACGCCATGGAAATCACCCCTTTGAAAGTTCGAGAAGTACGTCGCCGGCGTTAATGTTCCCGTCCGAAAGGCACTTTATCTCCGCATAGTCGTCGGAATTGGAAACAATAACGGGAGTTACCGTGTCGTATCCCTTCGATGTGATAAATTCCTTGTCAAATGTGATGAGGGTCTGTCCGCGCGTCACCCTGTCGCCCTCGGAAATGTGAGCTGTGAAGCCCTCGCCGTTCAGTTCAACGGTGTTTATGCCGATATGAATGAGCAGCTCCGCACCGCTGTCGAGAGTAAGTCCGACTGCGTGGTGAGTGTCGAAAATTGTACTGACTGTTCCGTCGGCGGGGGCAATTACCTTACCCTCAGAGGGTTCTATTGCCGCGCCCTGACCGAGTATGCCCTGAGCAAATGTAGCGTCGGGGACATTCTCAAGAGCGACTGCCTTACCGCACAGAGGGGAGAGAATAATGTTATCGGGAACCTCGCTCTCATTTTTGTCCTCAGTCGAAATTTCGGCATCGGCAGGCGCTTCCTCCTTTATTCCCATGAACCATGAAACCGCAAATGCAACAGCGAATGAAACTGCCATAGTGAGAATATATTCAACAAACGAATCGGTTGTGATAAGCAGTCCGAACAGACCTGTAACGCCGTTTGCGGTCGCGTAAACATTCATTACGGAAGCCAGCGCGCCGCCGCAGGCACCGCCTATCATGCCCGCGATGAACGGCCTCATGAATCTTACGTTCACACCGAAGATAGCGGGCTCGGTGATACCCATGAAAGCTGAGAGCGAAGCGGGAAGAGCAAGAGCTTTTGTTTTCTTGTTCCTTGTACGGAATGCTACCGCAAGAGCTGCCGCGCCCTGCGCTACGTTCGCAGCCGTAGCAATAGGCATCCATGTGTTCATTCCGTTATCGGCGAGCATCATCATTTCTATCGCATGGTACATATGGTGTACGCCCGCAACTACCGTCGGAGCGTAAACGCCGCCCATGATGAACGCGCCTATTCCGAACGGGATTGCGATAAGCATCTGCGCGCCGCTGAGTACCCATGATTCAAGCTGAGCAAATACGGGTCCGATTATCGTTAGGCTGCAAAAGCCCGCAGCAAGTACCGACACAAGCGGAGTTACGAAAAGGTCGAGCATTTCGGGAACTTTCTTGTGCAGCTTCTTTTCAATAGCCGACATCAGCCACACGGAAAGGATAACCGGGATAACGTGTCCCTGATAGCCGACATTCTGAATGTCCCAAAGACCAAACCACGACCAAAGCGTCGAGGTTTCCGCGCCGCCTGCGACCGTCCACGCGTTCACAAGGCTGGGGTGAATCATTATCATGCCGACGACCGCGCCGAGGAATTGATTTCCGCCGAAAATCTTTGCCGCAGAAATTGCAATAAGTATCGGCAGGAATGTAAGCGCCGTGTTTGAGAAAATGTTCAGCAGCTCGTAGATGTGAGAGCTTGCCATATCAGGGAACACCTGGACGAGTCCGCCGAGCAGACCGTTCAGAAGTCCCGTTGCGACTATCGCGGGAATTATGGGGACGAAAATATCGCCGAGCGCCTTTATTGCACGCTTATACCACGGTGATTTTGCTGCCGCGGCTGCCTTGACGTCCTCCTTAGACGCAGCTTCAACGCCCGCTTCCTTGATAAATTCGTCGTAGACCTTGTTTACCACGCCTGTCCCGATGATGACCTGAAGCTGACCGGAAGCCTCAAACACGCCTTTAACGCCGTCTATGTTTTCAAGCACAGGCTTGTTGATTTTGGAATTATCCACAATGACGAGCCGCAGTCTGGTCGCACAGTGTGCGGCGCTTGCGAGGTTGTCCTTTCCACCTATCGCGGAGAGTATCTCATGAGCAGTCTTTTTGTAATCCATACGTTATCCCTCTTTCGTAAATTTGTTTCATATGATTTATGAGATTGGTTTCATTTACTGATTACATTATACATCAAGCCGATATTGTTGTCCATTGACGAAATAAATAAACATTTTGAGGGGAAATGGTAGGTTTCACACGGTTTCATATTTCTAATCCCTATTTGTGGATTCGCGTTCAACGATTTCATAGTCGAGTTTCATTATTTTCGGCACGTCCGAAGCCCTGCCGATCGCGTTCAGAAGCATCTGCGCGGCTTCTATTCCTGCCGTTTTGTAATGAAGCCGCGCGGAGGTTATCGGCACGGCTGCCATCGCCCCTATCTTGGAATCTCCCACGCCGCATATCATAACGTCCTCGGGAATTTTTATCCCGTTTTCACGGCAGAAAAGCACCGCGCCCGCGGCTATATTGTCCGTTGCGCAGAAAATGCAGTCAGGACGTTCAGCCGCCGAAAAAATTTTTTTCGCGCAGCTGTATCCCGAATCAACAGTAAATTCCGCAACGGCGCTGCGCTGCTTATCGAGCTTTATGCCGTTGTCCGAAAGGGCTTTAAGAAAGCCGTTGTGACGGGCTTCGCCTGCCGCCTTGTCCTCGTCTGTGACGCCTATATAGGCGGGGGAAACCGCTCCTTTTTTCAGCATGAGTTCGGTCAGAGCATACGCTGCGCCGTAATCGTCATGGCACACGCAGCTGAAACCCTTATACTGTTGTCCCACAATTATGACGGGAATATGCATCTTGTTCATCAGCGAGCGGTGAACTTCCGTGAATATCGTCGCAAGAAAAATCACGCCGTCCACTCGGTTCTGGCGGAACAGTTCAAGGTACTCAAGTTCCTTGCTGTAATCATTTGCGGTGTTCACGAGAAGTATCTGATACCCATGCTCGTAAAGCACTTGGCTGATGCCCTCGGTAATGCGGGCGCAGCTTTCGCTCGACAATTTCGGCAGGATAACTCCCACCAGCTTTGTAACTCTCGTCTTTATAGTCTGCGCCGAAAAGCTCGGGGAATAGCTCGTTTCCTCTATCGCTTTTTCGATTTTTTCACGCTTGTCGCTGCTGAGATAGCCGTTATTGAAATATCTGCTGACCGCCGATTTTGATACCCCGGCATATTCCGCAAATTCTGAAATGTTCATTTATTTTATGCTCCTTTTTATGAAACCGATTTTATATCATTATACCACAAAGTTTCAGATAATTCAATGTTTTTTGAGATTTTTATTGTCATTTTCACCTGCATTTGGACCGGTTCTGATGATAGCGTTTGTGCGTAATTCTTCATTGGCGCAACAGCGGAAATGGCATAAAAAATGAGCAACCACAGCGGCTGCTCATTTGGCACATTCAGTGCTTCCCTAGTTCAAACTATTGCGCGTAGATTTTACAAAATTGCAAATAAATCCAAACATCCCTGCAAAAAAGATGAACCAAGGGATGTTTTGCACTGGCTTACCGCTTTTAAACACACGTCTCAGCAGCATATTCTTTCCGTGAAAATAATGCGATATTCGTCAAAGCATGAGCGTATCATCCTGAACAAATTCCGGAAGTCTGCCCATAACCTCTATCTTGTTGTCGTGACGTTTCCCAAGATGATAAATGCGGATCGAATCGTGATCCTCATCAATAATTTTACCGAGCCTTTGCTTTATTTTTTCAAGCTGTGCGCTGTCGATAAGCATTTCAAAAACAGAGTTCTGAACGCGAACGCCATAATCGCTGCATACGGCTGCCACTTTTCTGAGCCTTGCTGCTCCGTTTTTATGAGTGAAATCCACATCATATGTTACAAGTATCATCATATCGCTATCTCCACAAAAACGGCGGATATCCGTCAAGGTCGCCGCGCATATATCTTGCCAGCAGCATTGCCTGACAAAAAGGAATCAGTCCTATCGGTATTTTTTCTTTCAGAAATGGGTGAATGATCTCCTCTTTTTTTCTTTTCTGCCATGAATCTATAACTGTTCTGCGCGCCTTGTCGGAAAGACGGAATTCATTGCCGTCAACGTTAATATCGTCGCTTTGTATTTGCTTTAAATTGATAAGTGAAACGACAAATCTGTCGCATAGTGCGCCGCGGAGCTCTTCCATCATATCAAGCGCCAGCGACGGTCTTCCGGGTCTGAGCGTGTGCAGGTATCCTACGGCGGGGTCAAGTCCAACCGATTCAAGCGCCGATTGAACGTCATTTTTCATAAGCATATACACAAATGACAGCAGCGCATTTACACGGTTTTCCGGAGGCCGGCGGGTACGCTTTATAAATTGCATTTCAGGATCATCGGTTTTTAACATTCCGTCAAACGTTCTGAAGTAAATATTCGCGGCGGCACCTTCAATTCCGCGCATTGTATCAATGCTTTCGGCAGCCTGTAAAAAGCCGCATTGTTCCTGTATCATTGCCGCGCTGTCAATAAGCTGCGGCGATTTTTCTTCGGAAACATTTCTTGCCGCGCGGAGCAAGAGTGTTTTACAGTTTGAAAGTTTTCCGTAAATGATATTACGCACTATTGATTCAGATTCGGGAGTGTCAATAAGCAGGAATTGTTTTTTTCTTAAAAGCACATTGCCGCTGACAGCGCCTTGCACTCTGCCATAGAAACGTCCGTTGTCAGAGTGAAATGAAAGACCGATCCCGCGCTCGCCGCAGAAAGCGATAAAAGGAGAGGATACAGTTGTATTTGTCAGACAGATTATCGAGTCTATTGTGTGCGCAGGAATTCTAACCTTATCCTCGCCGCCTATTTTGACAGCAATGGTTTCGTTCTGACAATAAAGATAACTACCGCTCGTCAGTATGTACAATGTATTGCCCAATTTTTTCATTTGTTCTATTCCTCCTTGCTGTTTTGATATTCCTTTAAGTATTTGTCGACAGAACAGCATATTTTGGGACAGCAAATTTCATTCAGCGAGCATTTGCGGCACTTGGGAGAATGTTCCGGACGGGGAATTATCTGAGAATATAGCATACTGCAAAGTTGTTCGCATACGTTTTTAACCTTATTCCTCAGTTCTGCCGTTAATTCAATTTCCACTCTTCTGTGCGACGATATATAAAATATTGCGCCCGAACGAATGGCGCAGTCATACATTTCTTCGAGACACATTGCCTGTGCGCAAAGTTGAAGAATATATTCTTCTTCGTCGCGTAATTTTCCGTGCTTATATTCAATGGGATAAAGAATGTATTTTTGTTTGTCCAAAAATGGAAAACAACTGCCTTTTTCATTCGGATAAGCCTCGACCATGTCGCATTTTCCCGAAATATTCATCAGATTTGAAGTTATGCACATTTCGGTTATTTCAACCTTATCGTGGTGATATTTTGTTTTTTGTTCATGCACATTTCTGTGTTCGTCGATACCTTTAATTGTGTCTGAGCTGTCTGCCCATTGCTGTTCAAGCAAAAGCAATCCCGCGCGCCGCGGGCAATATGAATACTGCGAAATATACGAAAGCGGGATATGATCGTCCGATTCCATAAGTCCTCCTTTTCTGAACAAATCCGTCAAATAATTTGATTTATACCCCTATTTGGGGCATTCAATTTTGAATCCACCAAATGTCAGTTTCAATTCACGCCCCGTAACAGGGGCGAAGTAAGCCTCGCATATATTATTGTCATATTTGGAGTTTCAATTCACGCCCCTGCGTGAGGGGCGACATTGACGATTTCTAAAAAATCGGGATTTAAAGAATGTTTCAATTCACGCCCCTGCGTGAGGGGCGACTTCGCTTTTACTTCGTTTTCAGTTTGAAATCCAAATGTTTCAATTCACGCCCCTGCGTGAGGGGCGACAGGAACATTCAGCGTCCTGCCTTTC
>OQVQ01001359.1_pt1 | contig 10038 bp, 9 predicted proteins | sample 1691491 | NCBI WGS metagenome assembly OQVQ01 (sample SAMN03418252, study PRJEB22391) | human gut metagenome | biome: human-gut; feature: organic feature; material: feces | host: Homo sapiens | place: Tanzania | collected 2013-01
ATTCTATTCGGATATATAATTCTGATGATAGTCATTGGTTGTATGGCCGCCATTTTGATATATGAACGGCGGCGGATGCGCGAAATTAAGGCTGAGACGGCAAACATAAACCTTGTACGTCGTGGTATCAACACGGCTCATCGCCGTATTACGGGGCTCGCTACATTGGGTGAGGGTGTGGTAAATTGGAACAAAGCGGACTATCTGTACTATCGTAACCGCCGACTTCAAGCCGACAGTATATTGAACTCGCTGAAACGGCACTGCCGTGAATATGTACGCCCGGAACAGATAGACACTCTTCGTGCTCTGCTTGCTGAAAAGGAGACACACCTGCTGCACATAATGGAAATGTTTGAACGGCAAACTGAAGCGGACAGCGTGCTGGTAAACCAGTTGCCGGAAGTGGCGAGACGTGCAACACATATCCGTACCATAGAACAAAAGAAAAAAGGGATTGCAGGATTCTTCGGGAAAAAAGAAAAAATGCAAGTAATGCCATCCACCAAAGAACTGCACGCTTTCAGCGACAGCCTGATAGCAATACATCAAAAACAGGCGAACGAAATGGACATTTATGCCGACAGCCTGCGTATGCGCAATAGGGAATTGAACAAAGCTTTGAACAGATTAATAGGCGACCTTGACGAACAGGCACAGACTGCCTTCTCACAAAGAGAGTTAAAAATGGCAGAAGCAGAGAAAATGTCGTTCTTTTTGATGGCAGGAGTAATCGGCATGGCTATCATCCTGCTCATCATTTCGCACCTTATCATCATACGTGACCTTAACCGCAGGGAAAGGGACAAGGCTGAACTGGAAGATACGGCAACACAAAACCGTACACTCTCCGACATGCGCAAGAAAATAATCATCACACTTTCCCATGACATACGAGGACCTCTCAATGCCATCAGTGGCAGTGCTGAACTGGCCATGGATACTCGTGACCGGAAACGCCGCAATGCCTATCTCGGAAACATCCTTGAATCATCCCGCCATATCACCCGGCTTGCCAACAGCCTGCTCGACCTCTCCCGTCTGGACGATGCTAAAGAAACCCTAAACGAAATTCCTTTCCATCTTGAATCCTTTTTGGAAAGTATCGCTGAAGAATACACACGCAAAGCGAACGACAAAGGACTGATGTTTGACAAAGCTTTTATGGGTTGCGGCATCACCGCCCTTGGCGATGCAGACCGCATAAGACAGATAGTGGTCAACATTCTGGAGAATGCTGTAAAATTCACCCGTACAGGTTATATCAAATTTCTGGCAAGTCATGAAGACGGTACTCTTTCTGTACAGGTCAAAGATACGGGGATAGGGATGGACGAGAACACGACACAACGCATTTTCCAGCCCTTTGAACGGGCTGCTCCGGATTTGGATTCAGAAGGCTTCGGACTGGGACTTTCCATTACGAAAGGGCTGGTGAATCTGTTCGGAGGAAGACTCTCTGTTTCGAGCCAGGTCGGTAAAGGCAGCGAATTCAAGGTGGAAATTCCGCTTAGGCAGACCAATGAGCCTGCAAGAGACAAGCCAGAAACTTATACGGGAAACCTCAGACTTCCGCGACGGGTTCTTGTCGTCGATGACGATCCGATACAATTGCGCAACACCGTTGAAATGATGGAACGGAACGGTATCTCATGCCGAGCCTGTACCAATGCACAGGAAGTGGTCAAAGCATTGAGAACCGGAGAATACGACCTGTTGCTGACCGATATACAGATGCGTGGTACGGGAGGTTTTGACCTGTTGCATCTGCTACGCCTTTCCAACATAGGAAATTCACGGACAATTCCCATAGTTGCAATGACCGCCCGTAACGACGGCGATGCAGACCGCTATATTCAAGCCGGATTTGCCGGCTGTATCCACAAACCGTTCTATACAAGAGATCTGCTTGGATTTCTCTCGTCATTCATTGGACAGGACAGAACAGAACAATGGATAATCATTCTCCAGATTTCGAAGCTCTGTATGTTACTACGGGAGATGAACGCTGGACTTTGGAGACTCTTATAGAGGAATCCAATAGGAACAGTTCTGACTTGCAGGATTCTTTGAATCAGGAACAGCCCGACCGGAAACGGATATGGGAAACTCTGCACAGAATGTACCCGATGTGGGAGCAGTTGGGAATAGCCAATGAGCTGGAACCGTACAGCTATGAACATTATGCTGAAGATACGGATGAGTCAGCATTCCGCAATGATGTGGAAAGAATTGTCAGAAGAATAGACCGGCTAATATCTGAGACAAAAAGCCGATTATCGGAAATGGACGGACATAATTAAATGAAAACAATGAATGAAATACAGAATACTGATAGTTGAAGACAACATCATGCTTGCCGGGCAACAGAAAAAATGGTTGGAAAAATCCGGTTATGAAGCAGAGATAACAATAGATGAACCAGGTGCACGAAAACTGCTCAAGAAAGAAAGTTTCGACCTTGTGCTGTCCGATGTACGCCTGCCGGAAGGGGACGGTATATCTTTGCTCGAATGGATGTGGAAGGAACGGATGGATATTCCTTTCATTATCATGACCGGATATGCTTCAGTACCGGGTGCTGTACAAGCCATAAAACTGGGAGCCAAAGACTATCTGGCAAAACCGATACAGATGGACGAATTGCAAAGACAACTGAAAGATATTTTCCGTCCCAAATCCGTGATATGCGACAAAAACAAGGATTTGCTCCCCAGAAACAGCCTTCAGATGCAGGAGGTCGAACATCTGGTCAGTACAGTCGCCCCATTTGACATTTCTGTGCTTATACTTGGTCCTAACGGTGCCGGAAAAGAATCGGTGGCACAGCGTATCCACTATATAGGAGAGCGGAAGGATATGCCGTTTGTCGCCGTGAATTGTGGGGTCATACCCAAAGAGCTTGCACCCTCCCTCTTTTTCGGGCACATAAAGGGAACATTTACCGGTGCCGATGCCAACAAGGACGGATATTTTGAAATGGCAAAAGGCGGAACACTCTTTCTGGATGAAATAGGTACCATGTCCCTGGACGTCCAAGCCATGCTGCTGCGGGTTTTGCAAGAAGGCACATACATTCCGATTGGCGGCAATCGAGAAAAACGGGCTGATGTAAGGATTGTAGCCGCCACCAATGAAGATCTCCAACTTGCAATACAAGAGAAACGGTTCAGGGAAGACCTATACCACCGGCTATGCGAATTCGAGATAGTCCTGCCTTCCTTGCATGAATGCCCCGATGACATTCTGCCTTTGGCCCATCATTTCAGAAAAAAGTTTTCCGGAGAACTGAAAAGACCGACAGAAGGCTTCAGTTCTGAAGCGGAACAATTGCTTCTCTCTTACCGCTGGCCTGGTAACGTGCGGGAACTGCATAACAGGATAAGAAGGGCGGTACTTATGGCTAAACAGCCGCTCATTGAAACCGCCGACATGAATATCAAGCTGGAAGCGGCGACCGAGGAAATCAATCTTTTTCCTGAAAACGATGCGGAAGAGAAACACTCGATAATACAGGCATTGAAAACCAGCCATGGGAGTCGCAAACAAGCCGCAGGCATACTGCATATTGATCCGTCCACACTATATCGGAAAATGAAAAAATATGGATTGAATGGCAAATAACCGTCATTCCATATTCCTGTTTGGAATAAAATGCCTACATTTGCATATGATTGGAAATCCTTGTAATATAGGAATGACAGTCACTACATAAGGAGAAAATTTCGGCAGTGCTTTAAGCCTTGCCGAACATTACAACATAAGTCGCAAGACGTCTCAGGTAGAAATCTGGTAAATTGATATTGTAGAGGCTTTTGCGTGTAGCTTATGCTATATCTTATAGCGTGAGCTCATGCATGATTCTACAATGGGCTTACCAGAGCCTCTACCTGATAGTGCGTGAGTTTCACGCTTTTCATTTAGAGAAAAAAAGGTATGGCCAAGTTACAGGTTCTGATAGCAATGACATTAGACGGTTCCATTCCGGCTGAAGACGACCCATTATTACAATGGATGAGAGACGACAAGGACGGATTTTCATACGGGCGCGACAAATGTACCCGCCGGCTCTATCCGGGTTATCCGCTTGTGGATTTCATGTGCGAGAAAGACATGTCAGACCAATCAATCCTTTATCAAGCCGAGATACATGACGAAAAAAGCATAGAACTTTTGCGTGGTCTCTCAGTTTATCATCTCATAGATGAAATGATCATTTTTCTGTTTCCTTCCACTCGTCCTAACCAGAAATCCGTCTCAAAATATCTGCCACATGGAGAGTGGAAAACCGTAAAATCCAAAACATTCAAAAACGGAATTTGTCGCCTGGTTTATTGCAAGACATTGCAATAAGGCATTGCAACATATTGCATTTGCAACACTTTCATCAGTCTCATTTTTATGGGACTGATTTTTTATTTCCCTATTACTCAATGACTTGTCGTGATTTTATGTGACGATATGTTCCGTTGGTCTATGTTTTGGCCTATATCATAATGAAACCTGTTGCGCAACATGGTGTAATTAACGGAATTATTGCACTAAAAACAGAATTCATCATGATACAGATAGACAGGGAGACATTCCAGATGATGCTCCACCAGATAATGGAACGGTTTGACAGGATAGATGACCGGCTGAACCGCATGAACAGGCAGACGGCCGCTCTTGAGGGTGACAAGCTGCTTGACAACCAGGATATGTGCGAGCTCCTTGGTGTTACCAAGCGTACACTTGCACGCTACCGACAGAAGAAACTCGTCACCTACTACATGATTGACGGACGTACATATTACAAGGCTTCGGAAGTCCAGGACTTCCTGAGCAGGAAAGGAAAGGTACTGCCGGCAAAAATCAAAAAGGAACTCGGTATTCAATCCTAACAAAACGGCAGTATGGAAATTATATGTATAGACAAACGGACATTTGACGAACTTGTTGTCCGGCTCAGCATGATTGAGAAAAAAGTCACCGGTATATGCAGTCCGGCCAAAGACGCGGGACTGAAAAAATGGATGGACAATCAGGAGGTGTGCGGGGTTCTCCGCATATCCAAGAGAACGCTTCAGGTATATCGAGAGAAAGGGCTGTTGCCCTTCACCCGGATCAAAAACAAGTTCTTCTACAAGCCGGAAGATGTGCAAAGCATGTTGGAATCAAGTTATCACCCACAAAAAAGAAAGCCATGAGTTACGATCTTATAGACAAAAAAGACCCGAGAATCGATGCCATTTTCAAGGGATTGGAAAACATGGAACGCATGATAAATGCAATGCAGACAGCTCCAAGACCCGCATTCCACGATGATTATTTCCTTACGGACGAGGAACTTTCAAAACTGTTGAAAGTAAGCCGGCGCACCTTGCAGAACGCAGGCTCAGAGTGGCGTTACGAACTTAACGGAGCATTGCCTACCTTGAGGAAGCAGTAAGCCGGACATTGTCAAGACTGGTGCTCATTAAAGACAACAAATCAAGTAATTAAACCTGTTGGCGGAATTAAAATGGTAATCAGAATATATAATCTTCCTCAGGCATGTCAAGATCATGGTTGAAAAACATCACAAAATATATCGGGAAATATGTGATACCATCTTTTTCAAAAACCTTTGATCCATTGGACTACACACACGCCTGCCTGATCGCATAATCCCTGTTGGCCACAAATCTGTCAAGAGCACTATGCGTCGCGTAGTCTTTTCCCGATTTTACCTCAAGCGGTATTGATGACATATTCCTCACATCATCAATCAGATAGTCCACCTCACCGTTTTTCTTGTTATCATAATAATACCCTTCGATGTCCTTGACCTTGACACGCTTCTTCTTGTTTTCAAGATTTGACGGAATCATTTCATATATTCGTAGAATCTTAAGCTTACGTGAAGACTCCTTTTCATATTTTGAAGCGTCAAGACCATAGAGTTCCAGAATTTCCCTGTGCACATCGCGCACTTTGACGATGTTATTGTGGATATTGATAGCGCTTTGTTCGGATAACTTTCGTAAATTTGCACAAAAGGTAATTGACTATGTACAAGACGTTCAATATATATTGCGACGAGAGTTGCCACCTTGAGAACGATCACAAGAAATATATGTTTATTGGATCGATCAATTGCGCGTATCCGCAAGTACGCCGCCATACAGAAAGGATAAAAGAGCTCAAAGACAAGCATAAGTTCAATGCGGAAATAAAATGGTCCCACGTCTCTATGTCCAAGATTCAGTTCTACTTGGACTTGGTTGATTATTTTTTTGATACAGACCTTAAGTTTAGAGCGATTGGAATAGATAAATCACAGATTCGCTGCGATGATTTCAATAGCAATTTTGATGATTTCTACTACAAAATGTACTATCAATTGCTAAACTATAAGGTAGACACGACAAATCATTACAACGTATATCTGGACATAAAGGATACCTTATCTGCTATCAAGGTTCGCAAACTTAAAAATATACTGAATGTAAAATACGGGGTGTTCCGCAATATCCAGAACATACGGTCAGAAGAAAGCGTTCTTATGCAGTTGGCGGATTTCCTTATGGGTGCTATCTCATACAATGCAAATTTTGATCAAAAGCAGAACTTTGCCAAAGTATTAATCCTGGATAAAATAAGCAAACACGCGAACATGACCAATCTTGCCAAGACAAATTATTCTGAGAAGTTGAATCTATTCTTCATCGACCTGAAATAGCATGCCTACAAATCTTCTGAAAGTTTACAATCAGTTGCTCGAATTGAATAGCCTCAATGAGTTTCAGCGTACGGCATCATTAAAAGGGGTTTTTAATCGGGACATTACGAACAATGCAAACTTCTCATTTCGAAGGAAGAAACTAAATCCCACCCCTGCGGAAGGCCAGGACACAATGGAGCGCCTATTCCGCCACCTAACTACTGTCATTACAGACAAGGAAACAAATAAAAGAGAGTATGACCCATCCCGGTCTGTCCGCCTTCACTGGTTGAGGTATCATTTGGAGGAGAAAAAGCAGACAAATATGTATGTTTTTTCCGTGGAAGAGCCTGAGGGCGTTCGTACATACATTTGGGACAAAGATGAGGAATATGTGATTGTTCTTGAGCCTTTACGTAACAAAGATGAATACTATCTCCTTACTGCATACCACATTGAGGGGAAAGATAAGGCCAGAAACAAGATGTCCAAGAAGTGGAGACGAAGATTGATGGATCTGAAATAAAAGCAAAGGACGCAGAGCATCAACGGCTTGCGTCCTTCGATTTCCTTTTCTCATCTGAGAAATGAACTCAAGTGCAAAGGTAAGTTTTTTTTTGATACGGTCAACACTCGAAATAAAAAATAAGCAAAAAAACTGAATCATCCTCAATTATTTGGGACAATTTTGGGACAAATATTTGTAAAAACCCCATTGGATGCACTCCAGCGAGGTTTTAGTGTGACCCCGAGCAGAGATCCGCTCGCTATGTAGGTAAAGCGTCCTTCTTCCATGAGAAACTTAACCAAGGTAAGCAGGTGGTCATAGGCCTGGATCTCATCGATGAACACGAGCGTTGATTTCTTGTCGGACATCCTATCCCCTGCGACAGCACTCAACGCAAGATAGAAATTCTCTGTTGTCTTGGCTTCCGCAAACAGCCTGTCACCCTGCTTGTCTTTCTCCATATTAATCTCAATGAAGTTCGGGAACATCCGGCTTCCAATCTCACGGATAATGAACGACTTCCCGATTTGTCTCGCACCATCGACAACAAGCATTTTATCGCCGCCGGACTTTAGATAGTTTTCTATTTGTTTGGAAATCTTACGATCAAGCATATCTCACACATTTATTCCGAAATTTTACATAGGCAAATATACATTTATTCCGAAAAATATGGAAGCCAATAACGCATTTATTCCATAAAAAGAAAAAATTTTTGTAGCAGACGCGAAAAGTAGCACGGAAAATTCGCGCCGAGAAGTAGAAAAGTGTTCCGTGCACAGATCAGGCTCTTCCGCTCCCCATAAAGGCCTTGTTGTGAGCAAAAAGGCTGATCTGGCTCACGAGGTGTTCATAAAGGAGATGGCAAAAGCAGTTGTCCGTGCACAGATCAGGCTCTTCCGCTCACGAAGATCCCCATGAAGGCCTTGTTGTGAGCAAAAAGGCTGATCTGGCTCACGAAGTGTTGACAAGGAGCAAGGTGGTGCGCAAGAAGGGGGCGAATCACGCGCGAAGATCACGCGTGTGTCGCAGACGGTTCAATGTATTGGGTCAAGACTGGTCAAGTGCCTTGAGAATCTCGGCGGCGAGGGCCGGGGAGACGAGTTTGGAGAGGTCTTCGAGGGGGGCGGCGGCGATGCGGGCGACGGAGCCGTAGTGCATCAGAAGACGTTTCTCGGTCTGCTCGCCGACACCTTTGATCTCCCTCAAGGCACTCTGGATCTGGGCTTTGCTCCTAAGGCTGCGGTGGAAGGTGATGCCGAAGCGGTGGGCTTCGTCACGGATCTGCATCAGGACTTTCAGCGCCCGGGAGTTACGGTCCAAGAACAAAGGGTAAGGGTCGTTCACCCTGATCACGAGTTCCATACGCTTGGCAAGGCCGATGACCATCAGCCTGTCCATCAGTCCGAGTTCGGCCAAAGCCTGGCGGGCGAACTCCAACTGCCCCTCACCGCCGTCTATCACTACGAGCTGCGGAAGGTCATCCGGAGCCTCTTCAAGCATTCTTGAATATCTTCGGTTGACGACCTCCTTCATCGAAGCGAAGTCATTGGCCCCGATGACCGTCTTGATCTTGAACTTACGGTAATCCTTCCTGGACGGCACTCCGTCACGGAAAACCACACAGGAAGCCACCGGATTGGTTCCCTGGATGTTGGAGTTGTCGAAGCATTCGATGTGGGTCGGAAGCTCCTTCATTCCCAAGGCCTTGCGCAAGTCCTCCAGGACCATGCGACGATACTCGTCGGGATCGGTGTGCTCCCTCTGCTTGATGGAGTTGAAGAGATATTCATTGGCATTCTTGACGCTCAGTTCGAGGAGGGAAAGCTTGTCGCCACGAGCCGGGATGCGGAACTCGATGCCGTCAATCTCCACGTCCGGCTTGAACGGCACGATGACTTCTTTCGCCAAGGCGCCGAACTTGGATTCGATCTCCGCGATGAACGTACTGAGTACAGATGCCTGCTCCTCCTCGATGTTCATCTTGAAGCCCAGGTTCAACGACTGGATGACAGATCCGCCACGAACACGCAGGAAGTTCCCGAAAGCCTCCTGACCATCGAATACCAGCGAGAACACATCGCAGGAAGTGTCCGCGGCAGAGGAGATTATCGAATGAGAATAATGCTTCTTCAGAGACTCGATACGGTTCTTGCAGACCTGCGCCTCCTCGAAACGAAGCTCCGAGGCCGCTCGCTTCATCCCGGCCTCATATTCACGGATAATCTCGTTCACGCCGCCTTTCAGCAGACGGGTGATCTCGGTGATGTAGGATGAATATTCCTCCTTGCTGACCGCGCCCACGCAGCAGCCCTTGCAGCGGCCGATGTGGAAGTCCAGGCACGGGCGGAATTTGCCCCGAAGTATCGCGTCGCCGGTGATTTTCAGGTTGCAGGAACGCAGCGGGTAGTTCTTCCGGAAGAACTCCAGAAGGTAGTTGGCGTGCGAGACCGAACTGTACGGCCCGAAATAGGTTCCGTTTTTCCTGTCCACGCGGCGGGTGAGAAAGACCTTCGGGAAGTCGTCGTTCGTGATGACGATCCACGGATATGTCTTGGAGTCCTTCAGCAGGATGTTGTAGCGAGGCTTGTACTGCTTGATGAGATTGTTCTCCAGCAGCAGCGCGTCGGCCTCGGAGTCCACAACGGAGAACTGCGCGTCGGCGATCTTCGAGACCAGAATCCTGGTCTTCACGTTCAGCCTCTCCGGAGGCACGAAGTACTGCGCCACCCTCTTGTGCAGATCCTTGGCCTTGCCCACATAAATCACCTTCCCCGAGGCATCGTAGTAACGATAGACCCCCGGGGAATGTGGAAACAGGGCGATTTTCTCCCTGACTGTAAGA
>OQVQ01001362.1_pt1 | contig 10018 bp, 8 predicted proteins | sample 1691491 | NCBI WGS metagenome assembly OQVQ01 (sample SAMN03418252, study PRJEB22391) | human gut metagenome | biome: human-gut; feature: organic feature; material: feces | host: Homo sapiens | place: Tanzania | collected 2013-01
GACAGTGATAGCACCGAGAGCCTGAACGCCAACACTGCATTCTACACCTGAGATGCGAAATCGTAATTTGAGTTCCTGAAATGTCAACATCATCACACGGAATATACAAAAATCTGTTATCTACATCTGTAAACAATAAATCTTGCCCTCCTTCCAACATAGCTTGGTCCTCATATTTAGTCCAATCTATTGTTACTACAAGCCATCGTTTCTCATCCTTTTTCTTTGTCTTGATTGTTATATAATCTCCTAACTTATCTACGGCAAAACGTCCTATACCTTTTTCACCAACACATCTCCTGGAATATGGTAATGGTGATATTTTGTTTCTACGTTTACTAGAAGTTCCTATTACCATCCATTTATCACGTACATCTTCAAATGACATACCATACCCATCATCTTCTATGACAATAGAGCTATCGTTTTTACTATCAGGACTAACATTATTAAATTGAACAGACACTACATTTGCATTTGCGTCATAGCAATTTTTCACTAATTCAAATAAGGCAGTTACTCTATCTGTAATTAAATCTCGTCCTATCAAACGAAAAGCACTAATATCAAACTTCCATCTAAGTGTTCCAGTATCCATCATATCAATAATATATGCTTAAATGTTCTAATATACTATTTGCCACAACCTCTCCTAACACAGGAGGTACAGCATTGCCAATATATCTTGAAGCTTTTACCAAAGAAACATGTTCTTCATCTTCAAAGAATCTATAAGACATAGGAAATGTTTGCAACAAAGCAGCTTCTCTTGCAGAAATGGCTCTGTCTTGTTCGGGATGTCCAAACCGCCCATTCCCATAGCCAGTACATTGGGTTGTCATAGTTGGACTTGGCTCATCCCATTTCATTCTGCCATATACACTACCAAAGCTTCTTCCAGATTTTGACTTATGGCATTGAAGCTTTAAATCCTCTGGCCATTCCTTCCAGCTACCTCCTTCTCTTGTTGCTTGAATACGCCGTAGATTTAAAGGGGTTAAAGCAGATGAACGATGTAGAGGGTCCTGATGGTTAATTTCTCCTGCAACAATATGTGGAAGTCCTGATATAGTTTGCCAAACAGTCTTATAATCCTTGGAATTTGTTATCGTTGGTGGAATCAAATTGATTTCACCAAAACGAGAAGCTAAAAGAACAAGCCTCTTTCTTGTTTGAGGGATACCATATTGAGGACAAAAAACAATATTGACGGATACATAATATTCTTTGCTCTTTAGCAATGCCACGAAATCACCCAAAACATCTTTTAACTTGAATGCTTTTATCGCAGGGACATTCTCCATAGTTATTATATCAGGCTTCACTTCAGATACCAGTCTTCCGAACTCATACAACAAGTCATACTTGTTAGCATCCTTTTCTTTATTCTTAAATGCATAAGAAGAAAATGGTTGGCATGGAGCACAGCCTGCTAAAATTCTCACGGAATTCTCATGATAAAGCGAAACAATCTCTTTTTTAGTTACTTCTTTGACATCTTTATAAAAGAATGGTGCGTCGTTATTATATTCGTAGGCGAATCGACAAGTTTTGTCTAAGTCGAACCCTCCGCAAATATGGAATCCTTTGGATTTCATACCAAAACTCAATCCACCTATTCCACAAAACAAATCTACGACATCTATTTCTTTATAGGGTTTGCGTTTACGTCCTCTTCGCTTCATTTCACTATACTAATAGAAGTTGACAACCTAAGCATGTTCGTTTTTCGATCTTTGGGAATATAGCCCAACTTGGTACTAACATACTCTACCTTTGCACAAAAAAGGTCAGCATTAAGCTTTGTCATAGATATATTACCATCTTCATCCATGATAGTTGTTTGCCAAGTAACAGAATCATCAAGAGGCTTTTGGGGAGTAAAACCTGAGATATTGATTATGCTATGTTCAGACTTTGTTATCCAAGCTGCTCCAATTTCCGCCATTGTGCCAAAAGAACTGACAATGTTTTTACTTGTCACAAAAATCACATAAATTTTTTGATCTGAATAGCTATTAACAAAGAAGTCTCTCAGATAATCAAAAATCGGGACATCCAAAGGTATTCTAGAAACTTGCTCATCACAATTGGAATATATAATCTCCTTTGCAGGAATTCCATTATAAAGTAAGAAATTATATACCAAATCTGAAAGATTTTTATCTTTACCAGTTTGACTTATCAATATTTTCTTTTTGGCTTTGTCCACTTTACTTTTCAATCCGAAGTTTGGTATATTCTCATTAATCGCCTCATCAACAAAGCTTTCAACTTCCTCTGAACTCCAATTATTATTTTTCTTTTGATTTAATTTGCTAGAAATACTAGCCCCAGCCTTCTTCTTGAAATTATTCACATTTCTTTTGAGCTTGTCTTCCAACTTTTTTTGGTCAGTTATTTGCTTTTTCTTTTCGTTGGCATTTTTTAGAGATGCATACAGAACTCTCTTATTAAGAATTTCTGGCAGCAAGAATTTGCGAACATACTCAACAACAGTCTCATAGCGCAAATCATCACTTTTATAACCTTGTCGATTGCTCAACGCCATATCAGGCAACTCCGACAATTCAAACAAATCTACATAAAGCTGACCTACGATATATGACTCGTTCAATTTGTTTTTGCCAACTTTAGGCAAGATGTTAAACTCTCCCATTTTCTTATTGGCATAAAGCGAAATAAAATTATCAGGAAAATCAGAAGAATCTTTCTTTCGCCCCTTAGTTGTCTCGTAGGCTCCAATCCATCCTTCAACAGTAAGCGTATATTCCTTTTCTTCTCCTTTGTTATTTGTCATTCTTAGGACTTTGGAATAAGCATTTCTCGCTTCAATAAGCCGATCTCGCTTATCTAAAAACTTCGTCTTAACTTTCGTTGTCAAATACTTATAATCATCGCCCAAAGTTATGATAGAGCACAAACTTTTAGCAAATATATCATCAAGACGTTCTATCACTACATCTTTCTTGTCTGCATTGATAATATGAATACGGAAATCAGCATCAATCAAAGGAAAGATATTAACAATATTACGCTTAACGGCCTCTGTTGTTTTATGTAGGGAATATTCAGGATTACGCATTATGATAGCAGTTCCATGATCATGGACTTTTTGAAATGATATTGCGTCATCACTAATTGGTACCAAAAATCCACCTTGTCCAGGATGGCGAGACAACACGAACCCTGATTTCTCACCATTCGCAACAGTCATTATATCTACATTCTCAGAAACAGACAAAGCTGCAAGCTTTCCAATACCCTTTCGCCCCATCTTCTTTCTACCTAAAGTTGTAACGGAATCTTTGTCGTCAGTTCGAGACAATTTGGCAACGCCTAAGTATTTGGAGATGCCGCCTTCCTTATATGACATACCTTTGCCATCATCTTCTACACGTATCGCATTTTCCTCAGAAATGATATACACATTATGGGCATCTGCATCATAAGCATTGGCTATCAATTCTGCAAGAACATAATAAATATTGGTATACAGATTGGGACCAAGGAGTTCCAAAATCCTTGCATCTATTTCTATTTTATATTCCTTTTCCATAGACAAAAAGATTATTTTCCAAATTCTTTAATTCTCGGCTCCTCATTCAACGAGCACACGAGTAATAGCCCATACTTCTCTGCCACAATATAACCATCCAAACTCGGCTGGCAGTGTATAGATTCTCAAGTTTCGGATTTAGAATTCAAGCCGTTTGAGCATACTCTCTAAGTGCAGCCAATCTCTTGTCATTCTCAATAATTTGGATGGTTAGTTCATCGGAGTCAGCACCAATGAGTTCTGAAACGACGGCTACCACCTCTATTATGATTGCCCATATCTTTTCAACCACCGTCAGTTCGTGTACTCCGAGATACATGTCACCGAACAGTCCTCCTATGGTGTCATAGTCGAGTGCTCTTTTTATTGAGGCGAGCATGTTGTAACGTATCATGACCAATGAAATATGTGCAATATGGGCGGAAAAGTCGCGGGATGAGCAATCAGCAAGTCCAAGCAGTCGCTTGCTATCTGAGAAGAACACCTCTATGCTCCAACGCATGGAGTATATCTCGTAGGCACGCATAAAACGGAGGCTCAGATCTGTTGTAAGAAGTACTTTCCACGCTTCCTTTTTGCCCCTCTTGCAAAAGAACAATTTTACGGAACGTTTTCCAAGCACAACTTCAATTTCGGCATAATGGCAATGGTAGCGCCTGCTGTATTTCACTTCCTTCTTAGCCTTAAGTTTGGTAATTATGGCCTTGGCGGACAATTCTCCCCAATTAGTAGTCATATACTTGGTGTTGCCCATCTTTGCCATGCCGAGAAGATGGAATTTCTTGTGGCGGCGATAAACGAAATCCACAAGTTCGGTACATGTGAACCAGCTGTCAACCAGCAAGTAATCGAAAGGTATCTTGTTGCGTATCGCATTCTTCACCATATCCAACAGCTTGACACCCTTGCTCATGAAATACTCTTCCTTGCGTTTGGCAATATGACACTTCTCGTCACGTTTGCGCTCATAACGCCCATTCCTCTGTTCAGAGGTAAGCCCTTGTTCCTTGCCATCAACCTTACCCTTCTCGCCATGAAGCGAGAAGTCGAGCATGAACTGCGTGCGGCCATCGCTCCAGCACAACATTAGAGCCTTGTAGCCGAGGATGCATTTCTGGTGTACATGCGAGAATATCTTGCCTATGGATTCCATATGTATGCCCGTCTTTGGAAGGTCCGTGTCATCGGCTATCAATACGGTTGGAAGCAGACTCTTCTTATGGTCTTGACGCACGGTCACTTTCGTCAGCAGCCAATTGGTTATGCGGTACACGACATTCCGCCAGTTGACATTGTCTTGTGACAGATATGAATAGAGGATATCTTTCTTACCGCCAAACATACGACACAGTGCCGAACCATCATAATGGGAGAAGCCTTTGATTGCAAAGAATGGAAGCAGTAACAATATCTGGAACACTTGAAGGTTCGTCAACTGGCAGTTCTCACGTTTCAAACCACCAAGGCTGCGGTTGTCCAAATTTAAGCCTTCAAGCAGGCGCGTAAATGTATCCATAACTATACTGCGACGTTTTTCTGAGAAAAAGTTGCGGATTTCTGAGGGAATATTTGTAATTTTGCTCATGGCTTTGAGTTTTGAGTAATGTTTTTTGTCACATCTAATTTACTCATTTTCCATGATATACGGAAATACTCAAAGCCTTTTTTATGCAATAAATTCAAACTCGAAGTCTAAATCCGAAACTTGAGTAGATTTCCTTTGACTTCTCCATTACGGCATAGTCAATGCTGATCTTCTCGCAAGTATCTTGTGTATAAGTTATAACCATTGCATAAGAGACTAACAAGAACAACGTATTATTTATTGCGGTGTTCATCGACTGGCGAGATTACATATTGATATCAATGCCTATGCTTTCTGCCAATTCGTCGAGCGTTGCCGACAAGTCGATCTGTTTCCTCACGGTCTCATCGAAGGTGGTGAGGGGCAGGCCGACGGTGGGTTGCTGCTCTTCGATCGTCACCTTTTCGCCTTCGCGCTTGAAATAACAGCTTCCCACCTTGCTCCTATCCAGATAGAGCTTCTTGTTGTGGTGATGGTCCTCGCAGAACTTATCGAAGGTCTGGGGCGACACCTTGCGTATCTCTCCCAGCATCAACAGTTGGTTCATGCGGTTCAGCATATAGTCGCTGTGGGTGGTCATCTGTATCATCATACCGTTGTTGATGCATCTTGCAAGCATATCCATAACGAGAGATTGCTTCTTGGGGTGCACATGTGCCTCGGGCTCTTCAAACAGCATGCTGTTGTAGAGGCTCTTGCCGTTTTGAAGCATCAACAAGAAGGGCATGAGCTCTTTGACGGATGAGGCGGCCGCTGATACGGGGATCTTCGCGCCCGACTCAAAAACGATGAAGATATTGCCATTCTCCACAACAATCTTTCCGTCGACAAGGCGGGCTATGTAATTGGAATATAGCTGAATGTCGGGGCTTGCAACACGCGACGGTGTTTTGAGGTCGTCAAACTGGCGTAGGAACTCGCGATACATTCCGATCGGCGTGGTGGTGTTAGATCCTATGAATGCTGCGCGCGCCGGGGGGAGCAGGAGTTGGAAGGAGTAGGGCTGATTGAATATCTTTTCCGCAAGATATTTGTTGAGCGTGATGCTCATCAGCAGGGTTTGGTCTGCCAGATGCATCGGAAACACTTCCGTATTGCCGTTCATGCTGCAACGACTGAAGCTGGTGCTTTCGTCATCGTCGAGGCACTTCACATGGAGGGGCATATCGTCGTCGAGATCGAACACGTAGTTGACATGACACGAAAAGTCGCTATAGCCCAACAGATAGCCAAGGTAGGCGCTCGTGTTATTGTTTAGCCACAGTCTGAAATCCTTGAATTTAACATCAAGATCGAGTTTGTTCCCCTTAACCTTTTGTTCAACAAACTCTTGCATTCTAATAGCCGTCAAGGCTGAGGTTAGGTTGTAAACGAGGAATGCGGTATAGCTCTTACCCAGACCCGACTCGCCCGTGAAGACCATGAATGGCTTGAGGGTGATCTCGGAGTTGGTTATGGGTCCTAACTTATCTATTAAAATGCGAATATCCATAGGAAATAATCGTTTTGCAAACGTGGAGGGTTTGGTTCACGCGGATGTGTTTTTGTTGCTCTCTTAGTGGAGGAGCACCTTCATTATAATATAAGGTATTGGAGGATTGAGAATCTGCTTAAGGCTATTCGGCGTACATCACCTTGCGCTCCTGCTGGAGGGTGTGGGAGTGGCCGAAATTGTAAAGCAAGCCTAACTGGCAGCCAGTGGCTTTGAGGTAGTTGTACACTTGGCTGCGGTGAGTGTTGTCGAGGTCGCCAACGGCCTTGATCTCCACAATGATGTTGTCGTAGCAAACGAAGTCGGCACGGTAGGTCTGCTTGAGCTCGTGCCCGTCGTAGTAGATCTTGAGTTCTTTCTCTCGCTGGAAGGGTATGCCGCGCTTAGAGAACTCAATGGCCAGGGCTTCTTGGTAGACTGCTTCGAGGAACCCGGGGCCGAGGGTGTTGTAAACGTACATCGCGGCTCCCGTGATGTTATAGGACTCTTGGCTGCGGTAGATCATGACGCTTAATATTTTAATTTTTTAGAACACGAATCTCACGAATCTTACGAATGCATGTCTTTAGAAACACCGCCGGTGTTTGAAATCTCACGAATGACTATTATAGACCCACTGACCAACGGGAAGTAATGACTATCATAGACCCACTAACTGTGGTAAATAGTACCAGCTGTTATTCGGTGGATTCGTGAGATTCGTGTTCGTTTATAGAAACACCAGGGGTGTTTGAAATCTCAAAAGACCCGGCTATTTTTTTTGAACACGAATCACACGAATCTTACGAGACTCGGCGAAGCCCCACTGACCAACGGGAGGTAATGACCACTGAGAGGAAACACCGCCGGTGTTTGAAATCTCACGAATGACCGCTAACAACGGATATTATCGATGATTGTTATTCGGTAGATTCGTGTGATTCGTGTTCGTCTCCAAAAACACCAGAGGTGTTTGAAGTCTCACGAGATTTGGCGTAGACCTACTGAACAACGATTATTAGCGCTGATTGTTATTCGGTAGATTCATGAGATTTGTGTTCGTTTATAGAAACACCAGAGGTGTTTGAAATCTCACGAGATTTGGTGTAGACCTACTGAACAACGGATATTAGCGTTGATCGTTATTCGGTAGATTCGCGTACCTCTTCGAAGTCCTCCTTGTGGATGCCACGGAGGGTAATATATGGTTTTGCGAACCTTATAATATGGCAACGCGCCACTTTCACGCAGATCTTTTATAAAATCTTTGCTTACACCGCCAAGGTAGACCGAGAGGGATTTGACGCAAATTCTCAGATTGTTTTGAGGTGTTTATCAAAATCCTTGCAATAAATGTAATCGTGCTGGATGTGGATCTCCGAATCGAGCGTTTTGCGCGAGTTGGAGATGCATTCTGAGTAAATGCTACTCGAAGACGTAGCTAAGTCGGTTAGCCTATCTGCAAACCATTCTAATCCATTTTCGTTGACATCGATATCGGTTACTAACAGAAACACGATGGGCATGTTTGCAAAAAGATCGGGATTGGAAGTGAGCTCCATGCATAGCCTCTGGCTATCTCTTAGCTTTCCTACGAGGTTGTAATCTGCAACAGTCTCCTCGACGTTTTTCTTTTGCTGGGAGCGGTGTGCCATATAGTTTTTCCATCCTTTGAGCTCTACGAAACAGAAGTGTTCATGCTGATCTCCAACACATACCGCATCGACGGAAGCGGGCTTCTTGTCGACACCCAGGTGGTCATAATAGGTGTCTTTCACTTTATCGAAGTCTATTACACCATGATGTTGCTTATCGTTGCAGAATCCGTTGCGTTTACATGTTTTTTCGGTTTGGCAGATAGAGTCCACCTCACATTCCTGATAACGCAAACATATAGAATGGTATAGCTCCTGAGGCGTCATTCCTAATTCCTATTACGACGAGCCTCGTCAACGTTCATTATCGCATTGAGCGGAGCTGCCAGTTTGCTAAATATTTGGTTTAGGTCGTCCTTTACATCGTGAATAACCGAAAGTCGACTATCTTCCTCTTCCTCAGCGAGATAGTAATTGGTGAATGTCTCCAAATCGTGCTTGGCAGAGAAGTAACGTATTCCCTGAACAAAATAGGGACTATGGGTGCTTATTATCACAGGTATTCCGCGTTTGGCCAACTTGACCAACAACTCGGCGAACGTAACTTGCCACTGTGGATGCAAATGGTTCTCTGGCTCATCCCAAATCAATATCTTGTCGTTGCCGATAACCTGGGTCTCCAAAAGAATTTGTACCATTCCAAAGGTCTTAATTCCCGATGCTATATTGATAGGTGAAAGTTCCATGCCCATTCGTTCGCTAAAGAACTTAAGTACCTTGCTGTCCTTGTCGAAAGCAAAGCGCCCGCCCATCAATTCTGAAAGTCCATACTCGCTTTGGCTTTCTTTGCCCGAGGGAACCATCTGCAACGCATGTAGCTTATTGGCAAGATCTTTGATATGGATTGGCACCATTCCCCGGAATGTCATCATGGGCCTTGTCTGGTATTCTTGATATGTCGCTGCATAAAGGAGTGTATCGAGTATGTGGAGATAAAGAGGCGACTCTACGTAGGTGGCATCACTAAGATAATCGTCTCCTTCAAAATACACCTGATTGATTAGGTCATCGGCAAATTCAAGGGAGAGGAAACTGTTGGGATTGTCATATTCGAGTTTGGCCTTCGATTCTTTTGTCTCGTAAGAGCATATCTTGTTCATGAATTCCGACTCTGTGAAGACTCTTACTTCTGACGCTATATCTGCCGCCTTGCTATCGCCTAACGCTATGCTGATGTTATCAATATCCTGAGAAAAAAGCGACTTGATACGTGGTGATATATCTTTAGATTCAATCCACGACGATATTTTACCAAGACGTCGCTTAATTTCTTCTTTATCGGTAAGTTCTACCAATGGGGCTATAAACCGCGAAATAGGAAGTGGCAGTATCTCTGCTAATTTGGCATCGTCGTACCTTGAAAAGCATCCATTGGCACGCTTATACAGTTCTTCAACTCTTTTCCTTAATTTTTCTTCCTTGCTTTGGTGGTTAAGAAATTCAGCGTTTGCCTGCGACTTAACCATAGAAAAGAGAAGCTTGCCTACTGTGCTTTTGCCCGAACTGTTTGCTCCAGCTATCACGGTCAGGCCGTCCAACTTGATGTCGGCAGTTTTTATCTTATTTATATTTCGTATTTTCAGTTTCATTGCTAATTTCTTTGTTGGCTATCTATGCGGTGGCAACGACAGGCAATCACATTACCTTGCGCTCCTGCTGGAGGGTGTGGGAGTGGCCGAAATTGTAAAGCAGACCTAACTGGCAGCCAGTGGCTTTGAGGTAGTTGTACACTTGGCTGCGGTGAGTGT
>OQVQ01001363.1_pt1 | contig 10016 bp, 10 predicted proteins | sample 1691491 | NCBI WGS metagenome assembly OQVQ01 (sample SAMN03418252, study PRJEB22391) | human gut metagenome | biome: human-gut; feature: organic feature; material: feces | host: Homo sapiens | place: Tanzania | collected 2013-01
CTCGGGGGAGGGACTTGCTTTCACTGCAAGCAGTGAAGAAGAGTGGTGTTTCGCATTTGCGAAAGTTGGAGTTATGAATATTCTCGCAGAGGGCATAGAAATCCACCACTGCCTGTCCATGCCACCCCAGTTCCTCAAAGATGACCTTGTCCAGTCCGATCGGATCCGCTCCGATCAACGCACATATCTCCGAATAATCAGAGACTCTCAGGTAAATCCTCTCCTCATTCATCGCCCGCTCAAACGCTGCATACTCCTGTTCCATAAAATTCTTGTTATCCATAGACAAAGTGTTTTCGCAAAGAACAGAACTTACATCCGATAAAACAACATTTGGTTGTCAAACGCCGGGGGTAAACACTGAAAAATTTCTGTTTTTTATCATTTCTATGTGTTTTTTATAACCAATGGTTGTGTTTTACAACTTATAGGTTCAAGACAAAGAGTCTTCTTTTGGATATTTTTGCGATTGTGTAACACCATAGAACACCGGCACAAAAATGGACGACGCGACTATAAAGAACAACCTTGAGAAGAAAAGGAACGAACTTGGCCTCTCACAGACCGAGATGGCGCGCCGCCTGGAAATCTCACTGAATGCCTACAGGAAACTGGAGAAAGGGAAGACCAGAATCCTGAACGAACATGTAGAGAAGTTCGCCGAAAAGACCGGAACATCAGTGGCGGAACTTGTGAACGGATTCGAGCCGATAAACTCGGCGATGGTCGGTCTGAATGACGTGAAGGAAAGCTATGACAAGAAGTTACGCGTGCTTGAGGATGGTTACATCAAGGAGATCGCCATGCTTAAGACAGAAATCGAGCGCCTCAACGACAAGATAAAGGACAAAGACGAGATCATCAGCATGAACCGCAAGCTCATCCTCCGCTACGAAAAAGAACTTGGACTAAAGGCCGGAGAATAGCGTCGGTTCCAGCTCCTTGGGATGGAACGACCTCCGGTGCCAAGGTGTCAGCCCATACTTCTTGATCGCCTCGATGTGCTCTTTCGTCGGATAGCCCATGTTGCTGTCCCAGCCATATTCAGGAAACTCCTTTGCCAATTCCATCATCTTTTCATCCCTCCATGTCTTTGCCAGAACCGATGCCGCCGCGATTGATGAATATGTCGCATCGCCGTGAACCACCGTGCTGTACGTGCCGAAGCCATATTCATCGAAAGGTCTGAAACGGTTGCCGTCGATCAAAAGGAAGTCCGGTTTAGGGTCAAGCCGTCTGACCGCGCGTTGCATCCCGGTGACAGAGGCCCAAAGGATGTTCAGTTCGTCGATCTCCGCCGCGCTGACAGCTTCCACAGCCCACGCAACCGCCTCACGCTCAATGATCGGCCTCAGGATATTCCTTGACTTTTCGGTCATCTTCTTGGAATCGTTCAGCAACGGATGATGGAAATCCGCAGGCAGAATCACCGCGGCGGCATAGACAGGACCCGCCAACGGACCTCGGCCGGCCTCGTCACAGCCGGCCTCGATGCGCCCCGCCTCCATAAACGGCAGCAGATGTATCTCTTTCTTTATATTCATAAATTCAAACCTTGCCGGCGACAGTTCCTTTTGGTCACTGAGCCTGTAGAAGCGACCGGACAAGCGGTAAACGCGGTCCCTGACGACCTGCCTTTCGATGATGATTTCCCGGCCGACGAGCCATCCGCTGTCCCAGAGCCGATTTCCGAACCGCCCCTCGACATAGAGCCGGAGATTGCGATAAATCCGACATCAGAGGAGCCTACGCCGAAGCCAAATGCCGCTATCCTTGACAGCAAGAAAGCCGAGACCGCCGTCATGGATGTGATGGCGGAGAAGCAGGCATGGAGAACCGACCGTCCTGGCTCGCAGGTCAAGAATGTCATCAGCGCCATATCCCTCAACGACAGGGTTCTGCTGATCAACGTGCTGTTCAGGGAGGACCCTATCCTCTTCCAAAGCACAATCAGCGCTTTCAATGGCATGACCAACCTCGATGAGGCGATATCCTACATCCAGACGAATTTCCCGGACTGGGACCTGAACTCCGAGCCTGTTTACAGGCTGATGATGGCGGTCCGCAGAAAACTTAGGTAAACCCCGGCAAGGGAAGCCGCCACGAGTGGTGGCGGACCAGATAATATCAAAACAACATCTTACGGCAAAACCATGCCCGGAATCCTCTACATAGTCCCGACACCTGTCGGAAACCTGGACGACATGACTTTCAGAGCCGTTCAGGTGTTGAAAGACGCGGACTTGATCCTTGCTGAAGACACAAGGACGAGCAGCGTCCTGCTTCACCGCTACGACATTCACGGCAAACTCCAGTCCCATCACAAGTTCAACGAGCACCAGACCGCCGAGATGATCAAGGAACGGATTCTTGGCGGATTGAATGTCGCATTGATCAGCGACGCCGGTACGCCAGGCATTTCTGATCCAGGCTTCCTTCTTGCCCGCACATGCGCGGCGGAAGGAATTGAGGTGCAGACACTTCCCGGAGCCACGGCCTGCATCCCGGCGATAGTCTCCTCCGGCCTGCCTTGCGACAGATTCTGCTTCGAGGGGTTCCTTCCGGTGAAGAAAGGTCGCCAGACCCTGCTGAAAACCCTTGCTGAGGAGCCACGGACAATGATTTTCTACGAATCGCCTTACAGGCTTGTCAAAACCCTTGACCAGTTCATTGAATATTTCGGACCGGATCGCGAATGCTCCGTCGCAAGGGAAATCTCCAAAATCCACGAGGAGCACAAACGTGGAACACTCTCGGAGGTGTCAGCCTGGTACAAGGACCACGAGCCCAAAGGCGAGATCGTCGTAGTCGTCGCCGGTGCGCCATCCAAAAAGGAAAGGCGGAAAGCCGAGGTGGAAGAATAATCTTTGAATATTATGAAAGACTTCAACTCCAACAAGGATGGCAAGAGGCCGTCCGCTTCATTCGTTGTCGGGGCGGTGGCCTTGCTGTTTCTCATTGTCGGCTACCAGGCGGCACTGTTCATCCATAAGGCCTCGGTCGCACGGATCATCGCCAATCATGACGAGCCGGACACCGTGTTTGTTTACGCTTCCGAAAATGCCAGCCAGGCAGTCGGCGTAACGGCTAACGAAAGGCCAGTCGCTTCGACAAGCTCAGCGACCACCCAGTCCGACAACCATACTCCGGACGCTTCGATGTTTGGTGAGCCCTGTCAAACCACAGGCTCAGCGACTGATCGGGCCGGCAACCGTTCTCCGGTCGCCGGGCCTGCCGAAGCGGCATCACCGTACAGGAAAAAGCCTTCTGGTGTACCAAACACATCCGGAAAGGCATTTGGTACAGAAAACAAGGCTTTGGTGTACAAAAAGGGAAGCGGTTCGGTCAGCAACTCATTCCGCAGGAACTCGGAGCACTCTCCTCTGGCCGAGCAGATCAGAAGAAACAACACTCCAAGAAAGTACGAGAGTTTCCGCTTCGATCCGAACACTGTCAGCGTTGACGATCTCATGCGCCTGGGATTCACCCAGAAGCAGGCGCAATCCATTGACAACTACCGGCAAAAAGGCGGACGGTTCCGACGCCGGAGCGACTTCGCCAAATCCTACGTCGTGGAGGATTCCGTATTCCGACGGCTGGAGAAATACATCGATATTCCCAAAATTGACATCAACTCCGCTGATTCAGTGACATTTATGTCACTTCCAGGCATCGGTAAGTTCTTCGCAGGCAAGATGGTCTCCTACCGCAAGGAGTTGGGAGGATATTCATACCCGGAGCAGCTCATGGACATCTGGCACTTCGATCAGGAGAAGTTCGACAACCTCAAGGATCTCATCAAGTGCGACACTCTCGCCACGCTGCCATATTCATTGTGGACACTTACTGAGAAGGAACTCGCCGCACACCCATATATCGGGAAACGAGCCGCGCGGAGCATTGTCATATTCAGAGAAAACTCTCCGAAATCCGAATGGACCGTCTCCAACCTCCAAAAAGCCGGCATCCTCGATCCTGACAAAGCCTCCAAACTAGCCCGTTGCCGCATCGCCAAGCCGTAGTCCCGCACTCTTGGGCAACGATTTTAGAGTAAAGCGTCGCCCAAGAGGAACATTAGACACTCTCGGGGAACGCTTAGATGGGAAAACGTCGCCGGAGAGGGATACGAAGCACTCTTCGAGAACGTTCCGGGAGCAAAGCGTCGTCGGAAAGGTATCAAGTCCCCACAAAAGTACGTGTTAACTTAACGAACGGCAGTGGAAAAATCAAATGGCAAATTTTGGTAACGTGCAAAATCCGACTTTTGCCTTTTTTCCACTGCCGCCACACATTATTTCTACAACATCTATATTCCTCAACTATTAGCTGCTCCATATTATCTGGAGATGGATATGAGAAATTCTCGAGAAACGTTTCGGGGGCAAATTTGGTGACTGCGAGAGGCAGCTGCCAGAAGAGATGGACATGAGAAATTCTCAGGGAACGTTTCGGGAGTAAAGCGTTGCCGAAGAGCTGAGACAGTCAGCGGCGGGGGTGATGGGATAGGACGGACCGCTGCCAGGTGGTGGTGTCGATGTGGGTGTAGATCTCAGTGGTGGTGATGTCCTCGTGGCCGAGCATGTCCTGGACTACACGGAGATCGGCGCCGTTCTCTATCAGGTGGGTGGCGAAGGAGTGGCGGAAGGTGTGCGGAGAGATTTCCTTGTGGATGCCGGCAAGCATGGCCTGACGCTTCACGATTGTGAACATCGAGACACGGCTGAGAGATTTGCCAAAGCGGTTCAGAAACAGGGTGTCATCAAACTCGGGGGACGCCAGATCAGGTCTGACAGCCAGATAGTTCCGGACCGCGGACGCGGCCATATCCCCCATCGGGACTATACGCTCCTTATTGCCCTTGCCGATGACCCGGACAAAGGACTCGTCAAGGTAAATGCAGGATATTCTTAAACCAACGGCCTCGGAGACGCGGAGGCCGCAGCCGTAGAGGACCTCCAGAATGGCCCGGTCACGCTTGCCGGTCCATGACGAAAGATCCACCGAGTCCATGATCGCTTCCACTTCCTCAACAGACAAGACAGCAGGAAGATAGCGCCCCATCTTGGGAGACTCGATCGGATCACATGGATTCTCCTTACGCTCCCCTTCCATGACAAGCCAGTCAAAAAAAGATCGAAGCGAACTCAGGAAACGGGCCTGGGAACGCTTCGAAAGGTCCTCACGGGATGAAAGGTAGTCAAGGATGTCATTGGTCGCCACATCCGCAGGAGAGGTCTTCACGGCTGAGAAGAACTCTCTCACATCAGAAGAGTACGATGCCACCGTGTTGGGTGACATCGCACGCTCGATCTTCAAATAAGAAGAATAATCCTGTAATATTCTTTCCGTCAGATCCACTTAAAGTGTACGATATTTCTTGCCGTAGTCAAGCTGCTGCTGGAGGTAGTTGTCCACATAGACGATCTTGTAGTCAACGACCTTGCCGTCCTTCTCGACAGGCACGATGTCCGGGTTGACGAATCCGCCGTAAGGCTTGAGATTAAGAGCGGCATACCTCTCCAAAACCTCCTTGTGGAGCTGCGGATCAATGTTGACCGCGTAGGTCTCCACGAGATTCTTACCGGCGGCATAGTCACCCTCGGACTTGATTCTCTGGATCTCGGCGAGAAGCTCGGCGAACAGACCGCGGAGAGCCTCGTAGTCATTCACCACGAAGTAAGTCTTTCCGTCACGCATCTTCTTCTCGATGATTCCGCGTGCGGCGCCCTTCTCGTAGCACCACTCGGCGATCAGCTTGCGGTTCTGCATATGCGCCTCAGTGTTCTGCTTGCCGAGCTCGACACGTGTGAACTGCACGAACAGACCATTCCTGATGTAGTTTGAATATGCCGGCTTGTAGGCCTCGGCGTTCGGCATAATGCCAAGCTCAACCAGCTTGGGATCAGCCATATAGTAAAGGCCGAACAAGTCGGCGCGGGCCTCCTCAAGGGTGGACTGGTACTCACCCAAAGCCGTGGAGGAAACTCCTGGAAGAAGCTGTCCGGAACCGTGGCCGAGGCACTCGTGAAGATCGGTGTGGATCTCGTCAGTGTAGGAACCGTACTGCTTGTAAGCGTCAATCTCGGCCTGGTCGTAGGCGAACTCTGTCAGGGTGCTCTTCGGCGACTCCTGGGCGGCGTAGTCGTAGGCGTGGGTGATGTTGGCGATGGTCACGGATTTCGAGCCGTAGTCACGTCTGATCCAGTCGGCGTTCGGAAGGTTGATTCCGATCGGAGTGGCAGGATAGGTGGCTCCGGCGAGGGTGATGCCGTCCACAACCTTAGCGGAAACGCCCTTGACGTGAGGCTTGCGGAAACGCGGATCAACCGGAGAATTGTCCTCGAACCACTGCGCGTTGGCGCTCAGGACCTCCGTACGAGCGGAAGCCGCTGAATCCTTCATATTCACATAGCCCTCCCATGTGGCCTTGCGTCCGAGCGGATCGTCATAGTCCTCGATGAATCCGTTGATGAAGTCGATCGTGCCGACGGTGTCCTGAACCCAGTCAATGTTGAAATCATCCCAAGTCTTCAAATCGCCTGTCCTGTAATACTCCACAAGCTTTCCTATCGCCTCTTTCTGAAGATCGGTCTCGGCCACTGCGGCGGCCTTCTCCAGTTCGGCGCAGATCTTCTCCAGAGCCGGACCGTAGATTCCTCCGACCTTCCAAGGCTTCTCGACAACCTTGCCGTCCTCCTTGACTACCTTTGTGTTAAGGCCGTAGGAGATCGGGGTCTTGTCGTTCGGATCCATCATAGAATTGTAATATTTATCAACCTCCTCGCGTGTCACGCCGTCATAGAAATTCACAGCGGAAAGCTCCACGATGTCGCCTGTCTTGGAAGTGGAACGGCGCTGAGGGTAGATGTCCGGTGAATATATCACCTCAAGCAGCTCAGTGGCCTGTTCCCCGTCACCGACAGCCTCCATCAGGCTCTGGAAATATTCCCTTGAACACTCCGGGAAGAACTTGTCCTCGGAATAGTGGTGATGGATGCCGTTGGCGAAGAAAAGCCTCTTGGCATAGACGGTGAAGTTCTGGAAATCAGCGCATTCACGGTCACCTTCATATTCATTGAGAATATCCTCGACCACGTGCCGGATCGGGAGGTTCCACTTGCAGTACTGGTCCCAGGTGATGTCGCGGCCCAGCTTGGCGGCCTCAGAAAGATGGTAGGCATATTCCTTCTGCCTGAGACTGAGGTTGTCCCATCCCGGAACCCGGAAACGGATTACCTTGAGGTCGGCGAACTCGTCCAGAAGGTAATGGAAGTCAGTGTCTTGTGTCTTCTTTTCCCCTTGCGAGCAAGAGCAGAGAGCGGCAGCCGCTCCGATTGTGAGAATCATCTTTATTCCTGATTTCATAAAAATAATTGTTTTTGGCTTGTAAATATAACCATTATTCAGGAATTTCCTTATATTTGCGTCTGTGCCGTCAAATCCGGCACTAGTAAGCGTTAAAAACTTTTAAGGATTACTTAAACCAAATAATAAAGACAAACTATGAATATCATAAAGGTCATAACCGGTTCCGTAGCCGCGGTTCTGCTTCTGTCCGCGACGGTTGGATGCTGCAAGGAAAAACCAGAGGAGCCGGTCAACGTGAACCGTAAAGTGCTATTGTTCTACGAATGCGGGGTCAACAACCTTACGTCCTATCTCAAGAACAACATGGACGGCACGGAGAAAGGCCTTCCGGCAGGTTATGTTCCCAGAGAGAGCGGCGATGTCGTGCTGATCTATTCAAGGTACTCGAAGGGAGCCTTCGATTATACCCCTGTGGAGTCACACCTGCGTAGAATCTACAAAAAACCTAACGGAAAGATTGTCTCCGACACATTGAAGACTTTCGGCACGGAGACAATCGCGGCTTCATCCTCAACCATGCGGCAGGTGCTGACCTATGTCAAGGACAAGTTCCCGGCCAAGGGTTATGGACTTGTCTTCTCTTCGCATGGATCCGGTTGGCTTCCTGCCGGCTACTATTACAGCCCGTCCAGATTCGAGGATGACCATAAGGGAGAGGTTGGCACGTCCAGGCAAGGCATCGCCGCTCAAAGCGTTGGGCATCCAAGGCTTCCCGTCCCGGAGGGAGATCTGCCCGACACCGATCCGTTCTACGGTATGACGCGCTCGATCGGACAGGACTACATAAAGGGCAGTTATTACGGCCACGAGATGAGTGTCAGCGAGTTCGCCGACGCGATTCCCTACCATCTCGACTACCTGCTTTTCGACATGTGTTTCTCCGGCGGGGTTGAAGTGGCCTACGGACTCAAGGACAAGGCTGACTATCTTGGCCTTTCTCCTGCGGAGGTACTGGGCGACGGGATGTTCAACTACACAAAGATCACATCGTTCCTCCTGAACAGGGAGACTCCGGATCTCGAAGGACTCTTCAAGGACTCGTTCGAGATGTACGACAAGCAAAGCGGGGCCTATCGCTCCTCGACAGTCAACCTCGTCAGGACAAGCGGGTTGGACAATCTCGCAAGTGTCTGCGCCAGAATGATCAATGAATATTCCGACGCACTCGCCGACGCTCCGGTCGATGACATCCAAGGCTACTACAGGCAGGGCCGTCACTACTTCTACGACCTCGTGGACATCTTCGAGAAATGCGGGGCTTCAAAAGCCGACCTCGAAGACCTTGACAAGGCCGTTGACGGCTGCGTCATCTACAAGAACTCCACCGGACAGTTTTTGGAGGATTTCGACATCAAGGCCTACTCCGGCTTCAGCATGTACCTGCCGTGCGCGGGGACGCCATTGCTGGATCTCTACTACAGGAAAGAGGTTTGGAATAACGCCACGAGACTGGTGAAGTAATATTCACGGGTCATTCCTTACGCTTGAAAATTCTGCGGTAAGTTGTTGGCTGATTTACAAAATATTCCTATCTTTGCGGCGCAATTACAAAGCGCGTCGGCGCTTTTGGTGCAATGGGGTTCCGGGTGATCCGGAACTGAGTAACACATTTTAAACAAATTAAAGAAATGAAACATTTCGTATTGAAAGGTCAGGTCCGTGAGGTCGGCAACAAGGCGGTCATCAAAGAGTACCGCAAACAGGGTCTCGTACCTTGCAACATCTATGGTTCAGGTGTAGAGAACATTCTCTTCACAGTTACTGAAAAAGATCTCAAAGGTCTTACCGACACTCCTGCATCTTACATTGTTGACCTCGAGCTCAGCAACGGCCAGAAATACAATGCAGTTATCCACGAGCTTCAGTATCACCCGGTAAAGGACAACTGCCTTCACGCAGACTTCCTCGCAGTATCTGAGGACAAGCCTATCGCTATCAAGGTTCCAGTGAGAATTGAAGGTCACGCTATCGGTGTACGTGCCGGTGGTAAGTTCTACAAGCTGGTTCGTGAACTGAAAGTCAGCGCTCTTATGAAGGACCTTCCTGATGAGCTTGTCATCAACATCGACAAACTCCAGATCGGCAAGAGAATCGTAGCAGGTGACCTCAAGTATGAGAAAGTCAATGTAGTTTCTCCTAAGGGAACTATCATCTGCACCATAAACATTGCATGAAACGAGACCCTGTTTGCGGTAAGAGAATCGTTGCCGGTGACCTCAAGTACGATAACGTCAACGTTATTTCTCCTAAGGGTACAATCATCTGCACCGTCAAGTCTTCACGTCAGGTAGCAGCCCACATCGAATACGAGGAGGCTCTTGATGAGGCTATGGAGGAAGGCGTACATCACGCAGAAGCTCCGGTAGCTCCGGCAGCTGAGGCTCCAGCTGAGGCATAATCGTGCAGCTATAAACTTTACAGGACGGGGCGGAATCGACTTTCCGGTCCGTCCTGTTTTCTTGGTAGGCGTGGACTTTTCCTGGTGCGCGACGAAATGACAATAACCGCAGACAAGGCGAAACTTTCTGCGGACAGAATCGGAGAACGAGTATGAATTACCTTGTAGTAGGACTTGGAAATATCGGTGCGGAGTATGCGGACACGCGCCACAACGTAGGATTTATGGTGCTGGATGCATGGGCTTCAGC
>OQVQ01001366.1_pt1 | contig 9992 bp, 7 predicted proteins | sample 1691491 | NCBI WGS metagenome assembly OQVQ01 (sample SAMN03418252, study PRJEB22391) | human gut metagenome | biome: human-gut; feature: organic feature; material: feces | host: Homo sapiens | place: Tanzania | collected 2013-01
TGTTTTTGAGGATGAAGGTATACTAAGCATGATGCCGCTGAAGGCGGCGCAGTATCCGACTGACGAAAAAACGCAAAGACGGCCAAATATGGAAAATTGCTAGCCGTGAGAGCCCAACTTTACACGAGTAAAATACACAAAAACTCAACTTTGACCGAGAAAATACAAAAACCCCCGGCTCTCGCCGGGGGCTAAATCCTACTCCTTTCCCTAATTCTTAAAATCCTAACTCCCAGTTCCAGCCGCCGCTGTTCAACGTATCCGTTATGCTGCTGTTCAATTCGTCCGTATATTCTGAGCTTTCTACCGCCTCATAATATTCTTTCGTAGCTTGCATATTGTCAACGCTGTACGCTTCTTCTATCTGTTTCTTTACCACGTTAAATAGAGCCGGATTCTCTGATAATATCCCATACGCAACTTGTTGTTGGTCCTCGGGCAAATTAATTATGAACATCGCTATTTCATCCGCATCTTCTCTCATTACTTTCCTGATTTCTCTCTCAAGCTGCATTCTGTTATTGCTTATGGCCGTTTCTTCCTTGTTATTATCTCCAAAGAAAATATTATATGCGCAATAGACGACCAAAGCTGCCCAGCCAATTCTTTTTGCTTTTGTCCAATTTAATTGCCCCAAAACTTTGCCTCTCTTTGATAATACTAACATCGTTTGCCCTTTCTTAAACGGCGTGTTCAAAGCTTTTATCAAATCTTGCGCACGTCCATACTTTTTCATATATTTTTGAGCAAGACTCCAATTACCTACATACATCGATTTGGTGGCTTTCCAATAATTTGCTTTGGAAATTTTTTTAAGTTTACCAATACGTTTTTGCTTAGCTAAATATTCCTTCATAGCAGCGCTTTCGGATAACATTTCCCCTTTAATTGCTTTTTTTGCTGCGGAACTCGTCGCTTTTTTCTCAGCATGACGCATCACAACCTCATATGCCTTAGGATCCATAGTCCCTACTACATAACTGCTAATTTTAATATCATAATGCTTGATTATTTTCCTAGTCATATAAGCCGTACCCAGTAATGCAGCCGTTCCGCCGGCCCATTTCACAGCCGTAGGAAGCCCTTTCTCCTTCTTCTCTACGCTTGACATATACATTTCCACTTCTTCGGGGCTTAACTCATCCACCGGCTGATACTGTGCATACGCCAAACTTGAAAAACATATATTTAATGATATTAATCCCACTAAAAGCTTCTTTAACATGGTTTCCTCTTTCCTCCGTTAATTTAACTTCCCTACAATAATTTTAAAAAACTATTCCGCCTTCTTCAAGGTTCTTTGGCCCTATCTCCTAATAGGCCTTTAGGCCTATTTTTAACAAGACGGAATAAAATAAAAAAGGCCGGCTTTCGCCGGCCTTTAAAACTCAATCTATTTGGCTTTGCCTTTGCTCAGCCTCTCTACAATATTTTGGACCAATACATAGAAAAGAGGAATAAGCAGCAAGCCGAATACGGTGCCTACAAGCATACCAAAAAACACCGGCCCGCCGATGGCCTTTCTGCTTGAAGCGCCTGCGCCTGTAGCTATAATCATCGGGAAAACGCCCAAGATGAAAGTGAAAGCAGTCATAAGCACGGCGCGGAACCTTTCATAAAGGCCCTTTAAAGCCGATTGAACTATGGAACTGCCTCTTGCGCGTTCTTCCTTGGCGAACTCAACAATCAATATAGCGTTTTTGCTGGCCAAACCTATCAAAAGCACCAAGCCCAGCTGCGCGTATATACTTAAAGGAAGCCCCATAATCATAAGCCCCAAAAGCCCGCCCAGCAAAGCCGCGACGACCGACATTAACACCGACATCGGCACGCTCCAGCTTTCATACTGAGCGACAAGGAACAAGTAGGCGAATAATATCGCAAGCCATATAAGGAATGTTATCTGCCCGCCGGTTTGTTTTTCCTGATAGCTTATGCCCGACCATTCATAAGCGTAGCCTGCCGGCAGGACTTGTTTGGCAAGTTCTTCCACTGCGGCCATAGCCTGGCCCGTGCTGACGTCGCTTTTTTGCACGGCGGTAATAGTGGCCGAAGGATACTGATTGTACCTCGGTATCATTCTGGGGGAAAGAATATCCCTAAAGTCCACGAAAGCCCTTAAAGGTATCATCATGCCGACTAAATTCGGTACGTAAAGATTATCCATGGTTGAAAGGTTCTGACGGTATTTCCAGTCAGACTGTATCATAACCTTGTTAACCTGCGTGCCGAAGTTGACGTCGTTGACGTAGCCGGAGCCCAAATAATTTTCCAAAGCGGAGAAAATATTTGAAAGCGGCACGTTCATGGATTCGGCCTTGGTTCTGTCTATATCCAAGAATATGTTAGGCGTCTTGGCCGTAAAGTTGGTGTAGGCAAAGGATATATTCGGATTGCGGCGCAGAGCGTCCAAGAAATTCTGCACTACTTTATCCAAATTAATATAATCCGCATCGTTTAAGGATTGGATTTTAAGGTCCATACCGCCGGACATACCCAAACCGGGAATGGCGGGCATTTCCATAAACTGGAATTCGGCTTCAGGCTTGCCTGAAATTTTAGCCTTAAGCTTGTTTAAAATGGCGGTGGAAGAATATTCCGCTCCTTTACGCTCGCCCCAAGGGGTAAGCGTGATGATAACCATGCCGAGGTTCTCCCCGCTGCCCGCACCCATGCTGAAACCGGCCACACTCATTACGCCTTTAACGCCTTGTTCGGCGCGGATTATAGGCATTATCTCACTGATTACGGCCTGGGTTCTCTTGAAAGAAGCGCCTTCCGGCAGTTGGACGTTAAGCATGACTACGCCTTGGTCTTCGCCGGGGATGAAAGAAGTTTGGCTGCTCTTTAAAGAACCCCAAACCAACAGGGCGAGAACTACGAATATTACCGCTATAAAAATAGTGCTTCTGGCTATTATACGGGCAACGGCGCGGTATTTGCTGGAGGCCGAAGCCACAAGCATATTAAACCAAACCAAAGGTTTAAACGTCGTCGGTTTAACCGGCTTTAAAACCGTCGCGCAGATAGCCGGCGACAAAGTTAAAGCGTTGATTGAAGAAAATATTACGGCCGTAGATATCGTAACTGCGAATTGCTGGTAAATTTTGCCGGTAATACCGCCCATGAAACCTATAGGCACGAAAATCGCCAGCAACACAAGCGTCGTCGCTATAATCGGGCCGGAAATTTCCTGCATGGTCTGTATGGCGGCGTCTTTCGGTTTCATTTTTTCCCTTGTGATAAGCAATACGGCGCGCTCAACCACGCAGATAGCGTCGTCAACCACGACGCCGATAGCCAAAACCAAGCCGAACAAAGTAAACATATTTATCGTATAATCCAAAACGCGGATTATGATAAAGCTGCCCAGCAAAGAAACCGGTATGGCCACGGCGGGAACCAAAGTGGAACGCCAATCCTGCAAGAACAAATAACAAACGAAAACCACCAAGACGAAAGTCAAAAGCAGAGTAAAGACGACCTCGCTTATAGACTCGTTAATATAGTCGGTGGTGTCCATGTTGATGTTATAAGTAAAATCCTCCGGGAAGAAGTTTGAAAGACGTTCAAGCTCCGATCTTACGCCTTCCATGGTGCTTAAGGCGTTTGCGCCGGAAGTTAAGCTCAAAGACATTGAAACCGCCGGCAGGCCGTTAAACTTGCCCTCCGCCGAATAGCTTTCCATACCGACTTCAATCCTGGCGACGTCGCCCAGGCGGACAAGTCCGCCCTGCTCGTCTGTTCTTACTATGATGTTTTTAAAGCCTTCTACGTCGCTTATACGCCCCTGGGTTTGCAGGGAATATACCATTTGTTCGTCGCTTTCGTTGGGGTAAGCGCCTATTTTGCCCAAAGTGGGCTGATAGTTCTGTGAAGTTATTGCGGACCTTATGCTTGACACCGGCAGGTTGAGCGCGGCTATTTTATCCGCGTCCAGCCAAATACGCATACTCTTCTTGGCGCCGTGTATGCTTACGTCGCCTACGCCGTCAACTTTAATCAAAGCCTTTTTGACGTTATTTTCCAAGTAGTCGCTGATATAGTTGGTGTCATAAGTGCCGTTGGGGGACATAAAACTTACGAAGGCCAATATGCTTGAAGACATACGCCTTACCGTCATGCCCCTTCTGGTAACTTCCGTAGGCAGCTGGCCGGTGGCCTGCTGAATGCGGTTTTGTATCTTAACCTGGGCCATATCGGGGTCGGTGCCGGATTTAAAAGTAACCGTAAGCGAATAGCTGCCGTCGGAGGAGGTGGAACTCATATAAATCATGTCTTCCACGCCGTTGATTTCTTCCTCCAAAGGAATACCCACGGTGGTAGCCACCACGTCCGCGCTTGCGCCCGGATAACTTGCCCTTACATAAATTTCGGGAGGAGTAATTTCCGGATAAAGCGCAATAGGCAAAGTCCACAGACATATGGCGCCCGCAAGGCTGATAATTAAAGAAATTACCACCGCAAAGCGGGGCCTTTCAATAAAGAATTTGGAAAACATTTATCCCCCTTTATTAATCCGCCACGATGGTGCTTTTCACCGTCTGGCCGTTGCTTACTTTCTGCACGCCGGAGATAATGATTTTCTCCCCGGGCTCTATGCCGGAAGTAATTATGTAATTATCGCCTACGCTCTGGCCGATGCCGACGTATCTTTGCTCGGCGACGTTCTCATCGTTTACGGTCATAACGTATTTGCCGTTGGAATCCTGCGCCACGGCGACCTGAGGCACTATTAAAGCCTCTTCCGGGCCATCGGCAGAAACTAAAACGGTTATCAAATTGCCGGGAACCAAAAGCCCCTCTTCGTTTGAATAAACCGCGTACATTGAAATGGTTGCGGTTTCCGCATTCATTTCATTATCCTGAAAAAGTTTCGGGTCTTTAACGTCCACTACCTGCCCGTTTGCCAAAAGGAACTGTATGGAGTTTTTGCCGCGGCCTTCCTTATTGATGTATTTAAGGCTTTCAAGGCGTTCTTTATCGGTTAAGGAGAAACTGACCCTTACCGGGTTTATCTGCACTATGCGCGCAAGGCTGGAAGTGGAAGGATCGACGTAATTGCCTTTTGTAATAAAAGTTTTGCCGATTTTGCCGGATATGGGGGCTTTTATCTCGCTGTGTTCCAAATCCAAATTGGCAAGTTCCAAATCGGCTTTGGCTTTTTCCAGAGAGGTTTCCGCCACCTCAAGTTCCGCGGCGGGCAGCATTTTGTCCTTATAAAGGGAAAGCTGCCTCTTATAATCGTTCTCGGCTTGTGAAAGCGCGGCCTTCGCGCTGGCCAAATTGGCTTTGTATTTGCGCTGCTCTATCCTGAAGAGAGTATCCCCCTCTTTGACGAAAGAGCCGTCTTCAAACAAAACTTCTTCGATATAGCCGGAAACCTGCGGCCTTATATCCACGGCGTTTATGGCTTCCACTTTGGCGATATATTTCTTGGCGGGTGCAATATTTTTGCGTTCCGCGCGTTTAACCGTAACGTAAACGTCCCCTGCGCCCATAGGCATTACCGCCGCTGCTTTACCGGCGGATTTGCCGCCCAAAAAGTAACCGCCGCCCAAAGCAGCAAAAATCAATACTGCGGCGATGATATTGTCTTTTTTAAATTTCTTGCTCATTTAAAATCTCCCTATTGCTCTGTATAAATCCGCTTTGCTTATCAAAAGCCCGTAATAGGCGTTGACGAGGCCTTCCCTCGCGTCGGCCAAATTGGCGTTGGCCGTAAGAAGGTTCAGAATGTCGCTCTTGCCCACTTCATAGTAGCGGGAGGCCACTCTTGCGTTTTCCTCGGCGGTGGCGACTATCTGCTTGCTTATTTGATACGATTTCACGGCCGTATTGTAGTTTTGGTAGTAAGACCAAACTTCATTTAAAACGGTTATTTTGGTATCTTTCAAACTTTCTTTGGCGGATTCGTATTCGTACTTGGCTTTATCGACGGAATAAGAAGTGTTAAAGCCGCTGAATATCGGCCAAGAGAGTTCCAATCCTACCGAGCTGCCCCTTTGATAAGGAAGACTGCGCTTCCAGTTATCGTCATACTGGGCTTTTGCCACGGCGGAAAGGCTGGGGAGTCCGCCGGAGCGCGCGGAGCTTATGCCCGCTTTGCCGGCTTCTATATTGCTTTGGCTTTGTTTGATTTCCGGGCGCATTTCAAGCGCGTAAGCCATAAGCTCTTTAATATCGTTGCCCGATTCCAGCTTTATTACGGAATCGTCATTGGCCGGGATTTCTTTAAGATTAAGTTTCGTATCCGGGGAAAGATTAAGCAAAACGGCCAAATTGCCCTCGTTTTGCCTTAAAGTGTTTTCCGCGGTGGTTACCGTAAGAGTGCTTTGCTCGTAAGCCGTTTTGGCTTGGAGTTTATCCAGCAGGGAAACCATGCCCAAATCATATCTTCTTGAAGATTCTTCAAAAGATTTTTTATAGGTTTTCATACTTGCCTGAGCACTTTTTAAAGATTCTTTCGAGCCCAATACGCGCAAATAAGCGCTGTGCACTTTTAAAACCGTTTCCTGCAAAGCGGCGTCATAGGCGTGCTCGGCGGCGTTTAAATACGCTTTATTCAGCCCGATGTTGGAGGATCTGCCCCCGAAATCGTAAATAAGCCAGCTTAACGCTGCCGAAGCGGCGTAAGGTTCTTTTTGAACGGAATCTTCATGCTCGGTCTTGCTTCCGCTTAAAGAGCCCTCCCCTTTAACCGTAATCGCAGGGAAATAGCCGGCTTTGGCCGCGCCTAAAGCGGCTTCTTTGGATTTAAGGGACATATAATCCGCGCTTAAAGCGGGATTATTGCATATCGCAACGTCCGTTAAATCGGATAAGGTCAGGCCTTTTGCCGTCAAATCGACCTCGCTGCAGCCTTCCGGCGCGGTATTTTTATACACGCCGAAGACGTCCAAGGCGTTTACTCCGACGGACAAAATCAAAAAGGCCGCAAAAGTTAAATGTCTTTTCATCTTTACTCCTTTATATATTCTTTTAAAATCGCTTTTACGTTAACGCGCAACATTTGTTTTATGAGAAGGGAAGTTTCTCCGTCCACCGATTTCATTTTAAAATCTTTAAGCAAAGCGTTTCTCTTCCTTCCCAAAACAAGCGTTTGCGCCGTTATCATGTGGCACAGCAGGACGGCCTTGCGGTCGTTTTCTTCCATACCGGTTATTTTTGAAATGCATTTAGTCATAAAGTCCTGCAAAGGGCAGGTGAGCCTTTCAAAAAATTTACCGCCGTATTTAGACGGATAAAATTCCTCCCGGGTTAAGAACAACGCCACGTATTTGTTCTTGGGAACGAAACCGAAATCGGCAAATTCGCCAATCACTTTACAAAGCAAATTCCAGGCTTCTTCCCGTCCGGCTCCGTCCAAATCGTGCAAATATTCTTCCAAATGAATGAAAGACGCGCTTTCTTCCTTCATAAAATCAAAAAGATAGTCTATAACCGCCTTGTAAAGGCCTTCTTTCCCGCCGAAGTAATAACTTATGGCGTGAATATTTACGCCCGCCCGGCGGACGATTTCCCTTGTGGAAACGCCGTCCATACCCCTTAAGGCGAAAAGTTCAAAAGCCGTTTTCAGTAGTTTGTTTTTTGAGTCTTTCATTTTCCCGTCCCGATTTTACGCAACATAGAAAGTATACCAAAAAGCCGCTTCTAAAATCAATCGTTTGATTTAATTTCAGTCGTAAAAACCATTAATTAAAACGATTTTTATTTCCGCCGCATTTCCTATGCCGGGCCTTGTATTTGCAGGTTTCCGGCACTATACTTTTCTTAGTTGTGAAAAAGGGGGTATTAATGACAAAAAACAAATTATTGGCTTTGGCTCTGGCCGGCGCAATGCTTACGGGGCAAAGCCTTTACGCCTGCACGGGTATAGCTTTTAAGACCGAAGACGGCACGGCTATCGCGGGCAGAAGCATAGAATGGGGCTATTACGATTTAAACAGCAAATTGGTAATAATGCCGCGCGGGGTTGATTTTCAGTCTTATACGTCCGAAGGAAAAAAGAACGGACTGAAATGGAAAGGCAAATACGGATTTACCGGCGTTGCGCTGGTATATGAAGATTTTATAGGCGAAGGCGTAAACGAAGCGGGCCTCAACGCGGGGATGTTTTACTTCTCCGGGTACGGGTCTTTATCCAAATATAATCCCAAAAAGGCTTCTAAATCCTTGGCGGATATGTATTTGGTAAGCTGGATTTTAAGCAATTTTTCCACGGTGGAAGAAGTAAAGGCCAATCTGCCAAAAGTAACGGTAGTGCCTATAGGCTATGAAAAAGACGGTCAGCCTCTGCCTACGGCGCATTGGCGCGTTACGGACGCGAAAGGCGGAAATATCGTCATAGAAATTACCGACGGCGGCAAAGTCAATATTTACGACAACAAAGCCGGCGTCTTTACAAACTCGCCTGAGTTTCCCTGGCATATCACAAACCTTAACAATTACGTAAATCTGGAAACGGGCACGGCAAAAAATCGCAAAATGGGCGATATAGAACTTAAGTCTTTGGGCGGAACTTCAAGTTTGCTTGGCCTTCCGGGCGATTATACGCCGCCGTCAAGATTCGTAAGAGCCTTCTTTGCCCTGCACAGCGCGCCGAAAGCTAAAACCGCCGTTGCCGGAATTAAACAGGGATTTCAAATCCTTAAGGCTTTTACCATACCCATAGGGGAGGAGTTCGCCCCGGGGCAAGAAGCGCCCAATATACCAAGCGCAACGCAATGGACGGCTTTCAGCAATTTAAGCGGAAAAGAATTCTATTATACTACGATGTATAACCCGACTATAAGAAAAATAGACTTAAACAAAATAGACTTTTCCACGGTAAAAAAATATGTTCTTCCGCTGGAAAACAAAACGGATCCCGGCTTTCAGGAAATATATTTTAACTGAGCCGCAGTCATCCCCCCAACCGGGGGATGATTTTTGAAGCACTTGTAAACTTTCCCCCGCTTGACGCGGGCGGATTTAGCGGAGGTTCAAGATTTATGCAAAGAAAATTAAGAGTAGCGCAATACGGATGCGGAAAGATGTCCGTATATTCCATGCGCTACGTTTATGAAAAGGGAGCGGAAATCGTCGCCGCGTTTGACGTCAACCCCGCGGTAATCAACAAAGACATAGGCGATATCGCAAAAATCGGCAAAAAAGGCGTTTTGGTGCAGGACGCAAAAAACGCCGCGCAAATACTTAAAGAAGTAAAACCGGATATCTGCATAATAACCACGCAGAGCCTGTTTAAGGACGTTTTTGACGCTTTTAGAACCTGCGCGCAGGCCGGAGTAAACGCCATTTCCACCTGTGAGGAAGCGTTTTTCCCGGCGAATTCTTCCCCCGCGCTTACCGCCGAACTTGATAAATTGGCGAAAGAGCACGGCTGCACTCTGTGCGGAAGCGGATACCAAGACGTATTTTGGGGCAATCTTATAACGGTTCTTTCCGGCGCGACGCAAAAAATAACCAAAATAAAAGGCAAATCCAGCTATAACGTGGAAGATTACGGCATAGCTTTGGCAAAAGCTCACGGGGCCGGACTGGACTTGGAAAGATTCGCCAAAGAAATTTCCGCTTCGGACAATGTTTCCGAAAAAATACGCAGGGAAATGATTGATAAAGGCGAGTTCCTGCCATCTTATATGTGGAACGTAAACGGCTGGCTTTGCGAAAAACTGGGCCTTACCGTCAAAGAGCAAACCCAAAAAACAGTTCCCCAAACATACAAAAGCGAACTTAAGAGCTCCACTTTAAATATGACTATCCCCGCAGGCTGCGCCACGGGTATGTCCGCAGTGGTAACCACAAAAACGGCCGAAGGCGTAATTCTTGAAACGGAATGCATAGGCAAGGTTTACGCCCCGGAAGAGTTCGACCAAAACGACTGGACGGTGGAAGGCGAACCTTCCACGCGCATTACGGTAAGCCGCCCTGCCACCGTAGAGCTTACCTGCGCGACGGGGGTAATATAAAGACGCCACCAGCCATATGAT
>OQVQ01001370.1_pt1 | contig 9970 bp, 16 predicted proteins | sample 1691491 | NCBI WGS metagenome assembly OQVQ01 (sample SAMN03418252, study PRJEB22391) | human gut metagenome | biome: human-gut; feature: organic feature; material: feces | host: Homo sapiens | place: Tanzania | collected 2013-01
GGCAGGGAAGCGGGCGCGGCTACGGCTCAATACCGCGCATGACGGCGTAAGCGTGGCGGGGCTATTCTGCTCCCGCTCCCGGTGAGGATAGATACAGGCCGCGCCCGCTCCCGGCGCTTCAATGCGCTTACATCTTCACGACATTTACGAATGTTAATTTTCCCTATTTACATTTGCGCAGATGTAGCATATAATAAGGGCGAAAAGGCAAGCGCCTTTTCAAGTGTGCCGACACTAAAACCTGATATTCAAGCCGGACATAAGAGCCGGACAGTTGGAGCGCAACAGAAAAACGCTACAGGCAAACCAGACGTAAGAGCTGGGCAGTTGGCAGGCAACAGAAAAATCGGCAACAAAAGAGCAGGGCGGGTGTTGCCCTGCTCTTTTTATGGGAGATAGAGAGAATGACAAGCAAAAGAGACGCCATCGGCATTATTACCGCCGCTGCAAAAGGGTATCATAAATCTTTGTGCGGCAAGCAATTTTTAATAGCTTGTGACGGTATGGAGTTCCGAGAAGTCGCATTTATGCCGCGTAACTTCTCGCACTTCACCGGCCTTGTGCGTCGGTGCTCGGCCACTCGCTTTTATGATCTCGCCCGCTCCGGGCATTTATCCGAACGGGATTTTGATTTTGACGATCTCGGAAACGCTCAACGCAAACTTGCCGTTATCGGCCATCTGCCCGACCTCTTCAATGCCCCGGCGCTTTATGGCCTGTTCCTTAATTCCGGGCTATACATCAGCGCTGATTATTTCGTCGGCAAGTCCCGGCTGTCTGTCGGCTTCCGTGAGGGACGCGCCTTTGACGTGCCTGTATCTCTGTACAATGAGGATATACGCAAGCTTACATATCAGCCCCGGCGCATCATCGCGGTATGGGAAAAGCCTATCGGCGCGGCAGAATACACCGCGCTTACATATAGCCGCATAGATGACCCCGGCGCGCTGCTTGCTGCGTACTATGAGCAAGGGCGGGACTAATCCCGCTCCGGGGTTGACATCTGACCGGCAGGGCATTATAATAAGCAGATGGGAGTATTCCCCTCCGCCCCTTATTGGTGGGGAGGGGAATACTCCCTGTTTCTATGCCCACTTTCGGGCGGTATCAGATATGCATATCGCGTGAGACGCGCCACAAGGCCGTATAACGAACGCAAGGGCGCGGGGGGTGTAACTGCCCATCCACCGACGCGCTGCGTGGCGCATGACGGCGTAAGCGTGGCGGGGCTATTCTGCTCCCGCTCCCGCTGCTGGGTAATCTATGCGTGCGGCTGCTTCCCTTGTCTCCCGCTCCGCGTCTTTCAGCAACGCCATGATCTGCTTGATATAATTCCTTGTTGCGTTCATGGTCGCGCTCCTTTCCAGTGCTCAAAATACCGCTATCGCTGCTTTGGTCAGCTCTTCCCAACGTGCGGCCTTTGTCGCTATAAGCTCGATTGGAACTTTATCCGTGCCGTGCATTCCTGTTCCGGTGCATACATTGACCATCTTTTCCAGAACGCTGAGAGCTTCAAGCTTTTCTTCGTCGATGGTTTTTATCCTGCTTACGAGATTCAAAAGGGGGGCTTTTGTCTGCTGATTTTCCGCTTTTTCTGCCGCGTCATGGGCATACCTGGAAATCATGCGCAGCATGGTTCTATTGTCCTTGTACTGCTCGGCCATGTATTCATAATCCACCGCCGTCATAATGCCGCTTTCAAGCAGCTTGAGGGCATTACCGTCTAAATCCTCGGCGCGGGCAACGCCGGTCTGCTCTATGTCCTTGCGAATGGTGCCGAGTGTGTCCGCCGCTTTCGTGCGGAACTTGTCCCATATTGCATTCACCGCCGCTTCCGCTTCCCTGCTGTCCGCCTGTGCTCTCAATAATTTTGCTTCCGCGTCCGCGCCCTTGGCATTCTTTGCCTTGAGTTCCTGCACGTACTCCTTGGCGTCCTGCGCCCTTTCTAAACGTAATTCAAATTCTGTGCGGGCTTCCTTAAACTCTTTGTCAAGGGCTATCATGTTGCTATAATACTTGCTCATTTTTGTTACCTCTTTCGTTGAATTTTGCATTACATTTCTTGCTGAATTGTTTATGTTCAAAAATAATGCCTTGTTTTGTTGCGCGTTCCGTCCGGTTCGCGCCTTTTTTATGGGGTTTTGCCGCTGTCTGGTGCTCTCTCTGAAAACGTGGCGCACGTATCAGGCGCACAAGGGTCTATTTTTTCGGGTTCTCGGCGGCTTTTTTGTTCTGCCTGTCCCAATGGTAGACCATTTCCGTCATAAACTTGAAAAGCTTTTTGCACGTCCGGGGGCGGTGCAGTATGCCGTATTTCTTCAAGACAAGCCCGATGATGATAACGACGGAATTAAATTCCTCTGCCCCAAGCTCCCTTTCAAGCTCTGCGCCGTAGTCTATGGGGCCGGCGCGCTCTTTCTGTCTGCTCATGTGTCCCGCTCCTTTCAAAAATTTTCTATTGCGGCGGCAGTCAGCTTTTCCCACCAATTCCCCGCCGCTATTGCCGCTTCGGGCATGTCCTGTGTCTGGCCGGTACAAAAATCTGAAATGCGGATCAGCTCATTCCAGTTTTTCATAACGTCCCGTTTTATGTTCTGCTCAAGCTCCGCCGTGAGCCTGTCCCGCTCCCGCTCAAATTTCGGCCATACCTGCGCAGCTTCCCCCGGCTTCCCCTCGGCCTGTTGGCGCTGGTACTCCGTGCGGGCTGCTCTGAATGATCTATCGAGCCGCAGCGCATACATGTTGTACTTGCTCATTCTCAAGCCCCCTTTTCTGCCTTTTTATGAGCCATCTATCAAGGTCTATTATTGCGCGTAGCCGTTTCTGTGCGGCTGCGTCCTCGGTTATGGCGTCCATTATCACGCCGCCGCTCTGGATGCACCGGCGTTCCGCTTCCATGAGCGGCAATGTCTCCCGGTGCTTATCAAGAAAAATTAATTCTATTCCCATAGCTCCGTTATCGTCGCAGTTCCTAACGCTTCAAAAAAGCCGTCGATTGTGGGCGGCGTCACACTTGCGATCTCGCCCATGTGTTCCAGTATAAAGATTGTACTATCCCGGCGTTTCTCTTCGTGCCCGTCTCTGAATGTGTACGTTACGATTGGCGGCAGCTCCCCGCACTCGTCCTTGAGGTTGTCAAGGCGGCGGCGCAGCTCTCTGAATCCTACACGTGCCATTTATCCCGCTCCCCTGCCGTTAATCATAATAGTCCGCTGCGTTGTCTCTGGCGCGTTCAAGTTCTTCTATGCGTGCTTCTATATCGGTCACGCTTATGATCTGCAAACTATACTCCATAAGCGCCCGCGCCGCTTGGATTCTCGCTGTGCTGGTTTCATCTTCGCTCATGCATATATCACGCAAGCACTCAAGTGCCGGGGATATGCTCTGACGCGCGCGGGCTGCTGCGTCCTGCATAAGCTCCGCCAACGCCTTTTTATATTCGCGCTGAAATTCTTCATCAGCAAGATACCGGCGCAGCGTGGCCGGACTTATCCCCGCCGCCGCTGCCGCTTCATTCTTCGTCGGCTGCGTGAGTAGCCCCGTTATTGCTCTTGTCTGCTTCGGTGTCATGGTTCCCCCTTTCCAGCGCTCAAAATCGCTCAAAATCGCTTATTGTGTCAAATTGAGGTTCGCGGCAACGGATTTTATAAATGCCTGATTCCATCTTTTTGCCGTGCTTTCCGATACATGCACTATGGTTGCCGCCCCCGGTGCGTTGTATCGGACTTTTTCCCAATACATCAACGATATTAGGGCTTTTTTTCGCTCCACGTCCCGGCCTGTCGAGTGTAAATCATTGAGTGCTTTTTCTACCGCCGCCCGCTCTGCCGCCGTCTGACAGTTCGGGTACCGGCGTATCACTTTTTTTACGTAGCCCCACCAATCATAACGCGGTGAACTCATGTTTTACCCCTTTTCCCCCTCGTTTTCGTGGCTTTGGCAGCATGATTTGACGGCCTTTTATCAGCGGTTTTTCCGGTAATACACATCGGATATACGCGCTTACCGGTGTGCCCGCTTCACCGTCGAGACGTTCAAATGCTGTTTGTACGGCTGTCGGTATGGGCTGAATATCCGCTATGCCGTCCGCGATCTCGACCGGCTCCGTGTATACCGGCTTTGCAAGATTGTCGCGGGACGTTGACCATACTTTCCCGTTATATGGTAGCCCGTGAACGTTGTCGATCAGGTACACAGCAAGCGCCGTGTGATCCTCGCGCCCGTCTATCGGCTCAATGCTGACACCGTTTTCTATCGGCCACAAGCCCCGCAGCATATCCCATGAGCACGGTTCAATAACGATGTGATGATGAAACTTTGCGGGACAATCCCGCTCCGGGTTCCAATTCGCATTGACAAGAATGAATTTCGGATTTCTGCCATATTGCTTCTTGAAAGCTTCGCGCAGCTTGCGCATATACTTTTTGCACGATACCTGCAAGGCTGCATAATCAAGCGGGCGGGTTTCATCGTCGTATTTCAGCGTGACAAGCATCCAGCCCTTTTCCAGATTTGCGTTAAGGGTACGGGCAAGGCGCTTTTTCTGCTCCCGCTCATTGTCCTTTATCTTCCGTTCATCACTGTTGCCCGCGATCCTGTGACCGCGTGGCCTCTTCCTGTCGGCAAGCGGCATGTATGTACGCTTGATCTCTACCACTTTGCCGGAAATAATTTTATACTCCACCTTTTTCCACCTCGATTTCATTGTTTTTCTCGCTCCGCTCCTGTCTTAGGTTAATAAAAGTCTCGCAAGAAACGCGCGTGCGCGTGTTTCTTGCTTTGCCCCGGCGCGGGTATCAGGCGCGGGCGGTTTGCTCTATAAATTCATCTACTTGGTCAAGGTCGATAAGCTGATAGCTTCGTGTACCGGGGATAAGCTTTACATAGCCCTCTTTTATCCAGCGGCGCATTATGGCTACGGTAATAAAAGTGTTGGGGTCATTCTGCCGTATCTCGGCTACGGCTTTCGGCACGGTGCGAACTCTCGGCATTTTGTACACTCCTTTTCAGAAAATTTGACAAAATAAAAATGCCTACCCACCAACACACTGTTACCGCGTGTTGGGAGTAGGCACAAAGGCACATGTCCAAAAGTGCATTTCGGCACTCAAGGCAATTTCATTCGATTGTCGCTTATAATGTTAATGGGTGATTTTCAATTTGTCAAGCCCTTTTTTGCTGCAATATCACATCGGACACTGCCGCGGCTGTTTTCTGTCTGGATTCTTCCAGCGCATGAGAGTATGTATTCAGCGTCGTTGATATGTTCGAGTGACCTAACATCTGGCTCACTGAAAGCACATCGACGCCGTTTGAAATGAGGATTGACGCCGCCGAATGTCGGAACAAATGCGGGTTGATGTGCGGCAGGTCGTGACGCTTGCAAAATTCCTTTAGTTCAAGGTTTACCGTGTTCGGGTTTAGTATTTTTCCGTTCCAGCGGGTAAATACAAGGTTTGTCGGCTCCCATGCATCATATAGCGCCGTGCGCTCCTTCATCTGCCATTGGCGATACGTGCGCAGCTGCTCCATAAGCGCCGGGGGCAGCGCCACGATTCGCGCTTTGCCGGTCTTGGTGGTTCCCGTGATAATTCCATCTGTCGGCGTGTATCCTGTGCTCCGGTCGAGCAGCACTTCCCGCTTGTTCCAGTCTATTTTATCCCATGTCAGCGCAATAGCTTCACCGCGGCGGCAGCCGGTACACATGAGAAACATTATCATGGTTTTGAAGCTTATCGGCTCCGTGTCAAGCGCTTTAATAACGTCCTGTATCTCTTCCGGTTGTAGCGTCTTGCTTTCCCTTACCTTTTGCATCTTCGGCAGCGTCGCCCGCTCTGCCGCGTTGAAACTGACTATCATTTCTTTATATGCTTGGCTTAATATGCTTGATATAACGCCGTGATAGTCTCGAATCGTTGTCGTTGACATTGGTTTATCATCGTTTATGTATCTAAAAAGGTCTTTCCTGCCCAAATTCTTTTCTATGATCTCCGCATTTTGTAAGCTGATAGGCTGATTGTTGCATAGTCTCCCTATCAGGCGCCCGTATACGCCCGCCTTTTCTGCAAGCGCGTTATATGTCCCATCGCCTACAAGCTCGTTGAAATCTACGGCGGGCACTGCAAACACAAGCCATTTATTAGCCCCCGGCTCTGCAAGCTTTTTATAAAGCTCGTTCAGATGTCGCGGGCGGATGTCTACAATCCGTATATGTCCGATATACTCGTTAATGCGGGCTGTCTGCCGCTCTACTCGCGCTATGGTTTGCGGTTTGTCTCCGCGCTGCTTGCGCAGCTCTAGGCAATAGGCCGCATACTCCGCGAACGTGCGGCGATCATCCGGGGTATAGCCGAAGTCAATATTTTTCTCGAACTCATAAGCAACGCGCTTGAGTTCCTTTTCCAGCGCCCGCCCGGTTAATTCGGGCGGGGGTGTCCAATTCTTGTAATGCCTTATCTGCTTGCCGTGAATGTCTCGACCGGAACACACTGTTATTTTGTAGTGCGTTCCCTTTCGCGTCTCATACTTCTTGATGCTTGCCATGAATGCGCCCCCTTTAATTCTGTCACGTCCTCAATGTCGATTTCTCCGCTCCATCCGCATTTCTTACAGGTTGTGCCCACACCGTGACACACTGCATCTGCCCTTATTGGGTGGAGCTTTTGACCGCATCGCGGGCAGATGATCCATATCGTGTTCTTTATTAGTTTTGCTTCCATGCGTTTCCCTTTCAAAAATTGTGGCGCACAAGGCGCACAAAATTCAAAAACAGGCGCGTACATGTAAGCACTTTTGAAAACGTCTGAAACCTGTAAACCGTTCGTTTAAGCGGGTTTAGCAACGTTTGAACATGGTTGCGCTTGTCATTCTATATTCTTGGGGCAGTTATCACAACTCGTAATTATGTACAAAATTTGTGTTTCTTTCCCGCCCGCTCCGCCTGTTTTTGGCTTGTTTTTGCGTCTTTTCGTGACCGTCAATCTTTCTCGGCGCACACATCAGGCGCACAAGGGTTATTTTCGGCCTTTTTTGGTCATTTTTTCGTGCGCCGCCGCGCCCGCTCCGGGGGTATCTCTGTCACGTTTTGAGATACCCATACACAAAGCCGTATATTGTGCGGAGTTGAAGCGCGTCCGCCGTCTCCATAAGGCCGTTGATCTCTTCACGCAGCGCGTCAGCTTCGGCGCGTACCGGCTCCCGCTCACATTCGCACGTCTCGCCGGGGTCGAGTGCTGCCCCGCACTTCGGGCATGTTCTGTAATAGCTCATGTGTCCCGCTCCCCCTTTCTTCACATGTACAGTACAAGCATGTACAGGTTTTGGAGCTTCTTAAGGCTCAAAAGCTGCAAGATTCTGTATATCTTCTTGATCTCCTTTTCCCGCTCGGACATTTCCGGGGGCAGCTCGTTTGATACCTGCGTGAATACCTCGCGCAGCGTGTCCAGACTGCACCGGGGCAGGGCGGCGGCAAGATACGCCGCAAGCTCCGCCCGCTCTCGCTCCTTTTTTGTCTGGGTCAGTGCTGCCGGGGTGTTGCCGTTGTCGTTTATCTTCTTCGTGTTATTCATGTTCATTTTCCTTTCTGCCGCGTTTTGCGGCCTTGGTGGTGTCCTTGCCCGTCTCAAGCGCGGGGCGCGCTCCTGTGGGCTGTGCGGGGCTTACAAGCGCCTTTATCCCGCTCAATCTTGTTTGCAGGTCTGTGTATATCTCCTTGTATGGCTTCTTTGCCGGGATGAAGAAATCAACCGATGCAAAATTGCATTGGTTGAAATGGCCGTTCATTGTCTTGATCTGTCGCATAATCATAAAATGCGGCTTCCCTATCAGCTCGGCCACGTCCCGGCTGTCTGCTACGGCTTGCCCGCGATACTCAAACACCGGCAGCGTCTGCAACTGTATGTCTTTGCTTTTGGGCATAAAAAATCACCTTTCTGCAAATCTCCACTTGCAAAAAGGCGTGAAAAGGGTATAATAGATTTACCCTTTCAAGCCCTTTGCTTGTGGGTGGGTTTCCTCGCGCTGTCCTGTCGCCAAACTTGAGCAGCGTGAGGGCTTTTTTTACTTTTTCTTTGTGACCGCCTCTATTCCCGCTCGGATAAGCTCTAACAGTGTTAGGCCGGTTTCCTTTGTGATCGTCTGTATTTCCGCTTTTTCTTCCGGTGTAACGCGGATGTACAGGCGTTCACTTTTGGGGTTGTCAATAGGCGGTCGGCCTTGCGTGGGGGCCATGCTTTATCACCTCTTTTCTGTGCGCACATTTATTATATATTGTGCGTACGGAAATGTCAATACTTTTTTGGAGGTTTTTACATGGATTATCATTTTTCATTTGAGACAATGCGGGAGTTTCAGCACATGTTTGAAATCAAATATCTTTCTATATACACGGTCAAGCAGTATGAAAAGGGCTGTTTGACCGTGTACGTGATTAACGACTCTCTTGTTATTGGCTTTGAACTTGTCCCGCTCATTGCTTCCGAAAATGCAGTTTATCTAAACGCTGAAAGGTTCAGAGCAGAGATAGAATCAAATCCGTTTTTGACGTTTCCGGAAGTCGGCGCGCCGTACTATTACGCCCGTATTGTGGAGCTGACGCATAATGACATTGGCTTTCGGTACAACAATGCAGGTTTTGCGCGTGATCTCTGCCGTATCACTGGGCTTGTGCTAATGGGCGTGTACATTCAGTATCGAAAATTCAATAGTGATGATATAGCCCGCTGGAACTGTATAGACCGGTATAGTGCAGCATTTCCGGGGCTTTGTCTGCTGGATCGTGTCGCTGCATGGCAAGGCATAAATTATAACTTCATCGTTGTTGAACTTGAAAATAGCTCTGGTGACGTTGGCCGCGCTGTTGCTTACACCTCGCAAAAGCCGCATGATTATATACGCAATCTGTGTGATTCATGGATAAAAACCGGTAAAATGCACAGCAGCGCCATGAATGACGGTATTGCAGAGCGCGCAATAAATGCGGCCTTTGCTTCATGGAAAGGCGTTCGGAGGCAGACGCGATTAGAACAGCACTTAAAATATTTCACGGTTTCCCTTTGCCTGAAAGACTTGGGTGATGTATACGGCTATCAGCGGGACATACTTGACGCTGCCAATGCCGGGGAGTATGCCGATATAGAGCGTTCCACATATCTTAAGCCGGTCAACAAGTGGACATCCGAGGAGCTTGTATATAAGGTCACAAAGAAACTGTACAAGGAATACGCCGTTATATATCAGCTTCGGCCTTTCTTTTTACGAACACCGAAAGGAGGGCAAATGTCTTACGATGTGTATATTTCCGGGCTTAATGTTGCAATCGAATATCAAGGCAAGCAGCACTTTGAGCCGGTTGAATTTTTCGGCGGGGATGATGCTTTTCAAGATGTGCGGCGGCGGGACAAAATAAAAGCCGAGTTAAGCCGCGCTAACGGCGTTAAGCTTGTTTATATCAACTATTGGGAAGATATAACGCCCGCGCTTATTATTGAGCGCGTCGGTATTGTTCAAATTACCACTTGCTTGAAACAATCGCAAGATATGATAACCCTGAAATTAAAGGTAAAACCGGCTTGCGTGATTATGCTGACCAAAAAAGTGTATTCTGCATAAAAAACAAAGTCGCAGATGCTTTTAACGAACTCATTAAAAATGCAAAATTCAAATACATCTTTTTGAGTTATAACAACGAAGGACTTATGTCTTTCGATACAATTGAAAAAATAATGAGAAAATATGGCAAATACAAAGTGTATATGCAACAATACCGTCGATTTAAAGCAGATAATGCGAGAGATGCTAAATCAGATTCTACGGTTGAGTATTTACATTGTTTAATTAAGGAGTAAATTATGGATGAGAACAAAAGATTAATTTGCAATGAAGAACTAATTAAAGAAACAGCTGATGCCATGGTCAACCGGGGTCTGAAGGATGTAGGCTATGGATATGTGAACATAGACGACGGATACTT
>OQVQ01001372.1_pt1 | contig 9957 bp, 8 predicted proteins | sample 1691491 | NCBI WGS metagenome assembly OQVQ01 (sample SAMN03418252, study PRJEB22391) | human gut metagenome | biome: human-gut; feature: organic feature; material: feces | host: Homo sapiens | place: Tanzania | collected 2013-01
GTGCTGGACCATGTGCGGCGCACGACGACAGGGCGTTCCTTGTTGCCCGTGGGAATGATGTTGCGGGTGCTTAAGATAAGAGGCTTCATGAATGGGAAGTAAGCGGCAGTGAGCGCGTGTGGCCCTCACCGCCGGATGATGATTAGTGTTGTGTTTGGGCCTCGGCGCTCTCCTCCAGCTTGTCGCCCTGCCTACTGGCCGGCGCGTGCTTAGGTAGGCGGCGGTTGCGCCGCAAGGCGTCGGCCACGATCCACTGCAACTGGCCGTTGGTGGACCGAAACTCGTCGGCAGCCCATTTCTCCACCGCTTGCATCGTGGCGGAGTCGAGCCTGAGCACAAAACTTTTGGTTGCTTTAGCCATAGAACAAGAGAATTACATGTTGAGAGAGCCTGTGTTGACCACGGGTTGGGCGCTGTCGTCGCCGCAGAGCACCACCAAGAGGTTGGAGACCATCGACGCCTTCTTGTCGTCGTCGAGCTCCACCACCTGCTCGGATGAGAGGCGGTCGAGCGCCATCTTCACCATGCTGCCGGCACCCTCCACGATCTTCTCGCGGGCAGCGATGATGGCGTCGGCCTGCTGGCGACGCAGCATCACGGCGGCAATCTCGGGAGCGTAGGCCAGGTAGTTGATGCGCGCCTCCACAATCTCGATGCCCGCCATGTTGAGGCGCTCGTCGAGACGCTCCTCCAGTTGCTTGTTGATGATGTCGCCACCACCGCGCAGCGTCACCTCGTCGCTGCTCTCGTTGTTATCGTACGAATAGAGGCCGGCCACCTGGCGCAGGGCAGCGTCGCTCTGAATCTTCACGAAGTTCTCGAACGCGCTCATGATGCTGTTTACATCGGTGCCCACGGAAGCCGTGTTGCGAGCCATGGTCTGCGAGTCGATCTCAAACATGGCTTTGTAGGTGTCTTTCAGGCGCCACACCAGCACATGGCCAATCATCACGGGGTTGCCCTGCTTGTCGTTGACCTTAATGGGCTCGGCGTCGATGTTGCGCGAGCGAAGGGAGAGGCGCTTTGTGTTGATGAATGGGTTCATCCAATAGAAGCCCACGCTCTTGAACGTGCCCTTGTACTTGCCGAAGAACATCATGACACGTGCCTCGTTGGGCTCCTGCTGCACAAAACCTTTGGCGCAAAACAGAAGGCAGACGAGGAGGAGGGAACTGATGACGCAGGGCACGGAATTCTCGGCAATGATGCTCAAGATGAGCCATCCGCCTACGGCCAAAATCAGGGCGAGAATGATGAAGAGCGCTAAGAAACCATTCATGGTGTAGCCCTCGAAACTGCGCTCGCCGCTGGTAGCGGGCGAGGAAACGGCTTGTGTTGTTTTAGTTGTTTCCATATTGAAGTTTATTTGATGAGTCATTGGGTTCAGTATAATATCATTATGATATCGCAAAGATATGTAAAAACGAGATTCCCGTCAAGAGTTTGCCCTATTATTTAACACTTGTTATGACTGCATGGGGCACTTGTTGGGGTGGGGCGGAGTGGAAGCATGGCGATGCGCGAGGTTATTTATTATTAAAAACGACATAGTTTCAATTGTTTTTATTACCTTTGCACACCGTAAGAATATATTCGATTAACAAGGACTTATGAACATTTTAGAGTTAAGTGAGCAGGAGATTGGCCGCCGCCAAAGCCTGCAGGAGCTGCGCAATATGGGCATCGACCCCTATCCCGCCGCCGAGTTTCCCGTGAATGCCACCAGTGAGGATATCAAGGCTAACTTCAAGGACGACGAGAAACGCGAAGTGACCATCGCCGGACGACTGATGACGAAGCGAATCATGGGTAAGGCCTCATTCGCTGAGCTCCAGGACGGCAAGGGCCGCATTCAGCTCTACATCTCACGCGACGACCTTTGCCCCGGTGAGGACAAGGACTTATATAATAAGGTATTCAAGAAGCTCATGGACATCGGCGACATCGTGGGTGTCAAGGGATACGCCTTCCGCACACAGATGGGAGAGATCTCTGTGCATGTGGAGGAGCTGACAATGCTGAGCAAGAGCCTGAAGCCGCTGCCCATCGTGAAGTATAAGGATGGTGTGGCTTACGACAAGTTTGACGACCCGGAGATGCGCGCCCGCCAGCGCTACGTGGACCTCGTGGTCAACGATGGCGTGAAGGAAACGTTCATCAAGCGAGCCACCGTGCTGCGCACCATGCGCGACTTCTTCGACAAGCATGGATATACCGAGGTGGAAACACCTATCCTGCAGAACATACCGGGTGGAGCATCGGCACGCCCGTTCATCACCCATTTCAATGCGCTCGACACCGATATGTACATGCGTATCGCTACCGAGCTCTATCTGAAGCGACTCATCGTGGGTGGCTTCGATGGCGTGTATGAGATCGGAAAGAACTTCCGTAACGAGGGAATGGACAAGTTCCACAACCCCGAGTTTACCTGCATGGAGCTCTATGTGCCCTATAAGGACTACAACTGGATGATGAAGTTCACCGAGGAATTGCTCGAGACTATCTGCGTTGCCGTCAATGGAACAGACGAGGTGGAATACCAAGGCAAGACCATCAGCTACAAGGCTCCCTTCAAGCGTATACCTATCCTCGACGCCATCAAGGAGAAGACAGGCTACGACCTCAACGGACTGAGCGAGGAGGAAATTCGCGACATCGCCTTGAACAAACTCAAGATTGAGACCGTGGACGAGACTGCCGGCAAGGGTAAGCTCATCGACGAGATCTTCGGCGAGTATTGCGAGGGTACCTTCATTCAGCCGACCTTCATCATCGACTATCCTGTGGAGATGTCGCCGCTCACGAAGATGCACCGCTCAAAGCCCGGACTGACCGAACGCTTCGAGCTGATGGTCAACGGTAAGGAGCTGGCCAACGCCTACTCGGAGCTCAACGACCCCATCGACCAGGAACAGCGTTTCATCGACCAGATGAAGCTTGCCGACAAGGGCGACGATGAGGCCATGGTCATCGACCACGACTTCCTGCGCGCCCTGCAGTATGGCATGCCTCCAACAAGTGGCATCGGTATCGGTATCGACCGTCTCGTTATGCTCGTAACGGGTAAGGAGAACATCCAAGAGGTAATGCCCTTCCCCCAGTTGAAGCCCGAGGCCAAGATGCCGCAGAGCACTGTGAAGGAATGGGCCGAGCTCGGTGTGGAGGAAAACTGGGTTTACGTGTTGCGTAAGGCTGGATTCAACCTCATTTCCGACATCAAGGACCAGAAGGCGCAAGGCTTGCAGCAGAAGTTGGGCGACATCAACAAGAAATACAAGTTGGGCTACGAGAAGCCTTCTGTCGAGGAGATCCAGAAATGGATCGACGGGGCTAAGGCCTGAGAATAAGCTTCGCGGGTGGCGACCGCCAAAGGGAACCACCGTTGTGTAATCAGACAATCCTCCCATGAAAGTGGGAGGAATGCTTAGGGACTTAGAGCTTATGTACAACGTAGGAAAGATTGCCATCATTGGAGGCGGGTCGTGGGCCACGGCCATTGCAAAGATTGTTGTGGGTCACACGCACCACATAGGGTGGTACATGCGGCGCGACGACCGTATCGAAGACTTTAAGAGGCTGGGACACAACCCTGCCTACCTGAGGTCGGCTCGGTTCAATGTCGACGAGATATTCTTCTCGTCAGACATCAACAGAATCGTCAAGGAGTACGACACGCTCGTCTTTGTAACTCCCTCTCCCTATCTCAAGAATCATCTTCGGAAACTGAAGACCAATATCCGTGACAAGTTTGTTGTTACGGCCATCAAGGGTATTGTGCCCGACGAGAACCTGGTGTGCTCCGAGTATTTTCATCAGGTCTACGATGTGCCGTTGGAGAACTTGGCGTGCATTGGCGGTCCGTCGCATGCCGAGGAGGTGGCGCTCGAACGACTGAGCTACCTCACCGTGGGATGCAAGGACGTGGACAAGGCTGCCGCTTTCACCGAGGTGCTCGCGTCGGAGTTTATCAAGACCAAGACGTCGAGCGATGTCATTGGCATTGAGTACTCGTCGGTGCTCAAGAACGTATATGCCATTGCAGCCGGCATCTGCAACGGATTGAAGTATGGCGACAACTTTCAGGCGGTGCTCATCAGCAACGCTGTGCAGGAGATGAACCGATTCTTGACAGCCGTACATCCCATCCAACGTTCCATCTACGACAGTGTTTATCTGGGCGACCTCTTGGTGACCGGATATTCAAACTTCTCGCGCAACAGGACCTTTGGAACGATGATCGGTAAGGGATACTCCGTGAAGACGGCGCAGATCGAGATGGAGATGATTGCCGAGGGCTACTTCGGAACGAAGTGTATGAAAGAGATCAACCGACACATGCACGTCAACATGCCCATCCTCGATGCCATGTACAACATCCTTTACGAAGGCATCAATCCCCAAATAGAAATAAAGTTATTAACAGATAGTTTCAGATAACAATGGAAAACATCCAATTAGACATTAGAAAAGCCACCCAGTTCCTGAATGCAGGTGTAGTGGAAGGCTATGAGAGCAAAGTGAAAGAGGCCCAAGAGGCATTGGAAAACGCTACTTGCCCAGGCAACGATTTCCTGGGATGGCTTCATCTGCCCTCAGAGATAACAGAGGAGTTCCTCAACAGTGTGCAGGCTGTGGCCAACACGTTGCGTGAGAAGTGCGAAGTGGTAGTGGTCGCTGGTATCGGCGGTTCTTATCTTGGCGCACGCGCCGTCATCGAGGCTTTGAGCAACAGTTTCGCTTGGCTCGTTGGCGATAAGAAGAACCCGGTTATCCTGTTCGCCGGAAACAATATTGGCGAAGATTACCTGGCTGAACTCACCGCCTATCTGAAGGGTAAGAAGTTTGGCGTGATCAACATCTCTAAATCGGGCACAACCACCGAGACCGCCCTCACGTTCCGCCTGCTGAAGAAACAGTGTGAGGAGCAGATGGGCAAAGAGGCCGCCAAGGATGTCATCGTTGCCATCACCGACGCACACAAGGGAGCCGCTCGCGCCGCTGCCGATAAGGAAGGCTACAAGACATTTGTCATTCCCGACAATGTGGGTGGCCGTTTCTCTGTTCTTACTCCGGTGGGTCTGCTTCCCATCGCTGTGGCAGGCTTCGACATCAAGGCTTTGGTGAGCGGTGCTCAGGACATGGAGAAGGCTACAGCTTCCGACGTGGCTTACGCCGACAACATCAGCGCTCAGTATGCCGCTGTTCGCCAGGCTCTTTACACGCAGGCCGGCAAGAAGATCGAGATCATTGCCAACTACCAGCCGAAGCTCCACTTCATCGCTGAGTGGTGGAAGCAGCTTTACGGCGAGAGCGAGGGTAAGGACCATAAGGGCATCTTCCCCGCAGCTTGCGACTTCACCACAGACCTGCACTCTATGGGCCAGTGGATTCAGGATGGCGAGCGTACCATCTTCGAGACGGTTATCTCGATTGAGGAACCCAACAACAAGGTGCTCTTCCCCCACGACGACGAGAACCTCGACGGCCTGAACTTCCTGGAGGGCAAGCGTGTTGACGAGGTGAACAAGATGGCTGAACTGGGTACGAAGCTGGCTCACGTGGATGGTGGCGTGCCCAACATCCGCATCAGCATGCCCAAGCTCAACGAGTATTACATTGGTCAGCTCATCTATTTCTTCGAGAAGGCTTGTGGCATCAGCGGTCTGTTGGAGGAGGTCAATCCGTTCAACCAGCCGGGTGTTGAGGCTTATAAGAAGAATATGTTTGCGCTGCTCAACAAGCCTGGCTATGAGGCCGACAGCAAGGCTATCCAAGAGCGTCTTGCCAAGGAGAAGTAATTGGCATAGCGTGAACCTTTTGACGTCTTGTGTGGGATGGGACATTGAACGTTAACAATCGCCCCTCCCCCTTAAGACAGGACAAAATGCGAAGAGCCATTCCTCATCCTTTGGGTAGGAATGGCTCTTCTTTAACCCCCAATCGGTCATTGTTTTTTCAATTTGATTGGCTTTGTCTCAAGTAGGTTCTGCTGGCTTCGTGGAAGGCGTAGCGCAACAAGGCGATATGCTGACTTCAAATACGAGGCGGAAAGAAGGGCCGGTTGGAGTAGGAAAGGAGAACAATTCACAGGTTATATCACATGATTCGGTCTGACGACCGTTTTGGGTTAGACGGTTGGTTTGCAGGTTGCTGGCCAACGATGACGCATTCAACAATGATACAAGAAGCAATAAACAAGTATTTGAGCAACGGAAACCTTAGCGTTCAGCGTGGTGAACGCCCGTTTAAGGTGGTGCTTTTCGATATGGATGGCGTTCTTTACGACTCCATGCCTCATCATGCCATTGCGTGGCAGAAGGCCATGGCGCAGTTTGGCTTGGTGATGACCGCTGCCGACGCTTACGCCACGGAAGGTGCTCGTGGCATCGATACCATTCGCGTGTTTGTCAAGCAACAGAAGGGTGAAGACATCTCCGAGGAGGAAGCCCAACGCATTTACGATGTGAAGACAGCCCTCTTTCATGAGATGGGCGAGGCCAAAATCTTCGATGGCGTGTATTCGCTAATGCAGCAGATTAAGCGTTGCGGCCTGCAGGTTGGTGTGGTGACGGGCTCTGGTCAGCGCCCCCTTATCCAGCGGTTGCTCGCAGATTTCGGTGAGTTTGTGGATGAGGAACACATCGTGACGGCTTACGATGTGGAGCGTGGCAAGCCCAATCCCGACCCTTATCTGATGGGATTGAAGAAGGCCGGAAACCTTAAGCCGTACCAAGGCATTGTGGTAGAGAACGCTCCTTTGGGCGTTCGCGCTGGCGTGGCTGCCGGATGCTTCACGGTAGCTGTGAACAGTGGTCCGCTGCCTGATGAGGCGTTGACAAACGAAGGGGCACATCTGCTCTTCCCATGCATTGCCCAACTGAGTGAGCAGTGGGCTGACTTTGGATTGTAGAGCTCCCAAAAGTCGATAGGAAACACAAGGTGTCGGACAAGCAAAATGCCCAAATCGTTATGCGAATAGAGCGTTCTGTTTGTCCGACACCTTTCGTTTCTACCCGTTGCACATTTCCAATCCCGGTTTCGTTTCTCCATTTTCCCGTCTTTGTTTTCTCCTGTTCCCATCCTCGTTTCATCTTTTTTCCATTTTTATCTTCCCTTGTTCCCATCTCCGATTCGTCTTTTTCGCAATTCCATATCGGCCATCTTCTGACTATCTTTCGCCCTTGACATAGTTTTTCCCTCGCCGAACGCTTTCTCTTGTTTCCCGATAGGGGCCCACCAATTGTTTCGATGGGTCACAGCATAAGTGCCTAACCGTTATTGTTTTCCGTTTCTACGTTCCCGTCTGTTTCCCGTTTGGGGATTAAGATTAAATAACATAAAAGATGATAATGGACGGGAGAGAGACCATGCGAAAGCATTACTTTTGCAGTAATGAAGCGAGTAATTTGTTTGATATTGCTATTCTTGCCTTCGCTGTTGGCATTTTCGCAAGAGTCGACACGGGTTTATCCCGTGCCCGATAGACCCGTGCGCAAGTTTGTTGTGGCCGATATGGAGACCCGTGTTCCAATTCGCAAGGCCGTTGTCGCCACCAAGGATGGTTATCGCGACAGTACCAATTATCGGGGCGTTGTGCACATTCCCACCGATTTCGACACGCTAATGGTTTATAAGGCGGGCTACCTAACCGCTAAGCTGACGATGAAAGAGGTGGCCGATACCACCTATCTCATTCCGAGCGGCAGTTCGCTTCGTGAGGTCGTGGGGTGGGGAAAGGATGGTTCTCAAAGCATCAACGAGAAAATGGCTGACGGCTTTGCGCGAGCCATTCAGCAAGGCGCGGCCGAGGCTCCCAGTGGTGTGGCCAGCTTCGATTTTGCCAATATGCTCGATAAAAGGGGCCGACGCGACCGCAAGCACTTGAAGAAGGTGCGCGCAGCGTTTAAGAAGATGGATCAGCTCGACGACGACCCTGTGGTGAATGCTTATCTGAAAGGACAAGAAGCCAACCGCTTGCATCAGGAACAACAGCAAGCCCTGGACGAGCGAATTGCGCTGTTGCGGAAGAAAAGAGAGGAAAAACTGAGGCAGGCGGCGGCCGAAACGCAACGCCTGACGCAGCAAGATAGCTTGGCAACAAGTGGCGATAGCCCGCCCATCGCCACCGATTCGCTTCACGTTAAGTCCGACACCCTTGTTGCCAAGAAAACGAATAGCCTGCGCGAACATACCACAAACACCCGTCGTGAGCTGCAACTCGACATGCAAGGCGTCGCCAACCTCCAATCGACAACTGCCGAAAAGGAGCATGCGGAGCGCCAACAGCAAGAGGCGGTAACGAAAAAGAACAAGTCGTGCCTGTCGCAACCTGCTCGAAACAAACACTAACAAGAATTGAAATCTAATGACGGATTTGGGAGAAAAGATGCCGAAGGGCGCTCCGTAGTTGGATTAGAGATAAAAAAGGTCGAGACGTTTGGGTTATCCTATTGGAAACCAAAACGTCTCGACCTTATTATATAGATAGGGGTTAAACCGTGATTTCGCCTGAACCGTAGCAACGGTGGTGCTCCGCATCGTATATCACGCAGAACTGGCCAGGTGCCACACCGTGTATCTTATCGTCCGACAAGATGCGGTAACGGCCACCCTCCTCAGTCACCACGGTGGCTCCATGATGCTCGGGAGTGTGCCGAATCTTAAACGTAACACGTTCGGGCAGTTCGCTGATTCCCTCTGTCAGGAAGTCGAAACCGTGGATCACAAACTCCTGCTTATATGCGTCCTGAGGGTCGTATCCGTGGCTAACATACAACACATTGCGCTCCACATCCTTCTTGATAACAAACCACGGACCGCCTCCGAGGCCCAGTCCCTTGCGTTGTCCGATGGTGTGGAACCACAGTCCCTTGTGTTCGCCGATCTTCTTTCCCGTCTCCAGTTCGATCACTTCGCCTGGGTTCTCACCGAGGTATCGCCTCACATACTCGTTGTAATCGATGTTACCAAGGAAGCAGATGCCTTGCGAATCCTTGCGCCTTGCGCTGACAAGATGCTCGCGTTCGGCAATCTCACGGACCTCATGTTTCTGGTAATGGCCGATGGGAAAGATGGCCTTCTTGAGTTGCCACTGCTGTATCTGCGCCAAGAAATCGGTTTGGTCTTTCACGGGGTCGGGGCTTGTGGTAAGCCATTTCCGTCCGTCGATCCATTCCGTCTGTGCGTAATGGCCCGTGGCGATGAGGTCGTAGTTGTGCCCGGCCTTCTCGTCGAATGCGCCAAACTTGATGAGGCGGTTGCACATCACGTCAGGGTTGGGTGTAAAGCCCGCCTTCACTTTGTCCATGGTGTAGCGCGTCACTTGGTTCCAGTATTCCTTGTGGCAGTCGACTACCTGCAACTTACAACCATACTTGGCTGCCACGGCGGTGGCCATTTCGAGGTCTTCCTCCGAGCTGCAGTCCCATTCCTCCTTCTCCTCAGGTCCAATCTTGATGTAGAAGCAGTCGGGATGGAGGCCGAGCCTTGTCAGCTCGTACACCACCACGCTGCTGTCCACCCCTCCTGAGAGGAGCACGGCTATGCGCTTGTCCTTTATCTCGTCTATGTTCATTTGCCGTTGGTTGTTGCGGGGTGTTGCCCCAGTGGTTTACAGTTTCTTGAGATCCACCATGTCGTTATGTCGTCTGTGGCGCTCCTCCACGAGCTTCAGCAGCTTCATCTTACGCTTCGGCTGAATCAGTCGGCGCACGAAGATGTTAGGGAGGGCATCATCATCGGTTCGTTTGTGGGATCGTGTGTGGCCAGTCTTATCGCCACGCAGTCGCAGCATTGGCACCATGTGCCCCATCAGGTCATCGCCATACCAGCGGTCATCCCCATGATTCCGGGTGTGATGATGTATCGCGCACTCTTCGGATTCATACAGATGGACGGCGTGATCGGCGAACTCACCGTGGCCTTCAACTGGGCCATCAAGGCTTCGCTCGTTAT
>OQVQ01001373.1_pt1 | contig 9947 bp, 7 predicted proteins | sample 1691491 | NCBI WGS metagenome assembly OQVQ01 (sample SAMN03418252, study PRJEB22391) | human gut metagenome | biome: human-gut; feature: organic feature; material: feces | host: Homo sapiens | place: Tanzania | collected 2013-01
ATATCCGCAACCTATAAAAAGGTCGGAATTTGAAGCGGCACATTGCTATTAGTAAAAATAAAATCTATACCATCGTTCAATCCCGACCGTCCTACTATCCTGCATATATTCGCAACCTATAAAAAGGTCGGAATTTGAGGCGGCACATTGCCGCCTTAGTAGCCGTATTCGTCGGAGATGAGGATTACTTTTATTCTGTCCTTGTCACGCTGATGAGCCATTATGACATAATCGTTGCAAATCCTGTCGGGGCTTAAGCAGTGTGCGCATCTGCCTGTCTTTGCACAGGGAGTGTTTCTGCCGAGCCTTACGCAGTTTGCCGGAGATGCAATCGTTTCAAGACGGTCAACGGCTGAGTGGAGGTCTGTTACGATCTTGTTTAAGCCGGCAACAATGATTACCTGCTTCGGTCCGAATATCATAGCGGCTACACGGTTGCCTGTGCCGTCTACGTTGTATAATTCGCCGTATTCGGTTATCGCATTGGTGCTTGCAAAGTAGGTGTCGGCAGAAAAAGCCTTGGTGGAAAGGTCATTTGCCTCATCGGGAGAGAGCTTTTCACGGTCGATGTAGATACCGCTGTAGTTTTCATTCAGAAAATCCTGAATGCCGGTTTCTTTGAGCGTCATTGTTCCGCCGGAAACTATCAGCTTGTCATCCTTTATAAGTTCCTTTATTATCTCCTTCGCCTCGTCGGGAGTATCGACAAGATAGCCCTTCATATTGTTCTTTTCAAGGGCGGATATTACCTTTTCCGCTCTTTTTTTGAGTGCGGCTTTTACGTTTTCGTTCATATTATCAGTTCCTTTCGGCATTTTGTGCGGTGTGACCGCTGTATAAGATAAATATAACATATTTCGCAAAAAAGTCAAGAATAGTGATAGACATTTAAAGCTGAATGTGCTATAATTGACTATAAGCAGAGTTGTGAACTGCGGTTTATGAAGATACGATATAAAACGGTAATATTCCGATAAATAGAAAGGAAACGATATGGAAATATTAAAGCTCAGTGCGCCCTGCAAGGATTATATCTGGGGCGGTAACAGATTAAGAGAGGAATACGGCAAGGTATCAGACGCAGATAAGATAGCTGAGAGTTGGGAACTGTCCTGCCATAAGGACGGTCAGAGCGTTATCGCAAACGGCAAGGACAAAGGCAAGACGCTTTCCGAATATGTAGCGGAAAATAAGAATGCACTCGGTACAGCCTGCGAAAGATTCAAGTATTTCCCCATACTTATAAAGCTTATTGACGCAAAGGATAACCTGTCAGTACAGGTACACCCTGACAACGATTATGCAATGCGTGTAGAGGGCGAGTACGGCAAGACGGAAATGTGGTATATTGTTGACTGTGAGGAAGGCTCACAGCTGATCTATGGTTTCGATAAAGAAATTTCAAGAGAAGAATTTGCGGACAGAATAAAGAACAACACCTTACTTGAGGTCACTAACAATGTTCCCGTTCATAAGGGAGATGTGTTCTTCATCGAGTCGGGTACGCTCCACGCTATCGGCAAGGGTATACTTATTGCCGAGATCCAGCAGAACAGCAATACTACATACAGAGTATACGACTACGGCAGAGTAGGAAAGGACGGAAAGCCCAGAGAGCTTCATATTGAAAAGGCTATAGACGTTACCGAGCTTTGCCCTCCGAAATATGATACAAAGCCTCAGGGCAAGACGGAAAAGATAGACGGCGGCGAGGAAACATTGCTCCGCAGCTGTGAATATTTCGATGTTCATAAAATCAAGGTTTCAGGAACAGTAACGCTTGACGCAGATGAAAAGTCGTTTATGTCGGTGCTGGTGCTTGACGGCAGCGGTAAGATCGGTGAACTTGACGCAAAGAAGGGCGACAGCTTCTTTGTTCCTGCAGGCTACGGCAGATTTACTCTTACGGGTGATCTTGAGGTAATTCTTTCTGATATAGTTTAAGACTTGTGTTTTGAAAGGTTAAAGGGGATATATGAAGTATTATATCGGCGTTGACATTGGCGGTACGAATATCAAGGCAGGAGTGGTTGACGAGAACGCACAGCTCGTTTCGAAAATATCACTCAAGACAAATGCGGCAGACGGTTATAAAAGCGTCCTTGCGGTAATCATTGATGCTGTCGAGCAGGCTGTACAGCTTTCGGGCGAGGACATTGACAGGATAAAGACTATCGGTGTCGGCTGTCCGGGAACTATGGATAACGAAAACGGCACGGTGCTTTATTCGAACAATCTGCACTGGGAGAACGTTCCGCTTGCAAAGGATCTTGCGGAACATTTCGGCAAGCGCATCATCCTTGAAAATGACGCTAATGTTGCGGCATACGGTGAGTATCTCGCAGGTGCGGCAAAGGGTGCGAAAAACGCTGTAGTGCTTACGCTCGGAACGGGTGTCGGCGCAGGTATAATTATAAACGGCGAGATATACAGCGGTTCAAACAACGCAGGCGGCGAGATAGGTCATACTGTTATCGAGGTTGACGGTGCGCCGTGTACCTGCGGAAGAAACGGCTGTTTTGAGGCTTATTCTTCGGCTACGGGACTTGTCCGTATGACGAGGGAAATGATTGAGAAATATCCGAGCGGACGGCTTCACGAAATGGTTGACCGTGACGGGAAAATATCTGCAAGAACTGCGTTCAATGCCGCTAAGCTGGGCGACCCTGAGGGAAGGGAAGTTGTTGATAAATATATCAAGTATCTTGCCTGCGGCATTACGAATGTGATAAACGTATTCCAGCCCGATATTCTGTGTATCGGCGGAGGAGTATGCAACGAGGGCGATAATCTGCTTATACCGCTGAAAGCACAGGTGGCAAAGCAGATATACTCAAAAAACAATGCTAAAAATACCGAGATAGTAATCTGCACGCTTGCAAATGAAGCAGGTATGATCGGCAGTGCCATGCTCGGCAGAAAATAAAAACACTTTTTTACAAAGGAAAGGACAGTAAAAATGAGAAGCGATCTTATCAAGAGCGGCGTAGACAGAACACCGCACAAAGCCTTACTGAAGGCACTGGGTGTAACAGACAGCGAGATGCACAAGCCGTTTATTGCCGTTGTATGTGCGGCAAGCGACTATGTTCCCGGTCATGCGCATCTGCACGAAATATCAAGACAGGTAAAGGACGGTATCAGAAACGCAGGCGGCGTTCCTTTTGAGTTCTTCACCATCGGTGTGTGCGACGGCCTTGCAATGAACCACAGAGGCATGAGATATTCTCTTGCATCCCGTGAACTTATCTGCGACAGCATTGAAGTAATGCTGACGGCACATCCTCTTGACGGTATCGTATTTATCCCGAACTGCGACAAGATAGTACCCGGTATGATAATGGCTGCGGCAAGAATGAACCTCCCCTCTATTTTTGTAAGCGGCGGTCCTATGAACCCAGGCAGAGTACAGGGTAAGAGAGTAGGATATAACGAGATATACGAAGCTATCGGTCAGTATTCCAACGGTACTATAGGCGATGATGTTCTTCTTGACTATGAGAACAACGCTTGTCCTACCTGCGGCTCATGTTCGGGTATGTATACAGCTAACTCAATGAACTGCCTTACAGAAGCAATCGGTCTTTCAATGCCGAAGTCTGGTACAGAGCCTGCTGTAAATGCCGCTCGCCGCAGACTTGCAAAGGAAACGGGCGAAAGGATAGTTGAGCTTGTAAAGCAGAACATCTGCGCTAAGGATATTATCACAAAGAAAAATATGATGAACGCACTCGCTACCGATATGGCAATCGGTGCTTCCTCAAATACGGTACTTCATCTTCTTGCTATAGCACACGAGGCAGGGGTAGACATTTCTCTTGACGATATTGACAACAAGAGCAAGACAACACCTCAGCTTTCAAAGCTCAATCCTGCAAGCGATATATTCATAACAGACCTTAACGATGTCGGCGGTATCCAGTCGGTTATCAAGGAACTTGCAAAGGGCGGTCACGTTGATACGAGCGTTCTTACGGTATCCGGTACACAGGCTGACAGAATCGCAAAGGCTCCGAATGCAGACGGTACAATAATCCACACCTGCGAGAATCCTATCAGAAAAGACGGCGGTCTTGCAATACTCAGCGGTAACCTTGCCCAAAACGGCTCTGTTGTAAAGCAGGGTGCTGTCAAGCCCGAAATGATGGACTTCACAGGTACTGCAAAGGTATTTGACGGCGAACAGGCTGCTTGTGACGCTATCCTCAATAACGTTATCATCCCCGGTGACGTTGTTGTTATCCGCTATGAAGGACCTAAGGGCGGTCCCGGTATGCCTGAGATGCTCGCTCCTACGGCGGCTATTGTCGGCAAGGGTCTTGACGGAAGCGTTGCTCTTATCACAGACGGACGTTTCAGCGGTGCCAGCAGAGGTGCGGCAGTAGGTCACGTTTCTCCCGAAGCGGCTGACGGCGGACTTATAGCTTACGTTGAAAACGGAGATAAGATACATATCAATATACCTGCAAGAAGCATTGAACTTCTTGTTGACGATGAAACGATAGCACAGCGTAAGGCTAAGGGTGTAAATGCTCCCGTAAGACAGCTTGACGGTTATCTCAAGCGTTACGCAAAGCTGGTTACAAGCTCGAATACAGGCGCTGTATTTGAAGATTGATATGCTAATTTAATACTGTTCAGCAAAGGCTGTGTATTTAGGTACACAGCCTTGCGGTGATATTGATGACAGAAGGGGGCGGTAGCTATCGCTCACAATGATAATATGCACGCAGGGCATAGGGAGCGGATGATAAGCCGCCTTAAAGAGTTCGGCAGTGAGGGGTTTCAGTCGCACGAACTGCTTGAAATGATGCTCTACAGCTCTTTCAAGCAGTGCGATACAAACCCGATAGCACACAGGCTTATTGACAGATTCGGCTCGCTCAGCGGTGTGTTCTCCGCAAGCGAAAACGAACTGTGCGAGGTCGAGGGTGTAGGCAGGTCTACCGCTCAGATGATAATCGTACTTCGTGCGAACATAGAACGTATGCTGTCTGAGAGCGTTCAGAAGGGCGAGATGCTCGGTGCATCGGGAGCGGTAAAGGATTATTGTATGGGGCTTTTCCGCTTTGTAGACACCGAACAGCTGAGAATGATATTTCTCGACAGCGAGTATTGTTTTATGTCGCAGGAAATAATAAGCACGGGTGCGCTTGAACAGGTGCGGCCGGATATAATGAGATTGCTCGAAAAAGCAGTGCAGAAACGATGTCCTATAGTCGTTATGACGCATAACCATCCGAGAGGTAGTGAAATGCCTTCTACGGAGGATAAGATAATGACGAGAAATCTTTTCAATCTTCTTGAAAAGGCAGGAATTTATCTTGCCGACCACGTTATAGTCGGTATGCACGGCAGTCTTTCTATGCGTGAGAACGGTATTCTTCCTGATATATGGAACGATTTTTAAGGAGCTAAAATGGATAAGTTCGTATTAAAATCAAATTATAAGCCGATGGGCGATCAGCCGCAGGCTATAGACAGCCTTGCAAACGGCGTGCTTGACGGAGATAAGGAACAGGTCCTGCTCGGAGTTACCGGTTCGGGAAAAACCTTTACTATGGCAAATATTATCGAAAAGGTCAACCGCCCCACGCTTATCCTTGCACATAACAAGACGCTTGCGGCACAGCTGTGCAGTGAGTTCAAGGAGTTTTTTCCGGATAACGCTGTCGAATATTTTGTAAGCTATTATGACTATTATCAGCCTGAGGCGTATATTCCGTCAACCGATGCCTATATCGAAAAGGACAGTGCGATAAACGATGAGATAGACCGCCTGCGACACTCGGCAACAGCGGCTCTTGCGGAACGTAGAGATGTTATTATCGTTGCCAGTGTAAGCTGTATCTACAGCTTGGGCAGTCCCGAGGATTACCGTGAGAATATGCTTTCTATCCGTGAGGGTCAGGAGCGAAGCCGTGACGATATAATAAAAAGGCTTGTCGAAATACAGTATGAACGCAACGATATGAATTTCATCCGTAACAAGTTCAGGGTAAGAGGCGATGTGCTTGAGGTTTTCCCTGCCGGAAGTACGTCAGACAAGGCGATAAGGATAGAATTTTTCGGTGATGAGATAGACAGAATATCAGAGATAGATATAGTTACAGGCGAGGTGAAACGCCGCTTTTCGCACGTTGCCATTTTCCCTGCGTCACATTACATCGTAAGCAAGTCAAGACTTGAAAATTCGCTTACCGAGATAGAAAACGAAATGGAAGAGCGTGTAAAATTCTTCACGGATAATCATAAGCTGATAGAGGCGCAGAGGATAGAGCAGAGAACACGCTATGATATGGAAATGCTCCGTGAGATAGGAACGTGCAAGGGCGTTGAGAACTATTCACGGGTGCTTGCAGGAAGAGCACCGGGCAGTTCGCCCATAACTCTTATGCACCATTTCCCGAAAGATTTTCTTATGTTCATTGACGAGAGCCATGTTACATTGCCACAGGTAAGAGGTATGTACGGCGGCGACTTTGCACGAAAGAAAAATCTTGTGGATTACGGCTTCCGTCTGCCGTCTGCTTATGATAACCGACCGATGAATTTTGACGAGTTTACCTCGATGATAAATCAGGTCATTTATGTTTCGGCTACACCGGGCGAATACGAAAAGAGCCACGCTGTGAACACAGCCGAGCAGGTCATACGTCCTACGGGTCTGCTTGATCCGATAATCGAGATAAAGCCTGTTGCTGGACAGATAGAGGATCTTTATTCCGAAATTAACGAGCGTACCAAAAAGGGCGAGTGTGTGCTTATCACTACGCTTACAAAGAAAATGGCTGAGGATCTGACGGCTTATTATGAAAAACTCGGCGTGAAGATACGCTATATGCACCACGATATTGATTCTATCGAACGTATGGAGATAATAAGAGATCTGCGTATGCACGTCTTTGATGTGCTTGTCGGAATAAATCTTCTGCGTGAGGGTCTTGACTTGCCGGAGGTATCGCTCGTTGCTATACTTGACGCAGATAAAGAGGGCTTTTTGCGAAGTGAAACCTCGCTTATACAGACTATAGGCAGGGCGGCAAGAAACGCCGAAGGCAAGGTCATAATGTATGCCGATACGGTTACAGACAGTATGGAAAAGGCAGTGACCGAAACCAACCGCCGCCGTGAGATTCAGATGAAATATAACGAGGAACACGGCATCACGCCTAAGACTATAGTAAAGGATGTAAGGGCGGTGCTGGAAATATCGTCCGGCAAGGATAAGGGCAAAAAGAGAAAATACACCAAGGCAGAGCGTGAGGCGCTTATCAAACAGTATACCGCAGAGATGAAGAATGCGGCAAAGCTGCTTGACTTTGAACACGCCGCATATCTGCGTGATAAGATAAAGGAACTTCAGGAAAGCAAGTAAGCTGTTGACGGAGATGACAAAAGAAAATGGGAATAGATAAAATAATAATCAAGGGTGCAAGAGAGCATAATCTGAAGAATATTGATATAGAACTGCCCCGTGACAAGCTGATAGTTATGACGGGGCTTTCGGGATCGGGAAAGTCATCGCTTGCATTCGATACTATTTATGCGGACGGTCAGAGAAGGTATATCGAGAGCCTGTCATCGTATGCAAGAATGTTCCTCGGACAGATGGAAAAGCCAGATGTCGACAGCATTGAGGGACTTTCTCCCGCTATATCAATAGACCAGAAAACGACCTCGAAAAACCCTCGTTCCACTGTCGGAACGGTAACGGAGATATATGACTATCTCAGACTGCTGTATGCAAGAGTAGGAATTCCGCACTGTCCTGTCTGCGGTAAAGAGATAAGACAGCAGACGGTGGATCAGATAGTTGACAAGGTAATGGAACTGCCCGAGCGGACAAAGTTTCAGATCTTATCACCTATAGTAAGAGGCAGAAAGGGCGAATACCGCAAGGAGCTTGAGGATCTTGTAAAGCAGGGCTACGCAAGAGTGCGTATTGACGGGATAATCTACGATCTTTCCGAGCAGATAAAGCTTGACAAGAACAAGAAGCATAATATAGAAGTCGTTGTAGACCGTCTTGTTATGAAAGAGGATATAAAGTCACGTTTATCCGACAGCCTTGAGGTTGCGGGAAATCTTTCGGGCGGACTTATTCTTATAGATGTAATTGACGGCGAGGAACTGAGCTTTTCGCAAAACTATGCCTGCCCTGAACACGGAGTAAGCATAGAGGAGCTTGTGCCGAGAATGTTCTCGTTCAACAATCCCTTCGGCGCTTGTCCTACCTGTACCGGTCTCGGAATTTTCAGAAGGATAGATGTAGACCTGATTTTACCGAACCGTGATCTTACTATCCGTGAAAATGCGATAAAGGCGAGCGGCTGGAAGTATGCGGACGGAACTATAGCGCAGATGTATTTTGACGCTGTTGCAAACGAATACGGCTTCAGCGTGGATCAGCCCGTAAAGGAACTGACAAAGGAACAGTTAGATGCGGTGCTTTACGGTACGGGCGAAAAGAAGATAAAGGTCGTCCGCAGTAAAGAGCAGGGCGGCGGTGTCTATATGACGGCGTTCGAGGGCGTTGTAAACAACCTTGAACGACGCTATAAGGAAACAACGAGCGTATATTCAAGAGAGGATATAGCTCAGTATATGGGCGACGCAGTGTGTCCCGACTGTCACGGTCAGCGACTGAAAAAGGAGGCTCTTTGCGTTACCGTATGCGGTAAGAATATCAACGAATTCTGCGATATGAGCATCAGCGAAGCGCTTGAATTTGTCAAAAGCATAAAGCTGTCGGAACGTGATATGATGATAGCAAGTCAGATACTGAAAGAGATCAAGGAACGTCTGGGATTTCTGAACAGCGTCGGACTTGAATATCTGACCTTATCAAGAACGGCAGGTACGCTTTCGGGCGGTGAAAGTCAGCGAATAAGGCTTGCAACCCAGATAGGCAGCAGCCTTATGGGAGTGCTGTATATCCTTGACGAGCCGAGCATAGGACTTCATCAGAGGGATAACGACAAGCTTATCGCAACACTGAAAAGACTGCGTGATCTCGGAAATACGCTTATAGTCGTTGAGCATGATGAGGATACGATGAGGGCGGCGGATTATATCGTTGACATAGGTCCCGGTGCAGGTGTTCACGGCGGTGAGGTTATCTGTGCAGGCACGCTTGACGATATAATGAAGTGCGAGCGTTCGATAACAGGGCAGTATCTTACGGGAAAATTAAAGATAGAAGTACCCGAAAAACGCAGAAAGCCCACTAAGAAATGGCTTAAAATAACAGGCTGCCGTGAAAATAATCTGAAGAACATTACAGTAAAAGTTCCTCTCGGAATATTCACCTGCATTACAGGCGTATCCGGCAGCGGCAAGAGTTCGCTTGTAAATGAGATAATCTACAAGCACCTTGTCGCAAAGCTGAACCGTGCAAGAATAAAGCCGGGTGCGTTCGATACATTCGAGGGTACAGAGTATCTTGACAAGGTAATAGCTATCGACCAGTCACCGATAGGCAGAACACCGAGGAGCAACCCTGCAACCTATACGGGTGTATTCAACGATATAAGAGAGCTGTTTGCTTCGACCAATGACGCAAAGATGAGGGGCTATACAAGCGGAAGATTTTCATTCAATGTAAAGGGCGGACGTTGTGAAGCCTGCGAGGGTGACGGTATCAACAAGATAGAAATGCACTTCCTGCCCGATATATATGTGCCGTGCGAGGTCTGCAAGGGCAAACGCTACAACCGCGAAACGCTCGAGGTCAAATACAAGGGCAAAAGCATATATGACGTTTTAGAGATTACCGTGGAGGCGGACGAAGCTCTGGAAGAGAAACCGCTGTCCGCGTCGCCGCAGGAAAATCGGCGGCTTCAAAGCCTGCGCCAAATTCAATTCCTTTAACTGCGCCTATGCTTAAAATGGCGGGTGCCAAAAGCGCATCAAGTTTGTCAAAAACACATTCTCCCAAACCTGCC
>OQVQ01001374.1_pt1 | contig 9940 bp, 7 predicted proteins | sample 1691491 | NCBI WGS metagenome assembly OQVQ01 (sample SAMN03418252, study PRJEB22391) | human gut metagenome | biome: human-gut; feature: organic feature; material: feces | host: Homo sapiens | place: Tanzania | collected 2013-01
CAACTCGGTATTTTTGCTTATGAGCAGAGCATTGTCCTTTGTCGGTTTCAGAATAACATTTTTCCTGTTACTTGTACGATGATATCTATCAACAATTCCTTCTCTTTCAAGATACTTTACAATTCTTGAGAAACTGCTTTGAGGGATCTGCAGCGTGTCGGCAATTTGGCTCATGTTGGATTCATCGGGACTGTTTTCAATAATATACTCCATAATTTGCCAAGCTTGAGGCGTAAAAAGAACACCCTTTCCTGCCAAGTCTCTTTTTATTTGACTTCCTTTTAACACAATATTGGTGTGACGAACCAATTCTCTTATTAGTTCCTCATATCTACCCATCCATGTGGCACTCATATTACTGTTCCTTTTCAACTTTGTTATAATTATTATAGTATATTTGATTTTTAAATGTCAATTTTATTTTCAAAAATCGAATCAGCTATATTCAACTTTTCAATTGACATTTAAAAATATTTCTTTATAATATATCCGTGTGGATATATTTATATCCACACGGATATATTATTTGAAGATTTAGAAAGGACGAAAAAATGAAAAAAAAGATCAAGGTCTGGCTTTGTGTAGCGATTGCTTTTCTCTTGATTGGCAGCATCGGTGCATCACTGGTCAGAACCTCCGGCAACACTGTTCAATTAATCGACACCTATATCCCCGACGTAGAGGGCACATTTATCCACGCGACCATTTTCAAGCCAAAAACTGCAACTGCGGAAAACCCTGCTCCCGTTGTGGTCACATGTCATGGTTACTCTGATTCCGGTGAAAAGCAGGACTTTGCGGCTATTGAGCTAAGCCGTCGTGGTGTTGTAGTTGTTGAGATGGATGCAGAAAGTCACGGTCTCTCCAGCACGTCAAGCATCGACAGTTCCCCGGCTTCAACGTTTGGTGAAGGCTGTGGTTTCTTCACTGTTATTGATTTTCTTATGGAGTCGCATCTGGACTATATCGACAAATCCCAGCTTGGTATCACCGGACACTCTATGGGTGGACTTGCAACTATGGCCACTATCGAGCATTATGGTGCGATGCAAACCGCAGCTTTAGAAGCGGCTTCTCTTCCCGATTCTGACGGTGGAGCAAGCGTTACCGAAAATGAGCTTGAAAACGCCAGAGCGCTAAATCCTGTAAAGGCAGCTTTCATTCAAAGCGCCCTGCCATCGTCCAACCCTGAGGATTATGGCAATTATTACATTCCTGTTGCACTCAACTACACTTACTACGATGAGGGAAACTATACTACTGCTAATGGAAACGGTGATCTTAAAACTGCTCCGGAAGCCCTCGCATTTGTTAACTCCATATTGCCTGAGGAAAGCCAAATTGCCACTGTCGAGCTTGGGAAAACATACGGAAGTATTGAAGATGGAACTCTGCGCGTTGTATACAATCCCCCATCTCTCCATACTTGTGAATACCTGACTCCGGAGTGTGCAACCAATCTGGTCAATTTCTTCAGCATGTGCTTTGACATTGATACATCAATTTCTGCAACAAATCACACTTTCCTGTATAGATTCTTAGCTCGTTATTCATATTTTTTCAGTTTCTATCGCAAAGGTAAATAAAAAAATCCATTTTATGGCATTTTTTATTTAAAATGTTGTTCTTTTTTATGCTGTAGCCAATTTTGGGTCAGTCTGCCTGTCATCTGCTCCTTCTTTCTTCTTGGCTGTTCTGCTGATGCTTAGGATAATACCCACATACATGCAGTTGATGATGGATGATGTTCCACCTCGGCTGATAAGTGGAAGTGGCTGTCCGGTAACAGGAGCGAGTCCTACGGCTACTGCCATGTTGAAAAGGGCCTGTGTGACGAGAAGAATGGCAAGTCCCATGGCAAGAAATGCCGGGAAATTGTTCTCACACCGGTTGGCTATTCTTCCTGTTCTGAAGAGCAGGATGATATATAGGAATGCGACAAAGAGTCCTCCCGGCACCCCCATCTCCTCAATGATGATGGCATAGATGAAGTCGGAGAAGGCCTGCGACAGGAAGTCGCGTTCTACAGAGTTTCCCGGACCTTTGCCCATGACGTTGGATGAGGCAATGGCAATATTGGCATGAGCCACCTGAGCATCCTTGTCAAGGTCTACTTCCTCTGGCGACACAGGCTTTGTGTCAAGGAAGTGGTCGATACGGGCTTTCCATGTATCCATACGGTGGAACATCTTCTGTACGGTATTCTTCTTCTCAGGTTGCTCTGTCGCTACCTGTTCGGTAAAGGTGTCGTTTGTCTTTGCCAACTTCTCTTCGTCATGGCCCAACAGCATGACCATCGAGATGGCGAAGACGATGGTGAGCAGTACAATACCAGCAAGCTTTCCGAGCAGTTTACCAGGCACTCTTCCTATAATCATCATGAAGAAAATGGTGATACACAAGAGCATGGCTGTAGACATATTCTCGAGCATGATGGGGAAAATCATAACGGCGCTGATTGTCAGGATGTATTTGAATGCCCGCTTGTCAGCTCCGTTCTCGTTCTGCATGGCACTTAGAATCTGTGCTACTGCAAGTACGAGTGTTCCCTTGGCTATCTCGGAAGGCTGAAACTGGATGCCCACGAGGCTGATCCATCTGGATGCGCCATTGGTAGACTGTCCAGCCCACAGTACCCACAGAAGTAAGACTATAGAGATAAAAATCATGAAAGGAGTCACGATTTTGAAATACTTGCACTTGACCTTCAGCATGCAAATCATGACGAAGACACCGCCAACCAGGATAGCCATGTGCTTGATGACTGGCCCCATGAAGTTTCCGCTCTTGTACGACAGCGTACTTGAGGCTGAGTAAACCTCAATGATGCTGATCATACAGAGGAAGAAAAACACCATCCAGATGACTTTGTCTCCCTTGAATATGTTACCTATTTTGTTGCTCATTTCTCTTTTTTGTCTTCCTCTTTGTCTTTAGTCTTTCTGTCTTTTACAGTTGTCGGGCAAGTGTTTTGAACTGTTCGCCTCTGTCTTCCATGTTTTTGAACAGGTCGAAGCTTGCACAACATGGACTCAGCAGAACAGTGTCGCCTTCTTTTGCCATCTTGTGGCAAGCTGCGATACAGTCTTTCATGCTGTGAGTATCACAAACAGGAATGCCAAGACTGTCGAAGTTGTCGTGCAACTTCTTATTGTCGGCTCCCAAATATACCAGTCCTACACACTTTTGCTTTACCAGTTCTGTGATGTGGCTGTAGTCGTTGCCCTTGTCCTTTCCTCCCAAGATCAGGATGGTAGGTGTCTTCATGCTTTCGAGTGCATACCAGCAGGCGTCTACGTTGGTAGCCTTTGAGTCGTTGATGTATTGCACGCCGTTCACCTTGCATACTTTCTCCAGGCGGTGTTCCACGCCAGGAAAGTCGCCCAGGCTCTTGCGGATCGTAGCCTCGTCAATTCCTGCAATATGGCAGGCAAGTCCTGCTGCCAGGCTGTTGTAGATATTGTGTTTGCCTGTAAGGCTCAGCTCAGCTTCTGGCATGGCGAAAGGAGTAGGGTAGTCGAGTTTGTAGAGTCCGTCCTCTATGTATCCTACACATCCTTCCTCCTTGTTCTCAGCAAATGGACAGATTCTTGACTTCAGATTGTATTTCTCAATCTCTTTCTTCACGATGGGATCGTCGTTCCAATAGATGAAACTGTCTTCTTCTGTCTGATTTTGTGTGATACGCATCTTGGCGTCCACATAGTTTTGCATGCAGAAGTCGTAACGGTCCAGGTGGTCGGGTGTGATGTTTAGAAGGATGGCTATGTTGGCGCGGAACTTGTACATATTGTCAAGCTGGAAACTGCTCAGCTCGATGATGTAGTACTTGTGTGGTTCCTCTGCAACCTGGAGGGCAAGGCTGTTTCCGATGTTTCCTGCCAGACCTGCATCCATGCCTGCCGCCTTGAAGATGTGGTATATGAGTGATGTGGTTGTGGTCTTGCCATTGCTGCCAGTGATGCACACCATCTTGGCGTCAGTATATCTTGCGGCAAACTCTATCTCGCTGATGATAGGTGTGCCCTGCGCCATCAGTTTCTGAATCATGGGAGCCTCTTTAGGAATACCCGGGCTCTTGATGATTTCGTTGGCATTCAGTATTTTCTCTTCTGTATGGTGGCCTTCTTCCCATTCTATCTGGTGGTCATCAAGCAGCTTTTTGTATTTGTCCTTGATTTTTGACATGTCGGATACAAATACATCAAAACCTTCTTTCTTGGCAAGTACGGCAGCTCCTGCTCCGCTTTCGCCAGCACCTAAAATTACAATTCTACTCATATTTTTTATCTTATCTTCAATGTTATAATTGTTAAGGCAGCAAGAATGATGGTGATAATCCAGAAACGGATTGTTATCTTTGATTCGTGGATGGCACCATGTGGCTTCTTGATGAGATACTTACACTCAGGGTCGAGCTGGCTGTCCTGTGTTCTGAAGTTGTCGTGGATAGGCGTTCTCTTGAAGATGCGCTGCTTGATACCTTTACGCTTGCCTAATTTATAGTAGTATACCTGTACGATGACGCTGAGGCTTTCTACGAAGAAGATGCCACAGAGAATAGGCAGCATGAGCTCTTTGTGGATGATGATGGCTCCCACGGCAATAATGCCGCCAATGGTCAGCGAGCCTGTATCGCCCATGAATACTTGCGCGGGATAGGCATTGTACCACAGAAAGCCAATCAATGCTCCAATGAAGGCGCAGAAGAATACTACGAGCTCCTCGGAGCCAGGTATGTACATGATGTTGAGGTAGGCGGCATATTGGATGTGGGAAGACACATAGGCCAGTATGCCCAATGCCACACCTATGATGGCAGAGTTGCCTGCACACATTCCGTCCATACCGTCATTCAGGTTGGCTCCGTTGGATACAGCGGTCACGACAAAGATAGTCATCAGGACGAAGAGAATCCATCCTGCTGCCGTCTTGTATTTGCCGCAGAATCCCATGATGCGTGAGTAGTCAAGGTTGTGCCCCTTGATAAATGGTATGGTGGTCTTCAGCGATTTGGTAGACTCTGCCCTGTGCTTGACGACCATCTCCTGTCCCTGACGTTCGATGGCTAAGTTCTCGTTCATCTTGACATCAGGTGAGGCCCACAGCACCAAGCCAACGATAAGTCCGATGCCGAGCTGTCCCACTATCTTGTATTTTCCTTTCAGTCCTTCCTTGTCGCGCTTGAAAATCTTGATGAAGTCGTCCATACCTCCCAGGAATCCAAGCCATACGGTGGTGATGAGCATCAGTATCAGATAGATGTTGCGCAAACGTCCCAACAGCAGTACCGGTATGAGTATTGCCATGATGATGATGACGCCACCCATGGATGGAACTCCTATCTTCTTGACACCAAATGGGTCGATGCTGGCATCGCGCTGAGTTTCAGTTATCTGCTTGCTTTTGAGATATTTGATGAACTTCTCGCCAAACCAAGCAGAGATAACCAACGAAAGAATGAGAGCCAGGAGGGCACGGAAAGAGATGTAACCCCACATGTGGGAGCCGGAAATGCCCCATTGCTCTAAAAATCTAAAGAGATAGTATAACATTTTCTTCTTTTATTATTTCTTGTTAATACCGAAGATGCCGCGAATCACTTCCTTGTCGTCGAAGTGGTGTTTCACGCCCTTGATTTCCTGGTAGTCCTCGTGGCCTTTGCCTGCCACCAGAATCACATCGCCCTTCTTTGCCATCATGCATGCTGTGCGGATGGCCTCTTTGCGGTCTACGATGCTGATGACTTTCTTCATCTGCTGCTCGTTCAGACCAGCCAACATATCGTTGATGATGTCCTGTGGCTCCTCGAAACGGGGATTGTCGCTGGTGATAATCACCTTGTCGCTTTGTTTGACGGCTTCTTGTGCCATGAGTGGTCGCTTGCCCTTGTCGCGGTTTCCGCCTGCACCACATACGGTGATGACTTCTCCCTTTCCGTTGAGCACCTCATGTATGGCATTGAGCACATTCTCGAGAGCATCGGGAGTATGAGCATAGTCAACGATGGCTGTGTAGCCTTCTGGTGACTGGATGGGTTCGAGACGTCCGTTCACGCTGTGCAGTGTGCTCAGTACTACAAGCACATCTTCTGGCTTTTTGCCCAGCATGATGGCTGTGCCATATACTGCCAGCAGATTGCTTACGTTGAATTTACCGATAAACTGCACGCCTACTTCTCTGCCGTCCACATCTAAGTACATGCCTCCGAAGTGGCATTCCAGGATTCTTGCCTTGAAATCGGCCATGCTCCGTGTAGAGTACGTCTTGATGGTGGCTTTTGTGTTCTGTACCATGATCATGCCGTTCTTGTCATCGGCATTGGTAATGGCAAAGGCCGACTTTGGCAGACCGTCGAAGAAGGCCTTCTTGGCATTGCGATAGTTCTCGAAAGTCTTGTGATAGTCGAGATGGTCGCGTGTGAGGTTGGTGAAGATGCCGCCTGTGAATGTCAGACCGCCGATACGCTTTTGTGCTATGGCGTGCGAAGAGCATTCCATAAAGGCATACTCGCATCCTGCTTCTACCATCTTGCTCAGCAGGAGGTTGAGCTCGATTGGGTCGGGAGTGGTGTGGTCGGCAGGAATAGCTTCGTCCTCGATATAGTTGCAGACGGTAGACAGCAAGCCGCACTTATGTCCGAACTTGCGGAACATATTATATAATAAGGTGGCGATGGTGGTCTTTCCGTTTGTTCCAGTCACACCCACCAACTTCAGTTTCTTGGATGGATCGCCATAGAACAGGGTGGCAACTTTTCCCACTGCGTCCTCTGTAGATTCTACTTTCACGTAGGTGACGCCTTCCACCTTCTCCTCCGGCATGTCTTCGCACAGAATGGATTTGGCGCCAAGCTCGATGGCTTTGGGTATAAACTTGTGACCATCTACTTGCGTTCCCTTCATGGCAACGAACAAATGGCTATCTTTGATTTTTCGAGAGTCAATGTTCACTCCTGTAACCTCGGTCTCCACATCGCCTGCTATTTCCACAGGCTGAATGTTCTTGAGTAAATCTTGTAGTTTCATATTCTGTTTCTTTGATGTTTCTATACATTATTATATATTATAGGTCGAGTGTGAGTGCGCAGACTTGTCCTTTCTTGATTCTTGTTCCTGGTACAAGACTTTGTTTTACTACTTTTCCACGACCGTAAATTCTGGTCTTTATGCCTCGGCTTTCCATCATGAAGATAGCGTCTCTTGCTCCCATGCCCGATACATCGGGTACGGCATTCTTGCTGTATTGCTTCTCCTTGATGAGCAGTACTTTCTTCTTTCCTTCCTTCTCGGCCTTTCCCCATATAGGATTGCCTGTCGCATAACTGCCCGACCAATTGGTGGCGGTGTTTATTCCGAGATGCTTCAGCACATAGTCGGCAGCCAGTATGTTGCCCGACTTTACATCTGGCAAGAAGACTGAGGCTGAGTCGCGGGCATCTTTCACATCGAGTTTCAGACTCTGTGCCATGATGCCTTCTGAAATTTCATGAAAGACCTTTCCACTCATCGTGCCGCCCGAAGCTGGGAGTCCCGATTTCTGAATGCAGACGATGCAGCTGTATTGAGGAGCATCGGCAGGGAAATAGCCTGCGAAACTGACGAGGTAGTTTGTTCCTCCGTTCTTGTATCCTCCCGCACCTTTAGATATCTGGGCTGTACCTGTCTTGCCTGCCACCTTGAAGTTGGGCGAGCCTGCCTTACGTCCCAATCCCACACTTACCACTTGCTCCAAGATGGTCTGCAGTTCTTTGATGCTTTTTTCCTTGGCTATCTGTGGTCGCATGACTTCTACAGGGAACTCTTTGAGGGTTTCTCCGTTCTTCACCACTTTGGTGACGAAGCGCGGACGAACCATCTTTCCGTTGTTGGCTACTGCGTTGTAGAATGTCAGCGTGCTGATGGGCGGAACCTGTGTCTCGTATCCTATACTCATCCATGGCAGGGCAGTCTTGCTCCAGTTGATGTATTGTCCACGGCTGTTCTTGCGAGGCATACGGATGATGGCAGGTGTAGAGCCCACCAATGGTATTCTCAGATTGTCTCTCAGTCCGAGACGGTCTATTCCCTGCACAAACTTCTCTGGATGTTTGTGGTAATGGTCGTCTATGATTCGGCTTACTCCGATATTGGAACTGTACCACAGGGTCTCCGCAAAGGTAAGCATTCCGTAGCCTCCCTTTCTCCAGTTATGGTCTTTCATGTCTCGACCATACATGTTCCATACGCCGTTTCCTGTCTCCACTCGGCACAGGGTGTCAACCACTCCGTCGTCCAAGGCTACAAGCAGCGAGGCTGGCTTGAATACAGAGCCTGGCTCCAGCAAGTCGCTGACGGCATGGTTTCTTACTTCCCGATATTCGCCGTCATCACACTTCTCCAGGTTGACGATGGCTTTCACATCTCCCGTATGCACTTCCATGACGATGGCTACGCCCACATTTCCGTTGATTTCCTTCAACTCCTGCTCTAATGAGCGTTCTGCCAGGTCTTGCATGCTCACGTTGATGGTGGTCACGATGTCGGCTCCGTCTATAGGTGGCGTGTCGGTAATGTTCAGGTATTTGTTAAGCACTTTCTTGCGTTGCACGATTCCGTTGGTTCCTCTCAGGATGGAGTCGTATGAGAGTTCCAGTCCGAAGCGGGCAGTATCCTTGGCACCAAACAAGGCTCCGATGGTTCTGCCAGCCAGTCCTCCGAATCCACGTGTTCGGGCGTTGTATTCTTCCCAATGGAAACCGCTGCTGTTCTTTCCCAGGTTGAATACCGGCAGGGCTTTCACCTCGGTGAACGTGTTGTAGTTGATGCGGCGTGGATATAAAGACCAGTGTCGGCTTTGTTTCTTTCTTCCCTCGTCTATGTGTCGCTTGAATTCGGTGAATGTCAGTTCGGGGAAAATCTTACTCAGCCCCATACAGATGGAATCTTCCTTGACGTCCCACAGCGAGTCGTTGCCAGCTTCCTTGAGTGCCTTGAAGTCCATGAAGAGCTTATATTCAGGCAGCGAGCTGGCCATCAGCTGTCCGTCGCAACTAAGGATGTTACCTCGGGTAGGCTTCACGGTTACAGAATCTTTCTTCTGTCGCTGTGCCACCTTCATCCAGTAGTCGCGCTTGGCTGTTGCTATGTATATGGATTTTCCTACGATGCAGAGTGCAAAGACCGTCATGACGATGGCTATGGCGCTGTATCGTGGCATCACTCTCTTATTGTCAAATTTACTCATTCTCCGGTACGTTTATGATGTATGGTGGCTGGGTGGCAATGTGCAGGACGCTGTCTTTGTTGTTCTGCAGCATTTTCAGCACGTTGCTCTCTCGGCTTCTTTCTGTTATCTGGCTGCTGCTCGACAGGGCTTTGTATTTGGCGTTCTGCAGTTCCTCCTGCAGTTGGTCTATCTCTATCATGTCCTGTTGTATGCTGTATCTGTTGGATATGTATATGATGATAAAGAACACCACTAACACGATGAGCCATATCTGCCGGCGTATCACTTGTGCCGTCAGAATGTCGCCGCCCAAAATCTTTCTCAGGGTGAAGCTCGACGATAGGGGCGCCTCGTCTTCTATGGCTTGTTTGGCGGCCGCCAAACCAAATAAAGCCGCTCTATCATAGTGACGTTGTTCTTTAATTGAGGCAACTTCCTCCAAATTCAACTGCCCCGCTTGGGTCCCCATGGGTACCTCCCCCGCTATTTGGACAGGCAAGCCCGTTGAATCAAAATGGGAAATTTTTTTAATACCTGATTTACCATGAATCAAATTTTGCCAATTGACATCAGCCCCAGCCCCCAAAGGAGACACAACCCCCACACCTGTAATAACGGGCCTTTGAAGAAGAATTTGGCTGTTCTATTCCAGATGATGCTGCGGAGAAAATTCGCACGGTGAAAGATGCAGTTGACTTTATTGAAAAACAAGTTTAATTGACAGTTTTTTCAT
>OQVQ01001375.1_pt1 | contig 9928 bp, 7 predicted proteins | sample 1691491 | NCBI WGS metagenome assembly OQVQ01 (sample SAMN03418252, study PRJEB22391) | human gut metagenome | biome: human-gut; feature: organic feature; material: feces | host: Homo sapiens | place: Tanzania | collected 2013-01
CTCGACACCATTCGATGCGAGCGGATAAAACACGAAATCAAGCTCGGGGCGGCTTTTTACGCAGACAGCGGGGAACGGGCTGAGGCTTGGCATGAAATCTACAACACGCCGGCGCAGGAGATGGAGAGATTCCTTGCTTATCTGGGTGTTTCGGATGACACGCACTTTGTGCGTCATGCGGAATTTGAGTTGGCGATGCTGCTTGTTTCGGGTGTGGACAAGTCTGTGGTCCCGGCGGTCAAAGGAATCCTTCCGCATGTCCTCTCGGCACATCTGGACGGCGACATTGAAGTCTCCATAAAGGAGTCCCTGTTTGCTGCTGGGGCTGGAATTGTCAAAGACGAAACGCGATTTGGGAAGACGAAAGCAAAAATTGCGGCGGCTCTTGACGACAACGATGTCCCGGAGAAAAAGGCTTGGGAAGCGTTCGTTGGCTTCATGACGTATTTCCAGTTCTTGGATGACGATTTGCTGGCTTTCACGTTCAAGTCACGCGACGATCAATTCTGGAGCAACCTGAAGACGGCAAAGTCCGCCGCAGGTGCCGAGTGCAATCCGGAATGGAACGCCGCAATGGAACTGGCTGAAGGAGAGGCGCTCATAACCGGCGTTCTCCAAAAGCTCAGAGATCTATCGTTCCCTCCGCCTCTTGTGTTCGAGGACATAACGGCGGCGGATGGGTCGGTGCTGTGCAATGCATGGCTGAAATGGCCTGACAAGAAGATAATTGTGCTTGGTGCGGATGACGCGCCTGCAGAAGTATTGAAAGGCTGGCGCATCCTCCCCGTTGCCGACGGTGCGAGTCCAGAAACAGTAGCAAATCTTATCAAGGAGGCATTCAATGTCTAATCAGATAATAATCAGCCGCAAGTTCGCGGAGAAGCTCTCGGCTCTATCCCGCCCCATACAGAAGGGAGTGAACGGGATATACAGCAAGCTCGCAAAGAACGCAGACGGGGCTGGTCTAAACCTTGAGCCAATCCAAGGGGCGGCATCACCCTCGATGAAGTCCGTCAGGGTAAACGACAACTACAGGATCGTGCTTCATCAGGACTCCAAGGGGACGTTCACATTCCTGCACATCGACACGCATGACGCGGCATACGCATGGGCGAGGCGCAACAAGTTCGAGGTGAACCCCTACACTGGTGAAGTCCAGCTCTACGTAGTTGATATCCCTGAGGTGCGGGTTGACGGATTGGCCCCAGCCACCCACGGTGAGCAGGAAGGCGCTACCACGGCAGCTGCGCCAGGCCCATTTGCGAATACGCCTTCCGATGAGGACCTCAAGCGCTTTGGCGTCCCGGAATCTCAGATTCCGCTGGTTCGTTCGCTCAAGGACGATGAAGACATCCTTGCGCATGAAGAGGCCTTCTCGCAGGGCGTGTTTGATGCTCTCTTGCTTGCGTTTGACGGGAAGAACGCAGACGAGATAATCAAGGAACTCGGCATCGCTTCCAAGGGGGCGAACATCGACGACGTCGCAAAGGCCGTCGAGTCGAGCGATGCGTCCCAGGCGAACTTCGCCTTCGCGTCTTCGGAGGAGGAGCTGAACGAAATCCGCAAGGCGGTTTTGGCAAAGTGGCGAATCTTCCTTCATCCGTCGCAGCGCAAGATTGTTAAGAAAAACGCAAATGGTCCGATGAAAGTTCTCGGTGGGGCCGGAACTGGCAAGACGGTCGTCGCCATGCACAGGGCCAAGTACCTTCTTGAAAAAGTCTTTATAGCGCCTTCCGAGCGATTGCTATTCACAACCTTCACGAAGAATCTCTGCGATGATATCGAGGCACTTCTCAAGACGATCTGCTCCGACTCCATCATGTCTCGAATTGACATACGCAATCTTGACGCATGGGCGCTGGAGTATGTACGCTCTCTTGGGATCGACGTCAATCCCCTGGTTGAGGAGAAGGATAAGACGGATCTGATGGAGGAGGCGATGGCGCTTGTTGAAGGTTCAGATGCCTTCAAGGCCGCATTTTACCTGAGGGAACGTTCGTTGGTTATGCTTCCGAATGGAATCGACAGCATAGGTGCGTACCTCAAAGCTTCGCGTGCGGGCCTTGGCGTGCGTCTTTCGGCAGCACAGAAGCGGAATGTCTGGCAGGTGCTTGAGGCGTACAGGTCGATTTTGGCCCGCAAGGGGATGATGGATTTCGACGAGATCGCAATCATGGCTGCCAACGAAATCAAAGCAAGGGGCAATGAGCCGTATGCTTCCGTCATAATTGACGAAGCGCAGGACTTCAGTGCGCCTGCGCTAAGACTGGTGGCGGCGCTCTCAGGCAATACGCGTGAAGCTCCCCGTTCTAATTCGCTTCTTATCGTCGGAGACGCCCATCAGCGAATCTACGGCAAGAAGGCGACGCTTGGCAAATGTGGTATCAATGTCATGGGACGGTCTTCCAAGCTGAAGCTCAACTATCGTACTACGGAAAAGATTCGCAAGCGCGCAGTGGCGCTTCTTGAGGGGGTGTCTGTTGACGACCTTGACGGGGCGACAGATGACAACAAGGGATTCCGCTCGCTCGTAGTGGGCGTTGAGCCAAACGAGACGAGGTTCAAGTCGTTTGCTAAGGAGATGGACGCTGTTGTCGAAGCGATCCTCGGCTGGCAGAAATCCGACGGACGCGACTTTGCCGACTATGCGGTTCTCGTGCGCCGCAGAAATGACGTGAAGGCGGTCAAAGAGGCCTTGCGCGAACGGGGAATGAAATGCTGTGAGGTCAAGAAGGACATAACGGTGCGCGAGTCCGACAAGGCCTCCGTCCGCATCGCGACCATGCATCGCTCAAAGGGCCTTGAGTTCGCTGGTGTAGTCGTGGCGGAGGTTAACGAAGGCGTGTGGCCCCTCAGACCGGAAGGCTACGACGATTTCGATCCCGTGGCAAAGAAGATAGCGGACGATTCCGAGCGTAGTCTGCTGTACGTTGCGCTCTCGCGTGCGATGAACCATGTAATGCTTACGGGGGTTGGTACGGCACCGGCAGAGTTAGGAGCGTGAATCATGGCATGTCAGTCTAATCCGGAAACATATGCAATCGTGATAAGGCTCCCTCTTGAGGAGGGTGCGGCGCTGAAGTCGTTGGCTGACTCGGACGGGGTCGCGGTTAGCGCATTTGTCGCCGGAATGATTCACGAAAAGGTCAAGGGCCATAAACTTGACGTTGCAGAACGGGCCTGGATTGCCAAGCACCTGGAGATGAATTTGATCCGCCGTGCCAAGGCCGATGCCAAGACGGCGGCTGGCTACTACAAACGCAAACGACGCGGCCGTCCGCGCAAGCCAGGTCCTAAAGGGAAGAAGCGAAAGGCAGGAAAATGAACAAGACGTTGATTCTGACAGGATGGTCGAAAACGGTCTACATGACGGCTGCTGCCGCCGCGCTTGAGGCCCTGAAGTGGGATACCGAATATTTGAAGCAGAGAAATTAGGCGTCGTGAGAATTGACTTGCGATCTTACATTGCGGAGAGGAGACAGCAGGAGGTGAATTGTGGTTGAAATTTCAGATGACGAACTTTCGCGCATTGAACGGAGAATCGTTTGGCCGTGCGAACAGGCGTTGGAAAAGAATGGTTGGATGGTGACATGGTTTCCTGCGGATAGCGACAGGATGCTTGTCGAGAAGTGTTCCCCCGTTCTTCTCAATGTGAATGAGCAGGATGAAGAGTTGGCACTTGTGCGAGACTATCTGATAAATGTCTTTGGTATGTCGGCAGAGTGCTTGGAGTCTGCAATTACGCCATATAAAGAGAAGGTAGAAGGTGACCTTCCGTATGTCTTTGGTTTAGAGGTTCTTATAGACGGACATGCGCTGATTGAAAAGTATGTCCGAGAACATCCTGTATCGGAATGGCGCGAGAGAAAGGAAACGAAATGAAAAAGATCGTAATGCTTTTTGTGCTTGCTGCGGCTATGGCGGCGAAGGCGGACTACTGGATGACATTCTGCAAGACGCTGGGCGGGCAGCAGTATTCGCAGTTCGGCTATGTGAATCCCGACGCAGAAGGGTTTGTGACGATCAAGGCGGGACCGTTGACAGTCGTCGTGTACAAGACGCAGGTGTGGTATCAGAAGATGCCTGGCGAAGCGCCAAAGTGTGAGCGCTAAACAAGCTGTGGGCAATAAAATGGGCGACACTTTCACCATATCCATTCCTACCGATGAAGACGGGTTCGCATTGATGCAATGCCATCATTGCGGCGGGTATTTCAAAGTGGATGCCGATGATTACCAGGCTGACGACGTTTATGAACTGTGGTGTCCCAACTGCGGGCTCATCGGTGAGACTTGCCTCCCCGACGAAGTGCTTGAACTTGCTCAAGCGATGGCCTTGAATCGTTTTATGGGACAAGTGGAAAATACGCTTAAGCAGATAGGCTGTTCGTCGTCGAAGAGTTCATTCCTGACATTTACGATAACATCAAGCTCGGCGCGAGAACGCGAGGGGAACCTAATGCCGTCGGTTGACGCTTATGAAAGCGTCACTTGCAAGCGGTGCGGGCGGATTACAAAAGTGAGGCCGCTAAATGCCTACACGGGATCGTTTTGTGCCTTCTGTGGAGAAAGACTATGATTGAGCTTACAGAAAACGAGATGAAGTCTCTGGACTTGGAATTCCGCACAAGGGCAAGTCGCCTTTGTCAGTCGAAATACCAGGAAGTCATGAACTTACTGGATAAGTTCATTGGATATGTGGAACGCACGCCCACACTTGCCGAATATGTGCGGAACTGCAACGCAGAAATGTCGGATGCAGACCTTGAGGAAATGATTTCTGCTGTTGCGAACGGTTGGGGCGAGGTGACATTTGATTTCGGGAACTCCAGCCAAGAGGAAATCGCAAGGTCGTACAGGGTGATGAAATCGGTTCTGACAAAGAATGATGTCCATTTCCTCTTTGCGATTGGCCGTGCCTATGACGGTGACAGCCAGTTTCAGTCATCGACCGAGGGCTTTATTCACGGTGTTGTAAAGCCATTCATTGACGGGATAACCCTTTATCTTCACACAATAGCAATGAACGCAAAAGTCGGCGATGCAAGGACTATAACAATAAACAACAACGGTAACAACGCGCAGATCAACATCTCAGAAGACAGCTCTACACTGAATGCGCAGCAGCACAACGAGATTGATGAAATATCCGATCTCGAGTCGTTGGGTAAATACCTGCTGAGCATCAAAGTCCCAAGCGAGGACATCGAGGAGCTTAAAGGCATCCTGTCAACGGACAAGCCCGCATCCCGTGAATCTCTCGGAAAACCAACCAATCAGTGGATTGCAAAAGTGTTGAACAAGGTAGCAGACGGAGCCGTGTCGTTGCCGTTTGCGACAGCCTCTTCAATTCTTGCAACAGTTATTTGCAAGGCGGTAGGCTTGGGGTAAGTGCAATGGGACTTGTTAAGACAAGAAGACTGGCTGCAATGCAGAAGCAGCAACGTGCGAAGGCGGGAATGAAGCCACCCAAGCCGAAATGCAATTTGAAATCTGATTACAGGCGACGAAAGCCATGATGGAGTTGATCATTCAATCTGTGCAAAAGGCGGTCGCCGCCATAACGCCGTGGCTTGTCGGCACGGCTGCGGGATTCTTTGTCCTGTGGCTCATCATGTTTTGCTACAAGGCCAAGCCGTTTGCAAAGGAGCTAAAATGGTTCTTCGGCCTGACACCTTGGCATAAGTTTATTGTCATTTGCACCGTCAGTTTTTTTACCCTCTGGGGTGGCTCGAAGGAGCGCGGCATTCTGCCCTCCGGTCTGGTTGACGACATCTCGTCAACCGTGACCCGTGTCATCGAAACCGTCCAGCCTCGTTCCCTGCCGGAAGGCGTCTCCACAAACGCACTTGTGATTTCAGAATTCGAGATAGACCAGACCAATCGTACCGCCTACTTTGAGACGCGCTGGGCGACAAATCTCTTTGACTATACGGACTCCCGCAATCTTTACCTGTTCTCGTCCACGAATCTTCTGGAGCGCAAGTGGACGCCTCTCTGCATGATTCCAATGCCTGCCGATACGAATGCCCATTCATTTGCGGTGACGCAGAATGACGTCATGCCGTCCATGAGGCATTGGTTTGTCGATACGTTTGGAGGGGTAGGATTCTATCGCCTTGGAGTGGATTTCGACTCGGACGGAGATGGCATTGCCGACGACATCGAGACACTGTGGACATTTACCGACCCCGCGAAGTTCGACTCTGACGGTGACGGCCTTTCGGACGGACTTGAACTTTCGTCCCAAGTGAACACAAACCCGCTTGCCTACGACACCGACGGCGATGGTGTGGGCGATGGCGACGAGGTCGCGTCCGGCTCGAATCCACGTAGGGCGAACTCCGATCAGGACGACCTTTCCGATGCACAGGAACTCGGTGCGATGACTGCCCTCGTTGAAAATGACTTCATGTGGTTTGACATGTCTGGCGGCACGGATCTGCTTTCCGGTTATTCGGCGTTAAATGGCTATTCCAAGGAGATCCCGCTTGCGTCGGAGATTTTAGTCAACGATGTGTGCTACACCAACGCCCGCGTATGTCTGGACGGGATGGTGTATCTTCTTTGCCCGACGAATGTGACGGGTGGGTATGACTACTACAATAACAACTTGAGCAATTCTCAATGGTCGGCGTCACACCTTACGGTGGCGTTGTGCGGTGCAAACCTTTATGCCCGCACGTCCGATTGGGGCAGCAAGATCCTTTACGGGAGTGTTGTTTCGGATGGCAGGTCGTTTGACGTCGTCGAATACCGCAATTTGGGACTGTATGACCATGACGACACGAACGAACTCATCACTTGTCAGCTGATATTGCCACACGACGAGACCAACACCGTCTATGTCAGCTACCTTTGCGCCTCAAACACGTTCCGCGAGGTGAGCTTCGCGGCTGGTATCCAATGTGGCTGGCTGCCTTCTGGCAAGTCTGGAGAAAGGTTCTATAACCTATCGTGGCCGATTACCGCCGATTTCCCGCAGGACGGATTGACTATAAAATATTCAATCGGCACGTGTACCGACCCGTCCAAGACTGACACTGACGGCGATGGGCTTTCTGACTCGGAGGAGGTCTTGTCGTATCGCACCAACCCGCTTGTGGCAGATACAGACGGCGATGGCATCCCCGACGGGGTGGAAGTGTCCATTGGCGTCGATCCACGTTCCGCCGATACGGATGCGGATGGAATGCCGGATGGATGGGAGGCATACTACGGCCTCAATCCTCTCGTCGACGATTCGTCACTTGACGCCGACGACGACGGACTTGCCAATCATGTCGAGTACGAATCCGGAACCAATCCTGCCGAGCAGGATACCGATGGTGACGGCCTTGGGGACAGAGACGGACTTGGCTGGTGGGAGTATCCTTCTGCGCTGCCTGCGTTTTCATATTCAAACGTAACCAACCTCATTTCTTCGTCTTCGGGCTATGATGACGATATGTTCCTTGTCGGCCTTCCGTTCGAGGTGCGGTTCGCGGGATACAGGGCGACGAAGGCGAAGGTGAGCGTGAATGGCTTTGTGTGGCTCGTTACAGACGTCGGAGAAGTGCCGACATCTTCGGATTACGGCAATCAGGATCTTTCAAGCAATACGCGCAGCCAGTACCACGGATTTGTCGTAGCATATTGGGACGACCTTTACGCATATTCAGGACGCAATGCGCAGTTGTCTGTATCAGATGCATACGCAAACGGGCAAAGGTACTGTGTAATCAAGTACCAAAACATCAGCATAAGAGGCGACGCCTCCAATATGGGGACGTTCCGGGTCGTCATCCCGGAGAGCGAAACCAATACGGTGTATGTCGCGTACGACAGCCTCGCTTCGGGATTCAACGGCACTGGTGCGACAATCGGAGCGCAATCTCCGAACATGGGCTGCAACTTCCCTGTCGCCTACAACGAGTCCGGGGCCGTCTCGAACGGCATGGTCATTCCCTACCATTTCGGAACAGATTCCAACCCCTTGATGACAGATACAGACGGAGACAGGCTGGAGGATGGTGTCGAAATGTCCATAGGAACAAGTCCGTGTTGTTCAGATACAGACAATGACGGACTCGACGACGAGTGGGAACACGTCAACGGCCTTGATCCGCTTTCCGACACAGGCAATGAAGGTGCGGATGGAGACAAGGACGGGGATGGGCTGTGCAATCTTGTGGAATACAAAATCGGCACCAACCCCGTTGTGGCCGATACGGACGGAGATGGCGTTATTGATTCTGCGGGGACTGGCGTGCTTGACGTTTCCGGCACAATGACCTGGGTCTCCTTGCCGGCAGACGCTGTGGACGTAACGTCTCGGTTCAGCGATGCCGACGGCTCGCTCATTGACTATGAACTCTCCACCCCTGTGTCCGTAAATGGCGAGAAACTGTCAACCGTCGTCATCGACGTGAACGGAATCGTCTATCTGCTCCGCTTGGGACACGAAGGGGATTTCAGCGTAAGAAGCAGTGCGAACCTTGAATACGCGATATGCACGAATGCGCTTGTTCTCGCACCATACCTTGACAATCTTTATCTGACCGTAAACGAACCGGCTTCTAAAGTGTCGGTGGCCGAGACATCCGTGGGAACGGAGCAGGTTCTTGTCGTTCAGTATGAGAACGTATGCCCCTATTCAAACAGATTGCGAACCTCCACGACAAACGCGCTGTCATTCCAGGTTGTAGTTCCCTTGAATGGCGGGAACGTACACTTTCTATACAAAGACATCGTCGGTAGCGACATGAACGGGCGCAACGCAGACATCGGAGTACAGATGCTTGGCGGGCGGTGGGCTCATGCATATACCTGCAGCCAGCAAGACAGGGTCAAGGGGAACGGCAATCCCATGCGGGCCTTTTTCACACAGGGTTCGCTTTCCAACGGTCTTGATCTCGCTTTCAACATAGGCACTGGCTCTTCGCCCTTGTTGCTTGATTCGGACGGAGACGGGATGAATGACGGCGTGGAAATGGCATCGGGGACATCGCCTATAACGGCAGACACCGATGGAGACGAATTGCCAGACAGATGGGAGGTTCTGAACAATCTCAATCCTGCTTCTGCGACTGGAGACGACGGCGCTTCCGGCGATCCTGACGGGGACGGAGTGGACAATTACGCTGAATACGAACTCGGCACAAATCCACACCTCGCCGACACGGACTGCGATGGTCTTTCTGACGGCAAGGAGGCGGTGTGCGTATCATTCGCCAATCCTCTCCCTTGGCTTGAGGTTTCCGTTCTGACGAACATGACCGAGGCCATAACAAACACCTCTGGACGTGCCGTCAGTTGGGATTTGCCGTCTCCGATTCTGGTGCAACGCGAAACTGTCACCAATATTACCATAAACACACGCGGTGTCGTATGCCTCAACCGTGCGGGATACAGCCATCCCAATTCTTCGCACAGCCCGTATAATCTTGAGACTGAATCAGTTGATACGAATGCATTTGTCGTTGTCGCTTATGGTGGGTACTTGAACTTGTACCATGAGGACTTGGCTTCTGCCGTCAAGATTGGCACGGCTGAACATGTCGGACGAGGCTACATAGTCGTTGAATACGACAATATGCATCACTACCAGCCTTATTCCTCGACAAACGCCATATCCTTCCAAGTCGCGATACCGACAGGGAGAGTTGAAAGGATTAGCGTGAGTTATGCGAACAGGATAGGACCCGACACTGATGGAAGAAGTGCGTCGGTCGGTTGCCAGTCTTTCGGCGCGGAAGATCGTGTTTCATATTGCCGAAACGAGCAAGGCAAGATTTATGATGGAATGGGATTGTCTTTTGTTGTCGGCTACGGCTCCGATCCGCTTGTCGCCGACACGGACAACGATGGAATATCGGATGGCGTGGAGGTGAACACCTGCGGGAGCGATCCAAAGTCAACGGACACCGATGCGGACGGGTCCGGGGGGG
>OQVQ01001376.1_pt1 | contig 9925 bp, 10 predicted proteins | sample 1691491 | NCBI WGS metagenome assembly OQVQ01 (sample SAMN03418252, study PRJEB22391) | human gut metagenome | biome: human-gut; feature: organic feature; material: feces | host: Homo sapiens | place: Tanzania | collected 2013-01
GGCGCGGAGCTTAAAAGGCTCGGAGCGGGAGTGTGCATGGAATGCGGCAGCTGCGCCTATTCGTGCCCCGCGTCAAAACCGCTTGTTCAGTATATGCGTCTTGCAAAATCAGTTATGAGGGAGGCAGGCATAAAATGACGGAGTTTACAAAAAAACTGACGATAAGCTCTTCGCCGCACATAAAAAGTCCGAAAACGGTCACCGGAATAATGGGCGACGTTATAATCTCGCTGATTCCCGCGGGAATTGCCGGAGTGCTTATTTTCGGCATACGCGCACTGCTTGTAATCGCGGTGTGCGTTGCGAGTTGCATCGCATTTGAATATATTTCGAGAAAGGTCATGAAAAGAAGCGTAACGCTCGGCGATTTAAGCGCGGTGGTAACGGGACTGCTTCTCGCCTACAACCTGCCCGTGTCGATTCCGCTGTGGATGTGCATCGTAGGCTCGTTTGTCGCGATTGTTATAGTAAAACAGCTTTTCGGCGGTATCGGACAGAACTTCGCGAACCCTGCAATAACGGCAAGAATCGTGATGCTTGTGTCGTTCGCGTCCGCAATGACGAATTTCACACAGCCCACACTCTGGAGATACGATGCCGTAGCGTCCGCGACTCCCCTCTCGGAACTCTCGGCGCTTGACATGACAGGAGACATTCCGTTGCAGATAAAAACGCTTGCGAACGGCGGAAATCTGCCCGAGCTTAAAGAAATGCTGTTTGGCGTCAGAGCCGGATGTATCGGCGAAACATGTGCCGCAGCGCTGCTTCTCGGAGCTGTCTATCTTATCGCGAGGGGAATTATAAGCGTACGCATTCCGTTTGCATACATTGCCACGGTCGGTGTATTTATGCTCGCGGTATCGCCCGGAAGCCTCACGTTCACCGCTTATGAACTCACGGCGGGCGGTCTTCTCCTCGGAGCGTTCTATATGGCAACAGACTACACCACAAGCCCTATGTCAAAAAAAGGCAAAATCGTTTTCGGCATCGGCTGCGGACTTGTGACTATGCTCATACGTTGCTTTGGCAGTATGCCTGAGGGTGTATCGTACTCGATACTGCTTATGAATATCCTCTCTCCGCTTATCGACCGTTTCACAGTGCCGAAGGCATTCGGTGCGGCAAGTGAGCAGAAAGGCGGTAAGAAATGAACGTACTGAAAAAAATCAAGCCCGTGCTTGTATTGTCAATTATCTGTACTCTTATCTGCGCACTGCTGATAGTCACATATAATCTGACTTATGTCGATACGTCCGGTGTACTGACGGATAATCTGAAAGCTGGCTGTATCGCCGCAGACGGCGAGGGCGAATATGCGCTTATCACCGATAAGGCGGCGGCAAAGCTCGACGGCGAAGAATTCGGTAATATATCAAAGATAGTAAAGAACAAGACAAAAGGCACGTTCCTTTTTGAAACCGTTGTTGACGGCTATGCCGCAGACGGTATCGACGCAGTAATAGCGATAGACAAAAACGGCGCAGTAAGCGGTATAAGCATAATTGCTCTCGGTGAAACTCCCGGTCTTGGCTCAAAAATAAACGACGATGCATTCCTGCAGAGATTCTACGGCGTGAAGTCGGATATTTCAATAGTCAAGTCAGAGCCGAAAAACGAAAACGAGGTACAGGGAATTACAGGCTCGACGCTTTCCTCAAAGGGTATGGCGAAGGCTGTAAATCTTGCCGTAAAGGCGTACTCGGTAATGGATAAGGAGGTACAGCCGAATGAGTAATCTGAAGGAATTTACCAAAGGACTTATAAAAGAAAATCCGAACATGGTAATGCTGCTCGGTATGTGTCCCACGCTCGCCATTACAACAATGGCGGCAAACGGTGTAGGAATGGGACTTTCCACAACGTTTGTACTTGTATGTTCAAATATTGTTATCTCACTGCTTAAAAAAGTGATTCCCGACACGGTAAGACTTCCTGCATATATAGTTATAGTAGCAGGCTTTGTAACGTTTGTTAGCCTTATATTACAGGCTTTCGCCCCCGACATCTACTCAAGCCTCGGTATGTACCTGAGCCTTATCACAGTTAACTGTATCATTCTCGGCAGAGCGGAAATGTTCGCTTCTAAAAATAAGGTCATCCCGTCGATAATGGACGGTCTTGGAATGGGACTCGGCTTTACACTGACGCTTGTGCTTGTAGGCTCTGTCCGTGAGATATTCGGTTCGGGTCAGTGGTTCGGAATTACCGTAATGCCTGAATTTATAGAGCCTATGACGCTGTTCATTCTCCCTGCAGGCGGATTCTTTGTACTCGGTGCCGTTATAGCCGTTGTAAACCGCCTTATGAAGAAGAAGCCCCGTGAGATCGGCTGTCACAACTGCCCCAACGCAGAGGGTTGCCCCGGTGCCTGCGACAAGGCAAACAGTAACGGAGGTGAGCAGTAATGGAAATCGCAAAAAATCTGATGATAATACTGCTGACAGGCATTCTGACCGAGAACTTCGTATTATCGAAATTCCTCGGTATCTGCCCCTTCTTAGGCGTTTCAAAGAAGCTCGACAGCTCAATAGGTATGGGTGCGGCGGTTACATTCGTAATGGTCTGCGCAAGCCTTGTTACCTATCCTATCTACTACGGTATACTTGTTCCGCTCGGAATAGAGTATATGAATACAATAGCGTTTATCCTTGTAATCGCAGTATTCGTTCAGCTTGTTGAAATGGTGCTGAAAAAATATATGCCGCCGCTTTATAAGTCGCTCGGCGTGTATCTTCCCCTTATCACTACAAACTGTGCCGTACTCGGTGTTACACTGCTCAACCTTACAAAAGACTACGACCTTTTGGAGAGCGTTGTAAACTCGTTCGGTGCGGGTCTTGGCTTTATGATAGCTATGATAATATTCTCAGGTGTACGTTCAAGACTTGAACGCTGTGATATACCTAAGGCACTTCAGGGTGCGCCGATAACGCTTATGGCGGCTTCGATAGTATCGCTTGCGTTCATAGGCTTCGGCGGTGTGGTTAACGGAATTTTCGGCGGTTAAGCGAAAGGAAAGACGATGAAAGAATATATTTTACCTATACTTATATTTCTCGGCTTCGGCGCACTTTCGGGTATATTACTGCTGATAGCGTCAAAGGTGCTGGCTGTAAAGACAGATGAAACCGAGGCAAAGATAACCGAGGCTCTTCCCGGTGCAAACTGCGGCGGATGCGGCTATTCGGGCTGTGCTGGCTATGCCGCCGCCGTAGCCCATGACGGCGCACCGACTAACCTGTGTAAGCCCGGCGGAGCGGATGTTATGAAGAAGATAAACGCAATAATGGGTACCGAGGGCGGAGAATTTATCCGTGAGGTAGCCTATGTGCGCTGTAACGGCTGTGAAAAAGCCACTAAGGACAGATTTACATTCACAGGAACAAAGTCCTGCGCCGCTGTTGAGAAATTCTACAACGGCAAGGGTGAATGCCGCTTCGGATGTGACGGCTACGGCGACTGCGCAGCGGTTTGCGGTAATGACGCAATTACGATTACCGATGGCGTTGCAGTGGTCGACCCTGCTAAGTGCGGCGGTTGCGGAAAGTGCGTTACCGCCTGTCCGAATCACCTTATATTCCTAAGAAAAGAAACAAGCACGGTTGCTCTGCGTTGCTCGTCAAAGGACAGCGGCAAGGTCACAAGAACGGTATGTACAAACGGCTGTATCGGCTGTAAGATATGCGAGAAAAAATGTCCTCACGGTGCGGTTATCGTTGCGGATAACCACGCTGTTATCGACTATGACAAATGTACCTCGTGCGGCACCTGCGTATCAGCCTGTCCGAGAAAGTGCCTTGTCAATATAACCTGCACACATTCCGATAAGGCGGAGCAGGCGGACAAATAATCGATTATTTCAGGCAAACGAAAGGAAACCGACAAGAGATGTCAAAAGCAAAGAGAAAGAACAGCTCATACAAGACAGAACCTAAGAAGCCCGTGATAAACAGCCGCAGCGACAGAATACGCTATGCAAATCAGAAGCTGTACGACTGTCCGCTGTCTGTCACTTGGTTTCGTATATTCAAGACCGTGATAACGGTACTGCAGGCTGTTATGTCGGGCTACTCGGCTATAGTATGCGTTGTGTCGGTATTTGCGTCATTCAGCGATGAAGTGCAAAAACAGGCAAATGCCGCCGCAATACCCGGCTTTATAGCATACAATATCGTAATGTCGGTACTGCTTGCGGCTGTTGTTCCTCTTTGCGTCATAATGTTCAGACAGCTTTCCGAACTGACGCAGAAATCTTACGGTTTCCTTAAATTTTTCCTCATCTATACCTCGTGCGTAAACGCTGTAAGCACCTCGGCAAGCGAGCTTTTCAGAGTTGCGCTGTTCAGCGGCGTTAAAGACTTTGATGTCAGCATAACAAATATACTTTTCGCAATTTTCTCAGTAGTATTTATGGCAGTATGGCTCATTCTGAATTTAAGATATTTCAAAAACAGAAGGAGCCTTTTCAGTGATTGAAAGGACGTAACAAAATGGATGAAAACGCAAAAAAGAATGAACGTGAATTAAGAAAATATCGTGCAAAGCTCAGAATGGATTATTATCCGTTACCGCTCGGGTGGTTTAAATTTTTCCGCTATGTGTCGATAATACTCAATATCATAAACTGCATATCGGTTATAGGCAGTTATATTCTGTTAGCCGCCGCAACGAACAGCCCCGAAGCCGTCGAAAGAATACAGTCCGCCAATCCCGGAATAAATATGGAATTATTCACGGTAATTGCCGTAGCGGATTTTCTGGTAACGGTCTATCTTCTCGTGCTGTGTGTGCTTGTGTTCAAAAGAATGGGTACGCTTGCAGTGTCGGGATATAATCTGATAGTCGCATTTCTGATTTCTGTTCCTGTTATAAACGGCGTGCGACAGCTTATGTCAGGATGCCTTAATGCTATGGTCGATCCGGAGGTTTATACATTCGGAGATACTATCAGAAATATGATAGTGATTATAGCTTTTTCGGGTGTCGTATCACTGCTGAATTACATTTATTTCAGAAAGCGTAAGAGCCTGTTTACAGACAACCCCGAAATTGACAATATTGAAATCGACAACGGAAGCGTTCAGCTTCAGCACTATGACGAATGCCCGTTCTGCCACGCAAAGATAAACGGCAATTCGTCCTTCTGCGAGCATTGCGGAAGAAATTTCACCGAACCGGCGGATAACGGTGAGGATAATTCCCGGAAGGAATAAAAAATAATGAAAGTTACAGAGTTGTTTTCACTCGGAGCAAATGAAATTAAAAACCGTCTGCCTATGGCGACTGCGGCAAAGTTTTCTACTCAGAAGATAGAGGGCAAAAGCGGTAAAAGCCTGCTCGCCGCCTGTATATCACGCTATAACTGCCGTATCATTCCGATAGCGGCAATCATAATGATAATCTGCACGTTTATGTCGGTCTTGTTTGAGAATGTAATTACCGACGGCGGCTCGGCTGAGATTGCAGGAGAGGTGCTGATACTGTTCACTGCAGTGTGCGGTGTCGGTTTTGGATTTTATTTCAGCGGAAAATACCCGTCATATTATCCTTATGTATTCTGGGGACTTTATCTGATTTCATACTGTATAAAGGTCACCGGCTGTATTTCCGGGGCGACCGGACTTTCACAGACAGCGGTAACAATAATGGTTTTCGCCGCCGTTCCCGTATTCGCACCTGCCGCATCGGCGTTATTTCTCGGGATAATCCCAGTGTGGTATACGATACTTTGTAACATCAACAATGTTTCGGGCTATTACCCGTTCACAGTGTGGGGACTTGCCTTGCTCGGCTTTTTCATATCCTGCTCGATGTACAGCCTTTACACCGCCAGAATGATAAATTCAAAGCGTATAAAGGACGACAGAGAGAGGATGAAGATGTCGGCTGTAATGGACAGCCGTACAGATCTTTACAACAGGGCATACGGCATAGAAAAGGCGACCGAGCTTCTCAGAAGCGGCAACAGCGTTGCACTGCTGCTTGTCGATATAGACAACTTTGCGGAATACAACCGCATTTACGGCACGGAAAAAGCAGATGAAGTGCTTTTTGCCGTAGCCAACTGTGTAAAGATAATATCAAAGCCTAAGACGGATATTATCTGCAGATATGAGGGCGATACTATCCTTGTCTGCCTTACGGTAAATGCCGATAAGGAGGCAATTGTACTCAGCGAGGAGATACGCAGTGCCATAAGGGATATGAAGATACCGTTCCCCGAGGCGAGCCGTTACCGTAACATAACAGCGACAGTAAGCGCCGCAAGAGGTATGTCGGGCGATACCTATGACGATATATATGTCAGGGCGATGCGCTCCCAGAGCGTTGCAAAGCGCATAGGCGGAAACTGCATAGCGTTCAAGGAACACACATTCAGACCCGACGGAGAAAAATAAACACAAAAAAACCGATGCTTTTTGGGCATCGGTTTTTTAATCTCCTATTTTACAGCACCTTTATAAGCTCGTCATAAATCGGCGCATAATGCTCGTCCGTTATGCCGAAATCCATTTCCTTGTACGACCATACCGCACGGCCGATATGAAGCTGTTCAAACGCTTCGTTTATCATTCTGAACCAGTTCAGCGTGCTTTCGGGGTCGGCTCTGTCTATTACGCCGTATTCACCGCAGTAAAGAGGAAGCTCCAGCTTTTCCGCTGCCTTTACAGCCTTTGCAAACATCTTTACAAAGAAGCCGCTGTCAAGCATACCTGTTATACCGTCAAACTCCGAAATAAAATCCTCACCGAAATATTTTCTGCTGTCCGCAAGAAGCTTTTCTGCTGTAGCAGGGAATTCGGTGCGGTATGACTTATCAAGGCGATCTACCCAGCCTGCACCCTGATGAGTGAAAACAAGCGGATTGTAGCAGTGGAATGTCAGTACTATGTTTTCATCCCAATCAATGTCAAGGAGCGTCAGCCCGTAAATGCTTGAGTTGAAGATACCGCCGATAACTATCTTTGTTTCGGGCGCTATTTTTCTTATCTCCTTTACGGTACGGCTTGCTATCTTATTCCACGACTCTGTGAAATCTGCGCTTGTGATTTCGTTGAGCAGTTCGAATGCTATATGACTGTCATTTCCGTAACGCCTTGCTATCTCCTGCCACAGATATACAAACTGATCCTGCAGCTTTTCGTTGCTGAAAAATCCGCAATAACTCGGATCGTCAAATATATATCCGCAGGTCTTGTGCAGATCGATAACGATATTAAGACCGTGCTTTTTGCACCAGCCCACACAGTTTTCAATGTAAGCCATTCCGCTTTCGATGATTTCGCCGTCATCCGTCTGGATAACATTGTAATCTACAGGCATACGGACGTGATCAAGTCCCATTGTCGCTATCTTTTCGATATCCTTTTCGGTTATGAAGGCAGAATAATGCTCGTCATTGTATTTGCTTCCACACTGCGAGATCCAACCGCCCAGGTCTATACCCTTATAAAATCCGTCAAAATTTCTCATGGTTTTCCTCCTTGTTCTTTTCGGCACCGTACAGGGTCAACCCCTGAATTTTCCTTGTTTACAGCTTTATTATAACAGCAGGCAGGAAAAATCAATACCTGAATTGTGGCGGATTTTATATATTTGTGTGATTATTTTCTGCCGAGCGCTTTAGCAAGGTCCTTTTCAGGAACGTCGGTCGGCGTGATGTTGTAGTTCTTTACAAGTATATCAAGCACTCCCGGCGAAATAAACGCAGGCAGAGTAGGGCCGAGGAAAATATTCTTTATTCCGAGATATAAAAGCGTCAGCAGTATGCAGACGGCCTTCTGCTCATACCACGACAGAACAAGCGTCAGCGGCAGGTCATTCACCGAACAGCCGAAAGCGTCCGCAAGTGCAAGTGCGATTCTTATAGCGCTGTATGCGTCATTGCATTGTCCGCAGTCGAGTATTCTCGGTATGCCCTCGATCGTACCGAGGTCAAGGTCATTTATACGGTATTTTCCGCAGGCGAGCGTCAGGATAAGCGAATCCGGCGGTGTTGCTTTTGCAAAATCCGTGTAGTAGCTTCTGCTCGGACTTGCACCGTCACAGCCGCCTATCAGGAAGAAGTGCTTTATCTTTCCCTGCTTTACAAGTGCTACTATCTCATCTGCTCTTGACAGTACGGCATTATGCGCAAAGCCCGTCATAACCGTATGACCGCCGTTCATACCCGTCATTTCCTTATCCTCGTCATATCCGCCGCATTCAAGAGCCTTTGCTATAACAGGCGAAAAATCCTTATCGTCACCGATGTGGACAAGCTCGGGGTATGATACAACCGATGTTGTGAAAACCCTGTCGCTGTAGCTCTGCCTTACCGGCATAATGCAGTTTGTCGTGAACAGTATCGGAGCCGGAATATTATGAAATTCCGACTGCTGATTCTGCCAGCCCGTGCCGAAGTTACCCTTTAAGTGCTTGTACTTTTTGAGTTCGGGATACCCGTGTGCAGGGAGCATTTCACTGTGGGTGTAGATGTTTATACCCTTGCCCTCGGTCTGTTCGAGCAACAGCTTTAAATCATGCAGATCGTGACCGCTGACCACTATAAACGGACCTTTTTCTATCGTCAAAGGAACGACAGTAGGCACGGGATTACCGTAGCTTTCGGTGTTTGCACTGTCAAGAAGTGCCATGCACCTGAAATTCACTTCGCCTGTTTTAAGCACAAGACCTAACAGCTTGTCCGGATCGCTTTCGCCCTCGATTGCCCTTAGCGCCGTGTAGAAGAAGGAATTCACCTCGCTGTCGGTTTTACCGAGTACAAGAGCGTGATACGCATACGCCGCCATACCCTTGATGCCGAACAGAATAAGCGATTTCAGCGAGCGAATATCTTCGCTTGCTTCCCATAGCCTTGAAAGGTCGTAATTGTCAATCTTGCTCTTGCAGATTTTTCGTTTCTCCTCCTCGACCTGTGCTGTCAGTTCATTTACAGTTTTTGTATTGAAGCTGACATTTGTGATAGTCGTGAAAAGCCCTTTCAAAACAAGGCAGTCTGTGCTGTCCGTAGTAGTACCGCACTCCGCCGCTTTTGCAAGACCTATAAGTGCGCCGATAAGTTCGTCCTGTGCTTTTGCGGTATCGCTTTTCTTACCGCATACGCCAGCTTTTCCGTTGCATTTTTCATTGTGTGCCGTCTGCTGACACTGAAAACAAAACATTTCGTCCATAAAAATTACCTCCTTGTCCTATTCTGCGATAATTGAGGAAGAATATACACAGATAAGATATTCTTGACACGGCAGGCAAAGAGTTCTATAATAGTTAATGTCGGTTATATAATGCTAACGGATAATTCGCCGTATAATGCAGAGAATAACTGGAAAACCGCAAACCGACGGAGGTTACAGATGGATAAAAATATGTTAAGCGAATATGCAAAATTGATGGTAAAGGTCGGCGCAAACGTTCAGAAAGGGCAGAAGGTACGCCTCTACGCAGAGGTTGACCAATACGAGCTTGCCACCCTCGTTGCGAAGGAGTGCTACAATGCAGGCGCAAGCTATGTCGAGATATTCTGGAGCTGCGGCGCTGTAGAAAGGCTTCATTACGAAAACGCTTCGGTAGAAACGCTTGGTACTGTTCTTAGCTGGGAAGAAGAAAGACAGAAGCAGATGGTGAAGGATCTGCCTGCAAGGATTTTTATAGAATCTGCCGATCCCGATGAGTTGAGCGGTATTCCTGCGGATGTAATTTCAACGGTAGGCAGGATGCGTTCAAAGGTGCTTAAAAAGTACCGTGATGAGATAGACGGCAAGCACCAGTGGCTGATAGTTGCCGCCGCTTCACCCAAATGGGCAAAGAAGGTGTTCCCAAACGATGACAGCGCTACCGCCGTGGAAAAACTCTGGAACGCAATTTTCTCCTGCGTTTATCTTGACGGCAATAAAAACTGGGAGCAGGTGTGGAAACAGCATACCGA
>OQVQ01001379.1_pt1 | contig 9912 bp, 8 predicted proteins | sample 1691491 | NCBI WGS metagenome assembly OQVQ01 (sample SAMN03418252, study PRJEB22391) | human gut metagenome | biome: human-gut; feature: organic feature; material: feces | host: Homo sapiens | place: Tanzania | collected 2013-01
ACGATTCTTAGGATTCACATAGTCGAATTGCTTTTCGCCACTCTTTCTGTAGTCCAACTCCTGCTCTGTATACAGATATTCAGCAAGGTGGAAAATCTCGCCCTTGCGACTGAGGAACAGGCGCAGAGCATAAAGCCCTGCATAGTCGAAATCCTCCTTAATGGCAGTAGACACATATTCGTGGAGCAAAAGCGAAGGTAGGAGCAAAAGCTGACCAAAATCGAAGTCGTCGCGAATGCTTCCCTTATGATAATCTATGCAAGGATGTTTGGCGATGTTGCCATCGAGAGAGTCGTAGTGGTCGCCATAAACCATGGTAGCATCAGAGTCGACAGCCACACGAAGCATACGTTCGAGAGCATTCTTGCCAAGCACTACAGGCGACGCCTTGGTGCTGAAAAGCACATAGTCGGCATCGGTATGCGCAGCAATTTCGCGAAGCGTATCGGTAGAGAAAGGCTTGTCGGAAGTTATGATGTCAATATCTTCAGGCACCACGCAAGAGTCGAAGTCGGAGCCTACCAAGAGGTGAATATGCTGAATAGTCTTGTTTCCCATCAGTTGGCTGATGGTGGCTTGAATGCCTTCGAAGTCGGAACAAGGCAAGAAGCAATCTATTTTTTCTCTCATTTTATTATATTTTTATGTAGAGTTATTGTTCTATGGTTATTGTTGTGGGTTAGTATTGTTTTTGCCAAGAGAGGCTGCAGTCTTGGCAGCAATCTTGGCTTTCAGCTCGCTTGAGCTTATGCCATCGGTACGTCCGAGCACGATGTGCTCTTTGCCATTCTCTTCGCACCATCGAATAGCCTTCTGGAAACCTTCGTGACATTGGTCGGGACCAGTAACGAAGACATCGAAGTCTACATCTTTCACAATCTTGTCGACATCAGTATACGTAATAACCTCGTCGACATAGCGAATGGCCTTTATCATGTATTTGCGTTCCTCGGTAGAGTTCATGACTTTGGCCTGAGGCTTGTATTTCAGAATGAAGTCGCTATCTTGGGCAGCCACGATGAGATAGTCGCCCAAACCCTTGGCACGGCGGAAGAGTTCCACATGACCTTTGTGTAGCAAATCGTAGACGCCAACCGTAAGCACCTTCTTATATCGGCGAGGCTTCATGCTTGCCAGCTCGAAGTTTTGTGGCAACTTATATCCTGCCTTTTCGCTGCGCAGTTTGAACTTCTTGAAGTCCTTTTTGCGGTGTATCAGCAGCCAATAATAGTAGATGGCGTCAGGCATAATGTCTTGAAGCTTTGTCTTTGTCCAATTAGCAAGTTTCGAGAAGAAGCTTGAGGAATAGAACACCGTCTGCTTAGGAGTTGTCCAGTCCTTACCATATTGGAACGTCAAATATTCGTCGACATCTACAGGCACATTCATCTCTATGCCCATGAAGTTCCACTTCACGGTATTCTGGAGATATTTCTCATGGATGAAGTCAGAGCCGCCAGTATGACGAACGTCGCTACTAATCTTGTGGAGCACAAAGAACTTAATATACTGATCGTTGCGACACAGATAGTAGAGTCCGCGGCGCTCATGACGGATAAGTTCGAAGCCCTCGTCCTTTAAGAGCCACAACACATCCTTGAAGCGCTCTTCGTCTTCCTTAAGAATATAGATGTCGAAGACAGGTTTCCAAGGTTGGAAATCGTTGTTGCGCACAATACCAATCAGCGTACCAAAGGCTGGACCCCAATTGATGTCAATCTTGTCGAGGTAGGCAGCCAATAGCCTGATGTTGTCGAGCATCAGGTCTTTGTCTAATACCTTGTCGCCGAAGAAAGGTATTCTACTTTCGTATTTCAGGAATCCTTTGGAAGTTTTGATGTGTGCCATGGTAGATTATTAAATCCAGAATTTGTCAGTCTCTTTGTGAATAGGAATATTTATGGTGTCGGTATTGATGAGCGCTTCGTAGAGTTTTGAAGCAAACACAATATCGTGGAGAGCCAGACCATAGTTGTAGTCGAGAATACGCTGCTCGTCAGACTTTCTGCCAGGGTCGCGACCCGACAATACTTCACCAATCTCGTTGTAGTCGCGGAACTGAGAGAAATATTTGAATCCCTTTACATGGTCGGTGTCGTCGCCAAATACACGGTCGAAGGTGGTGTCGCAATTCTGCAAACCACGCATGTGGACAGGAATGACGGTTACTCCAGGTTGGAACATCTTCTCATCCTCAACCAAAAGACCGTTAGCGCTCGTTATGCAACTGATGAAAACATCAACAGTTTGTGCAAGTTCTGATATGCTGTCAACAATCTCGAACTCTACGTTGGCATAGCCATTGAAGCGTGAGATGAATTGTTCTGCCTGATTTTTGTATCTTAGCAATTTCACCTTGAACTGCTTCTCAGGCTCAGCCTCAAGAATACAGAGAAGAGAGGCGCGAGCAGTATTGCCCAAGCCCACAAAACCATAAACCGAAGCATTGCTCTTGCGCAAGGCTTTTGCCGAAGCTGCAGCCACCGCACCAGTTCGCATGGTGGTTATCCAGTCGCCATCCATCAATGCAAGCAGTTCGCCATTCTTGGCATTATAGAGCATGATGTCGCTACCCAATGATGGTACTGCGCCCTCAATTCTATGCACCTCTTTTATTCCAAAAAATCTTATATCGCCACCATTGTCAGGAAGCAAGCAAGGCATAGAAGTGAAGAAATCGTAGTCGGCAGGATGCACACTTATCTTTGCAGGAAGTTGAGCCTCGTGCTTCATGGCAAAACTCTCATGTATCCACTCCACACATTGGCGAGGCGTGATGGCAAGAGAGCGAATTTGCTGTTCGGTGATTATTTTCATATTATATCAGTTCTTTTAATGCTTTTATAAATCTCTCGTTGTCTTTATGACTTCTCACGGCAATGCGCATATATTTGTCGGGCTCAATGCCTTTTTTGGCTAAGCAAGCACTTGCCAAGATTTTATAGTTCTTGAGAAGAATAGCGCAAAGCTGCTTTGGCTTGTAGGGTGGCAACACCTCAAGGAAGAAGAAGTTGGCTTGCGACGGCATTACATGGATGAAAGGAATCTGCTGTAGCTCCCTTTCGAAATCGTTGCGAGTAGCGATAAATTGGTCGCACGCCTTTTGATAGTCAGCCCTATACTTAGGATAGATTTGCATGAAGAATTCAGCGAAAGAATTGATGTTCCAGATGCTCACCTGCTTCTTCATGCGCTGTATCATCCCGGTGTTGGCAGAACAAAGAATGCCAAGGCGCAATCCCGGCACACCATAGCTCTTAGAGATAGATTTCATCACACATACGTTGGGGAAAGTTTCGAGCAGCTGGTTGCTGATGAAAGAATTGTTAGCATAACCCTCGCTGAAATCAACGAAACTCTCGTCGAGGATAAACTTTATGCCATTATCCTTAGTCCATTGCGCCAACTTGATGATGCCTTCCATAGGGATGAAGTTGCCCGAAGGATTGTCGGGATTGATGAGCAAGATGTTTTCTACGGCATTATTGCCAAAGAATTCTATCAAATCGTCAGCATCATAGCGGAAGTCGCTATTCTGAGGCACGAAAGTTACCACTCGTTCTGCAGGCATGCGGTTAGGATATTCCTCGAAAGTAGGTCTTACCACACCCACTTTGCCCTCTAAATGCTCCATCAGCAGTTTTATCAATTCCGCAGCACCATTGCCAGGAATAATATATTCTTGCTTTACGTTCCAGCATTCGCTTGCCAACATAGAGTTGACATCCATACCCGAAGGATATTCGGCAACGAGGGTAGGGAAGAAGTCTTGCATCTCCTTGATGATGCCCGAACGATTGAAATAAGGATTTACCAAATAGCAATAGTCGAGCATATCTGGAAATCTCCAATATCCACCATATCTGCTATAGTATTGCTTCAAGAGTTTTTCGTCTTCCGTATTGTTGATGTTCATGATGAAATCTTGTTTGTATGTTGTTGGCTGTTGTCATCAGCAGAGTCTGCTGGCGCCATTATATTAATGTAAACTTATCGCAAAGTTATTAAAACTATTCGGAAATAGCAAACAGAACATCTTATTTTTCTGACTTTTGTATATTATCGACTTCAATAATGAAGATAAAGCTTTACATATAGGCGCTGAGAAGCAAAAAACGAGACTTTTGTTTTGCATTGTCTTGATTTTGTGCTAACTTTGCAGAAAATATTCTCATTCGGATATGAACGATAAGACACCATTGTTGGGAATGACTTTGGCTGAGCTAAAAGAAGTGGCAAAAAATGTAGGTTTGCCTGCTTTTGCTGGCGGTCAGATAGCCCAATGGATTTATATAAAGCATGTGCGTAGCATCGACGAGATGACAAATATCTCTAAGGCTGGCAGGGAAAAGCTCTCTGCCCAATATACTATTGGCTGTATGCCACATCTCGATGCTCAGTATTCTAAAGACGGCACAATAAAATACTTGTTCCCTACTCAGAGCGGAAAGTTTGTTGAGACGGTGTTTATTCCTGATAACGACAGAGCAACATTGTGTGTGTCGTCGCAGGTGGGATGCAAGATGAACTGCCTGTTTTGCCAAACCGGTAAGCAGGGGTTTGAAGGCAACCTCACAGCATGCGACATCATCAATCAGATATATTCTTTGCCAGAGGCAGACCGCCTGACAAATATCGTTTTTATGGGACAGGGCGAGCCTATGGATAATCTCGACAATGTGCTGAGAGTGACCAGCCTCCTTACTGCCGACTATGCTTATGCGTGGAGTCCAAAGCGAATCACCGTGAGCAGCGTGGGAGTGAAGAATAAACTAAAGAGATTTATCGAAGAGAGCGATTGCCATCTTGCAATAAGCTTGCATTCGCCTGTGCCTGAGCAACGCTCAATGCTGATGCCTGCCGAAAGAGGATTTCATATTCAAGACATCGTAGAGATGCTTCGCAACTATGATTTCTCTCATCAGCGTCGCTTGTCGTTCGAATATATTGTGTTTGGAGGCTTAAACGACTCTATGACTCATGCTCGAGAGCTCGTGAAGTTGCTCCATGGCTTAGATTGCAGAATAAACCTTATTAGATTCCACAAGATTCCGGATGTGCCTCTCGATGGTGCGCCTGAGGAAAAGATGGAGGCTTTCCGCGATTATCTCACCAATCATGGCATATTTACTACCATCAGAGCGAGCCGTGGACAAGATATTTTTGCCGCTTGCGGACTGCTGTCGACGGCAAAGAAAAACGAACAATAAAAAAAGAGTAGTGACAAAACTGACAATAGTCTAAATAAAACAACTATCAAGATAAATGGAAAATAGAAAGATACGTGTTGCCATCACTCAAGGTGACACCAACGGTATAGGATATGAGCTGATTTTTAAGACATTTGCCGAGCCTGAGATGCTCGAGCTGTGCACTCCTATTGTGTATGGCTCGCCAAAGGTGGCTGCTTATCATCGCAACGCATTGAATATGCAGGCAAATTTCACAATCATATCAAATGCTGATGAGGCTAAAGAAGACAAGCTAAATATTATAACAGCCTTCGACGAAGAGGTGAAGATAGACTTAGGATTGGAATGCGCAGAGGGTGGCAAGGCTGCTCTTGCTGCTGTAGACCGCGCTATTGCCGACTTCAAAGATGGTTTGTTTGATGTCTTGGTGCTCGGTCCTGCAAGCGAGAATAATATCAAGCCTGAAGGTTTCAATTATCCAGGCAACTTTGAATACATCGAGGCTTGTCTCGGCGAAGGCAATAAGGCCATTCGCGTGATGGCTACAGAGCAGGCGCGCATGGCTTTGGCTACCGATGGTTTGCCTCTGCGCAATGTTGCTGCTGCAATAACAACCGAGCAACTTTCGGCAAGTATCAAGGCTTTCCATACCGCTTTGAAGCGCCATTTCCGCATCTCGTCTCCTCGTGTTGCGGTGCTTGCTCTAAATCCGCAAACAAGCAACGGTGGCAAGGAAGAGCAAGAGATTATTGCTCCAACTATCGACCAGTTGGCTACCGAGGGCATTAATGCCTTTGGACCTTATGCTGTAGATGATTTCTTTAGCAATGGCGACTATTATGCTTTTGACGGAATATTGGCAATGTATCACGATCAGGGCGTGGCTCCTCTTGCTGCATTGTCAGCCGACTATATGATAAACTTCATTGCAGGAATGCCTGTAGTAGTGACAGCTGCCGACATGAATCCTCGTTTCGACATCGCAGGCATGGGTAGAGCTGACGAAACATCTTTCCGCCATGCTATTTATTGCGCTATCGACGCTTTCCGCAATGCCATCGACTATGATGAGCCATTGGCAAATCCTCTTCCTAAGCTGTATCACGAAAAACGCGATGATAGCGAAAAGGTGAGATTTGCAATACCTAAGAAGCATGAGAATGCTATAAAGGAAAGACAACAATAAAAGATATAATGAAGAAGAAATATCAGAATATATTCTTTATATTTGGTATTGCCGTGCTGGTGGTGATGGTCACACAACTCGACTTTCAGCAGGTTTGGCAAGGACTATGTCATGCAGGATATTGGTTTGTAGCAGTATTGGTACTGTGGATATTCCTGTATATATTTAATACCTCGGCATGGTATCTTATCATCAATGCTGGTGGAAAGTCGAAGGTGAACTTCTGGTGGCTGTATAAAGTAACCATCTCAGGCTTTGCCCTCAACTATGCCACTCCAGGCGGACTGATGGGCGGCGAACCATACCGCATTATGGAACTCGCTCCGAAGATTGGCACCGAGAGGGCTTCGTCGTCGGTGATACTATATGCAATGACGCATATCTTTAGCCATTTCTGGTTTTGGTTTATCTCCATATTCCTATATGTGGCTACACAGCCAATGTCGGTATTCATGGCGTCATTCCTTATTGCGGCAGCGGCATTCTGCATGCTTGGCCTGTGGTTTTTCATCATTGGCTATCGTAAGGGATTGGCAAACCGTGTGATGAATCTTCTGCGCCACATGCCGTTGGTGAAGAAGTGGGCACAGCCATTTGTAGAGAAACATCGTGAGCAGCTCGACACTATAGATACGCAGATTGCAGCCCTGCATAAGCAGAGTCCAAAGACCTTCGTTATGGCGGTGGTATTGGAAGTGGCATGCAGAATATTGTCGGCGCTCGAGGTGTATTTCATCCTCTTGGTGGTAAATCCTGGCATCAGCTATGTGCAATGTATTCTCATCATTGCTTTCACCACGCTGTTTGCCAATATGCTTTTCTTTATGCCGTTGCAGCTTGTTGGTCGCGAGGGTGGTTTCCTGATGTCGACAACTCGCCTTGGCGCTACTGCCAGCGGTGGCATATTAGTAGCCTTGATAGTGCGCTTGCGCGAACTCGTGTGGACGGGCATCGGCCTTTTGCTAATAAAGTTTGGCAAATCGGCTAAACAGGTGAAGTAGGATTACACCTTATTATATATATAAGGGGGAGTGTGACTTATAAAAGTTCATAACAAATAAGGCTTTTCTCAATAAAAGTTTGTAATTTTGCCAAGAAATGAACACAGAAGAACTGCAAAAGATAAAACAACGATACAACATCGTGGGCAACTGCGATGCTTTAAATCGTGCATTGGACGTTGCCATGCAGGTGGCGCCCACAGACCTTAGTGTGCTCGTAGTTGGCGAAAGTGGAGTGGGCAAGGAGATTCTTCCTCGCATCATCCACGACAATAGTCCACGCCGACGCGAACGCTATTTTGCTATCAACTGTGGTTCTATCCCAGAAGGCACTATCGATAGCGAACTCTTCGGTCATGAGAAAGGCTCGTTTACTGGTGCTATAGGAGAGAGCGAAGGATATTTCGGTATTGCAAACAAGGGCACCATCTTCCTCGACGAGGTGGGCGAACTGCCTCTTGCCACTCAGGCACGCTTATTGCGTGTGCTCGAGACTGGCGAATATATTCGTGTGGGCGGAACAAAGATAATGAAGACCGACGTCAGAATTGTTGCTGCCACCAACGTGAATATGCAAAAGGCGATTACTGAGGGACGCTTCCGCGAAGACCTCTACTATCGTCTTAACACCATTCCTATTCAGATGCCGCCTTTGCGCGATCGTGGCAACGACATTTTGCTTCTCTTCCGTCTATTTGCTATGCAGATAGCAGAGAAATACCGACTGCCAAAGATTACTCTCTCTGAGGATGCTAAGCAGATTATGCTCGGCTACAAATGGCCTGGCAATGTGCGACAGCTGAAGAATATCACAGAGCAGATGTCGGTGTTGAGCCAAGAAAGAATCATCGATGTGGAAACGCTGAAAAGGTATATTCCGCAAGATCCTGAAAGCATGCAGCTCGCTATTGCTGGCGATGGAGGATCTCACTCTTTCGAAAGCGAACGCGAGATACTATATAAAATATTGTATGAGCTTCGTGGCAATGTCAGCGACTTAAGACGCGAGCTAAACGATCTTAAAAAGCAGATGGAAGACCAGCATAGCATGCTAAACACTCCAGCTCCTGCTCGCTTGGCTCCTGCTCCTGCTCGCTTGGGATATGTTGACCACGACTATCATCAGCCAGAACCTACAGCCGATTTTATTGATGCCGAGGAGGTTACTACCGACAAGCATCAAGATGAGGCTCCGGCTTCAAACGATAATCTGAACCTCAAGGACTTTAATCGAAAGATGATAGAGAAAGCCCTTGAACGCAACAACGGCAACCGCCGTTTGGCTGCTGCTGAGCTTGGCATCAGCGACCGCACACTATACAGAAGAATTAAAGAATATGGACTTGACAATTATGAAGAATAACTCTCTGAAGCTTCGCATACGTCGTTTGGCTTCTGCTGCCATAGCCTTAACAGCGCTCATGGTGGTGGCAGCATGTAGCGTGTCGTATAAATTTAATATGGCAAGCATCGACTATTCAAAGGTCAAGACCATACGCATAGCCGACTTCCCTAACCGAAGCACATATATCTGGGGACCAATGGCGCCAATGTTCAACAATCAGTTGAAAGACGCTTTTGCCAACCATACCAAACTACAACAGGTGAAGCGTGGCGGCGACCTCGTGATAGAGGGACAAATCACACAATATTCGCAGCGCAATAAGTCGGTGTCGGCAGAAGGATATTCGGCTCAAACCGAACTCTCGATGACTGTTAATGTGAGATTTGTCAATAATACCAACCACTCTGAGGACTTCGAAAAGCAGTTTACTGCCACATCTACCTACGAGACTACTAAGAGCCTTAATGCTGTGCAAGAGGAACTCGTAACTCAGATGGTGAAAGACCTCACCGACCAGATATTCAATGCCACCGTGGCTAACTGGTAATGAGCGTTGGCGACAAATAATCGAAATACTTAATCATTAGAATCTACATTACAAAAACATTGCTTAACAACAACATCAATACCCATATGGATTTAGCAGAGCTTATCAAACATCCTGAACTATTGGATAAGGAGACCCTTTACGATCTCCGAAGCCTGCTTGCGCTCTATCCTTATTACCAAACGGCAAGATTGTTGCTGTTGCAAAACTTATATTTGCTCCACGACCCTTCGTTCGACGAAGAATTGCGACGCTCGGCTATCTATATCACCGACCGCAAAGTGTTGTTCAATCTTGTTGAGGCTGCTCATTATAAACTTGCAGCTGTAAACAAAACCGAGAAAGCTACAGCCAAGGCTGATGCCGATGGCGATAGAACAATCTCGCTCATCGACAACTTCCTCGATTCTATTCCTGCCTACCAGGAAGAGGACAAAGCTACTAAGCGCAAACCTACTCCTGCCGATGCCACCATCGACTATGTGTCGTATCTGCTTGAAACAGAGTCGGAGGGTGATGGCGATAGCCAACAGTCACCACAGCTTAAGGGACATGATTTGATAGATAATTTCATATTCAATGAGGGCGGAAAAATCCAACTTAAAGAAGAACCTGAATATCTACCAGATATAGATGAAAGC
>OQVQ01001382.1_pt1 | contig 9905 bp, 7 predicted proteins | sample 1691491 | NCBI WGS metagenome assembly OQVQ01 (sample SAMN03418252, study PRJEB22391) | human gut metagenome | biome: human-gut; feature: organic feature; material: feces | host: Homo sapiens | place: Tanzania | collected 2013-01
CTCTCCACTTGGTGTTGACCAATTCTGAAATTGAAATTGTTTGCTGTGCCACGGCAGTGGAAGCCACAGCCATAAACAACACGATTAAAAAACTTCTAATTGCTTGCATCTGTACGGTGTTTTAATTCTTACAAAATAAATATGACCTGTTCCCATCAAATAATTCTTGTGATATATTCTGGCTTTTCCGCTCGCATCTCCTGCCGCCGTATAATAAAAGTCTTTATCATAAGTAGGTGTGCAAAATTATTTTTATAATGATTGTATTGATTAGTGATGCATAACCAGTATGTGACATAAAGGAGTATAGTGAATCCTACTCGACTGTTGTCACTTGCTGATAATGCGCAGTAGGCGGTCCAAGGATTTTATAAATAATTTTGCACACCTACTTATATGTCGGGTTCTATAATTCTCTTTGTCATTTGACGGTGGGCATTAATAGAACCTACCATATATATATGGTTTTAGAGTGCAGACTTTTGTGTGATATATCACCTGATCTCGCTTTTTTCTATTACCGTTCGCTTCTGTGCGATGCCCGTTCTGCTAATATTTTCTTTTTTCCATAATTCTGCGACCGGCTTCGCCGGTATTCCCATTTATTTTCATCGATGTTATCGTTTGTGAGGTCTTTCCCGAGGCTCGTCCCTCGCCTCTCCTTTTGCCCTCCTTTCCTCAACATCTCAGTCCTTTGGCTTAGAACTAAGGAATGAGCAGGAAGAAGAAGGCCGTTACTGGGAGAGGGCAAGGCGGAAGCCAAGGCTGATGATCCTGCAGTCGGGCGCATTGAAGTCGCGATTAGCCACGCGATAGATTCTGGCGCCGCCGCTCCAGCCGCCACCGCGAATCACGCGGTAAGACCCACTGCTTGGACCTGTTGGATTAGTCTGTGAGTAGCCGTAGTAGTAGTATCTATGCCAATCCTGGCACCATTCCCATACATTGCCTGACATGTCGTATATGCCCAATTCGTTCGGGGCTTTTGTCCCGACGTTGTGCGTCTTCATTCCGCTGTTGTCGACATACCATGCCACATCAGAAAGGACATTACTACCGCTATACTGGTATCCTCGGCTCCTGTTTCCTCCACGTGCGGAGAATTCCCATTCCGCCTCTGTCGGCAGACGGAAATTCTTGCCTGTCATGGCATTTAGCTTGCGGAGGAAAGTCTGGCAGTCGTTCCAGCTCACGGTTTCAACAGGCAGGTTGTCACCTTTCCAATATGATGGATTGCTGCCCATTACAGCCTTCCATAGTGCTTGTGTCACTTCGTATTTACCGATATAGAAACTTGACAGTGATACTCTATGTGTAGGTGTTTCGTCATAGTCAGGGTTCTTCTGCTCTGCTGTAGCACCCATGATGAACGTTCCGCCCTCGACATATACCATATTCCTCATTATATCGTTTAATGACACCTTCGGTCTGCTCGTGCTTGCGGCTGGTTTCTGCTGCTGTGCCTGCCTTGCCGGCTGTGTCTTCTTTGGGGCAGCTTGTGTTGTCTTCCTTTGTTGCGTCTCCTTCTTAGCTGTTGTCTTCCTTTGGCGAGTTATTGTCCCATTAGTTTGTCCCATCGAATTGAGAGTGGCGAGACAGAGTAGGAATAGGATGATTTTTGTTTTCATATTTTATTTCTGATTGATATTTGTTTCTTCAATTCCTGTAAGAGTATCTTGAAATCAATCATCCTCAATTGAAATGCTTGGATGATTGATTCAAGAATAGATGGAAACTCAGGCTTTTCGACCTCACTGATGCTACTAACCCTGAGTTTCTTATGGCATACATGCCATCGGTTTCGAATGCCTTAGGTATGTTGAATATTTTTATCTGCATTTTTGTTCCTAAGTAAGTGATCAAAATTATTTTCTAGAGTTTCCCACACCCACTACAGCTGCTTCTGTGGGTATGGGAAACTCTATTTATGAGTCCACTTGAAAAAGTCCCGAATCATATTTTTTGTCTTTGTAACTTATTGACAATCAATGGCACGTTTTCGTAAAAATGACTTTTTCAAGTGGACTCAGTTATATTACTTCACCATCTTATACCTATCGATTCCTCCAGAAGCACCGATAATTCCTGTTGTCACCACTTTCAAGACAAAGACGCCCTTCGTCTTGTCATAAGACTCTACGTAAGCACAATATACAATCCCCAATATTTCATTAATGGAGACTATAATGCTGGATATTTATGTAGATCTTGCATAGTAAAACCTTGCAGTATAGCAAGTACAAGCCTTCTTCCAACAGCCGTCAATAAGCTAATTCAATCCCTATGCCTATCTCACTAACCTGTACTTAACATGTTCATAACCATTTAAGCTGTTATATCGTTCTAAAATAAGTATGCCGTTGGGAATGTCCAGTTTGATGATTCTATTAAACGACATTTGCTTCGTAAAATCATTATATCTTACAATGTAGTTACCTACAGATGTCTTATCAACTTGTGAAGTATCAAAAGAGGAAGGAATCGTTTTGGAAAGATAGTAATCTTTAGAGGTTACTATCAACTTCTTAAATCTTTGTGGAAAGCGTTTGCTTTTTTTGAATTGTTCAGAGAAATCACTTCTCAATATCTCCTTTGACCTCGTATATGAAATTGTATCTAAACATACAGAAGACTGTATTACAGGAACCCAAGTTGTGCCATTTAATTGTTCTGAACTAAAATATGTCTGTGCATTACAGTTAAAAACAGCAATGCTGAAAAAAAGAAAAATTTGTATTAAAATCTTCATTGTATCCTTTAGTCTTATTTTAATCCTGTTGTTACATATAAAGGGTATATACCTATTGCGCTATGTGGAATTCTAACAACATCCGTACCACCATAGGCACAGTAATAGTAGTTGTTGTCACTAGCGACAATAGTTATGGAATGTACTCCTTGTACTTTATATGGAGTATCTATTTCTGTATCTATACATGTTATAACAGGTAGATTGTTATTTATATAACTATTAATTATTCCATTAGTGAATAAAGCATTTGGTGTAATAGTCTCAATATTGAATGAATTTCCTAAGAACTCTTCAAACTTAAATGGAGAAATACCATCTTTAGAAAATTCCGTTCCATTTGACCTTGCCTCATAATAAGCCATTCCCAAAGCTAAATTATACTCATCCATATCTCCATCAGAAAGCAGATAAATAGCTGTAGCGAAAGCTCTTGCAACGCAATCTGGTAGATCGCCTTGAGGAACAAAGAATTCTGGCAATGAATTTAACATTAGAAAGCCAAAATCTATCTTCTTAGAGAGCAAATCCTTTACTGGCATACAGTTATCTTTATCTTTCCAATATCTATCTTCTGCGCTAATGTTTTGTCCGTCATTTTGAATATCAGAATTACCACCACCATAAGAACCTCCGCCTCCATAGCTACCACCACTAGGCCTTCCTCCTGAAGATCCAGAACCGGAGCTTTGTATTTCTGGACCTTTGCAAGTACATTGGTCGAATGGTTTGCTACAGAAAACGCAATTTCCTTCTTTGGTGTCGCAAGTGTGTGACTCACTGTACTTGTATGGTTTATGGCATATATCACAAGTTACAAGACGCTCAGGACATTCATATTCCTGATGTTGCTCCATTTCTTTCTTTAGGTAAGTGTGATGGCACAAATTGCATTCTTCATACGCATTACCGGTTACAACGACCTCGGGTAATTCTTCTTCCCAGTATGACTGCGCCACGACTTCTCCAAACCCTATGCTCAGAGAGCCGTCATCTGTTGTCAGTTGCAAATTTACTAACAACAACATAAATAACAAAATCTTTTTCATCTATTTAACAATATAGTTGCCTGACCCTGATACTCTTCTGCCTTCATGTTGACAATATAGAGTCCGTTTTTAAGATTGGTTGTTATAGAAAAACGCTGTTGACCGGCATTCAGGGAACCAAGATTGTAACTCTTGACGTACAGTCCGCTCTGGTCCGTCAGCGTGATTGATGCCGCCTTTACGTCCTTTGGCAGAAGAAAACGAACCTCAACCTGACCTGTACCTGGAACCGGATATGCTGACATAGCACATCTGTATGAATCATTGCTGACATCACCGGCATTTAACTTGCTGAGCGAGAGATACATTGGACGCATCGGCTCTTTGTCAATGAGAGAGTACATACGCAGACCACCGGTTAGGGATGGACCTACAAGGGCAAGCGATGCATCCTCAAATACGCATTCAAGCTTTTTCCCTTCTGTGTATCGGTCATGTATTAACATCCTGGAGTCAGCGAATAATAGTTTCCCATCAGTAGCTAATGAGGCTTTTACTGCTATTGTGTCAGCCCCTTGAATCCATACTCCGTAATATCCATCACCAACTTTAGAGAATGATGCATCCAGCACTTCCTCCTTGATTATCTGGTTGCCACTCCAGTCGTATGTCACGAGGATTCCTTTGTAGTTGCCTGTGAGATCTGAGTCTGCATTGATAAACGGCTCTACCTCTGGCATGGCAGATGGTACATACTCATCCTTGTCAGAGAGCAAGATGGACTCTTCGACCTCCGCATTCTCACGCAAGGTCTCCTCGATAGCGAACTGATAGTTGGCCATTGATGCCTTCTGAAGATGGTCATCAGCCTTCTCGTCATTCTGTTCGACTCCGAATCCGTTTCTATAGCAAAGGCCCAGCATATACTGGCTTGAAGGACTGAGTCCTTTCACGTCCTGCTTGAAATACTCTACGGCACGGGAATAGTCCTGTCTGCATCCCAGTCCCTTGTAGTACATATAACCAGCAGAATAGCTGCAGGCAAGGCTGCCTTGCTTGGCACCAGCCTCGAAATACTTCACCGCCTTGGTAAAATCCTGTCTGCCACGAGGGGCGTTCTTGTGCATCATTCCGAGGTTGTAATTGGCATTCTTGTTACCAAGACGCGCCGATTCTTCAAAGAACCTGACAGCAAGAGTAGAATCCTGCGTCACGCCGATTCCTTTGAGATATGCCACACCAAGGGCATTCTGGGCAACAGGGCGCCGTTCCTTATCCTCTATGCCCATAAGAGTCGCTACAGCCCATTCGGAAGACCTACCTGTAGTCTTTCCCTTCAGTATATCAACAGCCTCAGACACTATATCCTCACCTGCATTCTGTGCATGAGCACAGTATGGCATAGCAATGAGACACGCCATGCCCATGATAGTCTTATATGAATACTTCATGTTATTACCAAGCCATTTCGTTATTGTAACCATTATATTCTTCCTTCCTCTTCATGAGAGTCTCCTTCTTCTTCATGGCACCGCTCATCCTGACTATGAGGGGTTGACGCTTCCAAAGGTCGGAGAGATTCTTCCTCAGTTGTTTCTCATGTCCTACATACAGTTCGTTGACTACACATTCAAGAATATAATAGTCAATAGCAGCATCACAGCATGAGGCACTGTCCTCATTCTCTATCATACCGGCAGCCTTCAGTTCATTCCAAGTGGCTTTCCCCTTTTTTATGCATGGCAGAGCGTGCTTTGCACTCAGAATCTTTTCCAACTGCTGCTTTGTAAGCACATTGCGGAGAGTATCCATCACCTCTACGTCATAGTTGTAGCGTGGATTCTTACGGAGATGCTTCAGGACATCAAGACCGAGTTTCATGATCTTGTCATATTTCTCCTGACCTACCCCATTTCTCCTGGCATAACTCAGAGCAGCACTAACGTTATATCCGGCAAGATTCTTATTATGTGGAAGAAGACGCACATCTATGGAATCCTGATAGAGATCGTCAATTCTCTTCTTGTTGGCTACTCTATCCCATGGATTGTCATTGATGTAGTTATAAGTTGCCTTTCTCATCTCACGCTCTACCATAAGAGTTTGAACGTAGGAACACTCTGCCTGTGGCAGATAATAGGCCTGTCTGAGCAGTTGAAATGCATCCTGTGCCTCAATTTCACATTGAAAAGCGAATGCTTCACGCTTCTCGAAATAGACACGCTTTTCTTCCGGAGTCCATTCCAGAACGGTAGCGCCGGCAGTTGAAGCCAGAAGCAATCCGACAGCCGTAGTTAATAGATTTCTTTTCATCTCGTTTGTGATTTTTAATTGTTTGATTAGTAAAATATGTTATACGCGTATAAATTCCTATTCTTCAAGGATATGGTGTGCTGCATCCCTTACAATGGAAACTGTCTTTGTCTCCTTTCTGAAAGGCATGCCCATTATCTCCATAGCCATAAGCTTTGCACTATGATGTTCTCCCACCCTGTCATACATCATCATGAGATGGTATTTCTGAGAGAAGTTTCCTGGCAGCATGTTGACGGCTGTCCTCATCAGTTTGATTGCACCATCATTGTCACCAATTGCTTCCTTGCATGTAGCTGACTGATAAATGACCAATGGAGCGTATGTATATTTACGTGCCTCAGTATAGCAACTGTCTGCAGCAATGAAGTCATCTATTTGCCTGTTAATGTCAGCACAATATCTCCAATATGCTTCTGATGTTCCGATAGATGGATAGAGATTCCGAAGTGCGTGAATGTCACGTATCCCATTGTCCCTGTATTCTTTTAGCTGCCTTTGACTGATAGTAAGCGAAACGTTCTTGTGGAGAGCGAACGCACAAGCAGCAAACACAAAAGTTGAGAAAGCGAAAGACATGTATTTGCTATCCATTGCCCTTGAACGGGCAGAAACTGAAGCCATCAAGGCTACAAACAGAAGTCTCGGTGTTATGGAGTAGCAGATACTGTGACTTAATGACATGGCTACAATTGCAGCAAGAACGCCAATTTCCACTCTGTTTCTGTTACGAATGGCATTGTGTAGTGTAAATGCTACAAGAAGAATGTAAACCAAGCCTCCTGTCAATCCTCCTTCAGCACTTAGTTCCAGCACATCATTGTATGCAGAACCGCATGCTGTAGCAAGAAGACTGCTTGCATATTCATCACTGTGAGAAGCAAAATAGTCTGCTTGATATTGGTTGTGTTTAGGTTCAAACATGCCATATCCCACTCCCATCGGATTCTTTATCACCATTTCAGATGTTCTTTGCCAGATGAAGATACGACCATCAGCAGAGTCTTTCTTCCAGGTATAAGCTGAATATCCGATAACAACAATGAGGACTGTTACTGCTGATATTGCGATCGCACCAGTAGAACTCATGCATTTGGCCTTTAGCCATGCTCTTATACTTTTTGATGTAAAAAGCAGGCTTATTGCCATACATACAAGACCTACGTATGCTGTTCTGCATTTCAATGCCAGGACAAATGCAACGGAGAGAAGCAAAAGAATGATTGATAACACTCGCAGCCTATCATGCTTGATGCATCTGGTCATGAAAGGAATGGAGAGAACAATATATATTGCCGTGACATTAGGATTCTCGTCTGCACCCGTAAGAGAAAAATACGGATTGCCAGAGTTCATGAATCCTGCAAACTGAACTATCAAATACACGACATGAATGCCTGAGATTAACAGTATTCCGTTTTCTATATGACGTTCATTCAGTATGTTCTCTCTGACCGCCTCACTCATGCCAATCATTATCAATAGAAGGCTTATGAACCCATACTGTTTATACTGCTCTGCATCGGCTATAAAAGTACCGTGAAAAAGGATGTATCCTATAAGTACCACTGCTGTTACATCTATGATGGAAAAGCGCAACATAGTTCTTTTGAAAGTACAAAAGCAGACAAGGAGCATACACATCACCGATCCTATTATGGACGGGTATAAGGTCTGTGACAGTGACTTATAAACGAAGTGATGCGTATCTATACATGACATTACGCACACTCCATACCATAACAGGGCGTACAAGAACCTCAAAACTACCACCATATCTGCTTTCCGTTTTCATAAGTGAAGATTCTTTCTTCTCTACCTCTTGAGGCATTGTGCAGCAACAGCAAAGCATTGGTTGGTACATTGGCGAAGGATATGCAGTCTTCATTGCCTGCCTTATGCTCAGCAATCAGGTTCCACTTGCCGTTGCCCCAATATAGCAATTGATAGACATCTCCCGCATAAATAGCATTACCATCTGTACGGGGGTGTATTCTAAGTTTGGAGAAATGAACAGGACTTGCAAACTCTGCGGCTGCCCATGCTCCGTCAGGACTGATACGGCTGTAGCTCGTAAGTTCATTTCCATCAAAGACTTTCTCCGGGCTATGTTCTTCCCACGCACCGCGTCCACCGAAGCTACGCACAGGAGTCACAACACTGTTGTCATCGTCATACAACTGAATCTCAGCAATATTTCCATAAGATCCCTTAGGAGATAGATATTTCAGGTATCTGTATTTACCAGAATACTGCAAAGGAATAGTATTATACCTATTTTCACGGATTGAATCTATCACCAGAACAAGTGTAGAATCCTTGAAATCAGGACTGTCTGATACAATTACCTTTCCACCTTGCAACTGACGGTTGTATTTCTTCAAGGCCTCAGTCTCCATGTATTTTCTTGTGACTGATATAGTTCTTACTGATTGTTTGTCGGCTGTAATATACCTGATAGCCCCGTCCTTGTCTATAAGAAAAGGATCCGATGCGTAATGCTTCCTTCCAAACTCGTCAAAGAAGAACACCACATACATCACGCTCCTACCAACCTTGTGAAAAGTTACTTTCATATCCTTTTCTATAGCAGAGATTGCTACAGGAACCCACTCGTGGTTGTTGAATACCGCTAAATATAACCATTTGGTATTCTCTGACCATTTGTTTCTTGGTACAGAGATGGTGACAGAAGATGTCTCTACGTATGTATCTGTAACATCTATATATCTGTCGTTTCTGAACAGAACAGGGATATTCGAGTCAGGGTCTTCACGCACAGTCTGCAGAGAGGATTGTTTCTTGAATGTTCTGCGATAAACCTTAGGAATTGTCAAATCCGGGCGATCGTCAAAATGCGAACCGAGAGCCTCGTTCAAACCAAATGGCAATGTATGGGTATCATCAAGGAACATCACAGCCCATGAATGTCCCATAGAACGGTTTCCCCATTGAGGAACGTAATCTATGGTAGCAGGAATACCGAACGCTCTGAGTTGTGCCACTCCACGTACTGCATATTCCTCACAGTTGCTAATCTTTACTTTCAGCAAATCTACTAAGGAGAACTCTGGCAATGGAGAAGAAGGATAGTAAACTGCGCCATTGAAATCTTTGTTCAGAACGTTATGAATGCTGAAAGCATAATAGAAATTATGTTGCTTAGAGAAATATGGGCGAACTACATCATTATAAGCATTTTGGTAAAGCATACGCCAGTCTGATAGAGGCTCATTTCCTATACGGTAAGGCAACACGTAGTTACAGAAAGTCTCAAAAGAAGTCTTATGACTGTTTCTTTTCCACATTCCGTAAGCATTTTCAAAATTTCTTTTAAGATAATTGTCATCTAATATCTGGCTGTCATAGACGACCTTGCATTCCGAAGGAACAAATGGGAAATGATGCAATGCATGATTATAAGCCTCGCGATACTGGTCATTCGTGAGTACATCAGTTCTGCTAAATACAGAATCCATGAAATGATAATAGTTTGAAACATCATCACTTGAGAATGAATAGCATTCATTCCAGTTTTCATGGATAAACATCATGGCTTCCTGACAAAGTGCTTTGTGTATATTTGTCTGTTGGGCATAAGATGTTGTGCAAAAAAACAGGAAAATAAGGATTCGTAAAATCATACTGATATATGTGGAGAAAAACTATGGCAACATGAAATTGACTTCTGTTTACCCACAGGTTTTCTCTATTTAAAGTTGTCAGACATTCTCTTTATAGGGTAGTTTATAAATTACCACCATTATTTCAATTAGGATTTACATAACGGTGGTAATTTACTGAAGTTTCCCACCCCCAAATAATGGGGTAAAAATAACAGTTTCTCAATAAAA
>OQVQ01001383.1_pt1 | contig 9905 bp, 11 predicted proteins | sample 1691491 | NCBI WGS metagenome assembly OQVQ01 (sample SAMN03418252, study PRJEB22391) | human gut metagenome | biome: human-gut; feature: organic feature; material: feces | host: Homo sapiens | place: Tanzania | collected 2013-01
TAATAAGCGGCGGAGTTATCGACCAGCAGAAGCTGAAAGAACTGCGGTTTACGATAGATGATCTGATGGAAGCACTGCGTTCCTACGGGATCTTTGACATAAGCGAGGTGCAGTTTGCCGTTGTTGAGACGACGGGTGCGCTTTCGGTCTATCAGAAAACGAAAAACCGACCTGCCGAAAAACAGGATCTCGGCATAGCCTCATCGCCTGATAATCCGCCTGTTATTGTGGTTCAGGACGGCGTTCTGATACCCGAAGCGCTGAAACGGTCAGCAATAGGCGAGGGGAGATTTTCGGGGATATTATCGAGTGAAAAGCTGAAAATATCCGATATTTTCATAATGTCGGTCGATGTCAGCGGGGGATACAGCATAATCAGGAAGGAGAAATGCCGATGAAGAGGCTTGTTTTGTGCATAAGTCTGCTGATGCTGATAGGTGCGTCATCGGTGATCTCACTGAATTCGCTGAAAAACAGGACGCTCTATTTTTCGGAGAATATCTCGCAGATATATTCGCTTTATACCGATGAAAAGTATGACGAGGCATCAGCAAAAACAAAGAAGCTGTACGCAGAATGGATAGATTTCTGCGATACAGCTTCTGTAATGGTCGATCTGGACAGGCTGGAAGAGATAAACAGTTCGTTTGCCAAGCTGATGCCGTATATTTCCGTTCAGTCGGATGAAACTGAGGCGGAGCTTTCAAGTCTTTCAAAGCGTATAAACCGCTTATATGATGCCGAAAAGCCTACATGGTTCAACATTTTTTAAGGTCAACGCAGACTATTATCATCTCGCCCTTTTTATTGTAGAATTTCGAGGATATTGTCTTGCAGGACATACCAGTTGCGGCGGAAATATACCAGCCTGAGATGAACGGATCCTCGATCTGCTCTTTTATTGCATAGAAATAGTTCTTGATGCTGTGATTGTCTCCCGGAACGGCAGGACGGAATCCCGCAAGTATCTTCTGATCCGGGTGCATGACAGTATCGGTTATCTGATTGCCGTTCATATCAATGAGAAAAGCTGTTTCAAGCTCGTTATGCTCGTTCATGTACGATACAAGTTCATTGTTGTAATCCTCGCTTTCCGAACAGCTTAAACGGTTCACAAGATCGTAGATTATGCGCTTGTATGTTTCGATCTGCATAGTAACGACAGCAGGGTTTTTCTTGATGCTGATGTTCAGCTTCTGCGCTGCGGATTCGAGAAGTATGCGTGTATTGTTGGAGAAAAGCGTGTTGAATTTGTCGGGACGTGAGAAGTAATATCCCTGGAAATAGTCAACGCCCATAAGCATACAGGTTATGACTTCATCGACAGTTTCAACGCCCTCAGCGACAGTCAGCGCACCGCACTGCTTTGCGGTATTCACAATAGATTTGAACACTTCCTGATTGTAGTTGTTGGACTCAATGCCCGTAACTATCATGCGGTCGATCTTGATTATATCGGGGTTGACCAGACGTATCCTGTTGAGCGTTTCAAATCCCGAGCCTACGTTGTCAAGAGCGATGAGAAATCCTCTGCTTCGGTAAAAATCAACGAATTTCATGAGATTGTCGTTGTCCTTTACCTGAGATTCGTTCAGCTCTATGACGATGTTGCTGCTGTGGAGATGGTTCTCCTCGGCAGTTCTGAGTATCTCGCCCGTACCCGAAATAACTTCATTCAGGACAGATGTCTCGAAGTTTATGAACAGCATAGCATCGCTGCTCTGGCTGGAAAATGCACGCATTGCTTTTTCACGGCAGAGCCTGTCAAGCTTCAGCACTGAGCCGTTTTCCCTTGCGTATGTGAACAGGAAATAAGGGGAGATCACCTGACCGTCGTAAACTCCGCGGCTCAGTGCTTCCATTCCTATGACTTTTTTTGTGTTAAGACTGAATATCGGCTGGAAATCGACATAGATATCTCCCGTGTCGATGACTGTTTCGATCATTTGATTGGTAATATTCATTATAAATTAAGTTCTCCCGTAAGAATTTCGGCGGGATACACAAATGTTATCCGTTAAAATTGTCTATCCTCTCTGTTACGGCATTGTAGATGTCATAAAGCTTCTGCACGCTGTTTTCGAGAAAATAGTAGTGTGCGATATATGGCACAAGAAGCACGAGGATCAGCAGGGTAAGCAGCAGAAAGGCAGGTATAGCGGCAGACACCGCTATACCCAGCGAAACAAAAAGCAATATTGCAAACAATACCGTCACTATCAGGTGGATCAGCCGTTCATGCTGCATAAAGCCTATCTGAACAAGCATCTCTGATCTGATCTTTTTCAGTTCATCGGCTGAAAGACTGCTGTCTGCCTGAACATCCTCAAGATATTTCAGATAGATCGTGAGATATTTTTTCATAGATTACGAACGCTCTTTTATCTCAATAAGCTTGGAAAGCATCTCAACGCATTCCTCGGAGGAAATGAAGCTGCTGTCCAGTGAGATATGGTAATTTGAGATAGAACCCCACTTGCGGCTTGCGTAGAAGTTGTAATATGCTGCTCTCTGCTTATCCTGCCTGAGGATATATTCCTCTGCCTTCTTTGCGGGGATCTTGTAAACATTGATCGCACGGTCAAGGCGGGCATCCATCGAAGCATGGATAAACACGTTTATGACGTTGTTCTTATCCTTCAGCGCATAGTCAGCACATCTTCCGACAATAACGCACGGACCTTCGGAAGCGATTCTTCTTATTGCCTCGAACTGTGCCAGGAAAAGCTGGTGGTTGAAGGGGAGAGAATCCTGTGAATATGTGGTCGAAAGCATGTAAAGCAGGCTGTTTACAGGCTTTTCGTCATTTTCTGCAAAGAACTGTTCAGCGATGCCGCTGTGTTCGGATGCAACCTTCAGAAGTTCATTGTCATAGAAAGGAATATCATATTTTTCTGCGAGCAATTTGCCGATCTCACGTCCTCCGCTTCCGTACTGACGTCCAATAGTAATAACTGATTTCATAGCTGTAATCAATCCTTTCCGGGTAAATTTCCGATGCGATGCGGGCAGTGTAAGAATAACATATGAACATTTATATATTTATCCTGTACATTGTCATCTTATCGGCTTACTATTATAATAATATCACAATTATCAGAAAAAATCAAGCGTGTTTTTTATTAAATAGCTATAAGTTTTTTTGTGGATTTTCTCTTGCGTTTTTTCTTAAAGTATGTAATAATAAGTGTGTATGTTATTGACATAAAAGGGAAAGGATAAAGTATGAATTTCATTGTAAACATTTTAAAGGGTACTGCGATAGGAATTGCAAACGCTGTTCCGGGAGTAAGCGGCGGAACGCTTGCTGTCATTCTGAAAATATATGACAAGCTTCTCGGCGCGATCGACCTTAATATCAAAAAGATCAAGGAAAATTTCGGCTTTCTTGTATCCGTTGTGATCGGAATGGGCATAGGCATAATCCTTACTTCAAAGGTGCTGTCATTCCTGTTTGAAAATTACAATAAGCCGACGCAGTTTTTCTTTATCGGGATCATTCTCGGAAGCATGCCGATGATCTACCGCGAGACTGTAAAGGAGCGCAAGCTCAGGACGCTGAACATTATCCCGTTTATATGCGGATTTGCGGGAATGCTGGCATTTACTATGCTTACAAAGGATACGCTCGGTGCGGGAGTGAGCATGGAAATGTCTGTCGGATATGTCATTTATCTCGTATTTGCGGGATTTATCGCCGCTGTTGCAATGGTTCTTCCCGGACTCAGCGGATCGATGGTAATGAAGGTCTTTGGCGCATATGACACTATTATATCAAATATCGACATCTTCACATCTGCAAGCGTTACAATGAGCGAGCGCATTTCTGCTTTCCGGATACTCGTTCCTGCGGGAATAGGCATCGCTGCGGGAATTTTTGCGGCGGCTAAGATAATCACGCTGCTTCTGAAAAAGTTCCGTCAGGGAACATACTGCGTTATTGCGGGACTTATGATCGGTTCGCTTTATGCTGTGTACATCAACGCATATCCGTCTCCCGAAAGATTTGCATTTAACGGAGAGGGTGTCATTGCCGTTATCGTGATGATCGTCGGCGCAGCAATACCGATCCTTATGGAGCTTCCGTCAATGAAAAAAAAGGAGATCTCCGAAGCTGAAAATGCATAATACTGAGTGAAATAATCCCCTTATCTTGAATTTATCGGCGATAAGGGGATTTTTTGCTTGACATCGGCGGGATAATAGTGTATAATCAAAATATACAAAAGCTGCACCGCAGAAGCGGTGTTTTTAAAACAATATCAGTTAGCTGTTGCTAACCAAAATGGAGGCGGATATATTGAACAACATATTTACAGCATTTCTTATGACACTGATAGCGGGACTCAGCACGGGAATAGGCAGCTGTATAGCGTTTTTTGCAAACCATACAAATAAAAAATTCCTGTCGGTAAGCCTTGGCTTTTCCGCAGGAGTTATGATCTATGTTTCGATGATAGAAATATTTTTTACAGCGCAGGATATGCTTACCGCAGAGGTCGGCGAAAAGTGTGGAAAATGGCTGACAGTCATAGCATTTTTCGGCGGTATCTTGCTTATTGCGGTCATTGATAAGCTTATACCGTCCGAAGAAAATCCGCATGAGGTGCGTTCGGTCGAAGATGAAGCGGAGGATCCCGAAAAAACTCAGAACAGAAAGCTTATGCGCATGGGACTGCTGACGGCACTTGCAATAGGTATTCACAATTTTCCCGAGGGACTTGCGACGTTCGTTTCGGCGATGCAGCAGCCAAGCGTTGCGATACCGATAGTTGCGGCGATAGCTATACACAATATCCCCGAGGGAATAGCGGTTTCTGTGCCTGTCTATCAGGCGACAGGCTCGAAGATCAAGGCTTTCCGCTGCTCGTTCCTTTCCGGACTTGCCGAGCCTGCGGGCGCACTGATCGGCTGGCTCGTACTTATGCCGATCATGAATGATGTTGTTTACGGCATGATATTTGCGGCAGTTGCGGGGATAATGGTGTTCATTTCCTTTGACGAGCTTCTGCCCGCCGCACGTGAATACGGCGAACATCATCTGTCGATATACGGTCTGATCTCGGGAATGGCGGTAATGGCTGTCAGCCTGCTGCTTTTCCTCTGATTATTCGTTTATTATGCGGTAGATGTCGCTTTTCCTGAAGCCTGTCTGCTTTGCGGCTTCCTTGCAGGCATCGGACGGCTTCATTCCCTCGGAAATAAGCTTTCTTGCGATATCTGCCGCATCATTTTCCGTCAGTCCTTCGGCAACGGCGGGGGGAGTATATCCCTCAACGATAAGCACGAATTCTCCCTTGGGATTGACATCTTCGTAATATTTCACGGCTTCGGAAAGCGTCGTTCTTATGACTTCTTCATAAACCTTTGTAAGCTCACGGCATATAGATATCTTTCTGTTTCCGAGGTATTTCAGCATATCCTCAAGAGTGGTTTTCAGCTTATGCGGAGCTTCGTAAAATATCAGCGTGTGTGTGTCCTTGGCAACGGATTCAAGATGCGCATAACGCTGTTTTTTTGCGACAGAGAGAAATCCCTCAAATGCAAATCTCGATGTTGAAAGTGCGCTGACAGCAAGTGCCGATGCAGCTGCAACAGGACCAGGGACAACGCATACTTCAATGCCTCTTTCTGCGCACATTTTAACAAGATCCTCTCCCGGGTCGGAGATGCAGGGCATTCCCGCATCGGTTACAACAGCACAGTTTTCGCCCGACGATATCCTGTCAACGATGCTTTCGGAAACGGTTCTTGCCGAATGCTCATGATAGCTTACCATGGGCTTTTTTATTTCGAGATGGTTCAGCAGCTTCAATGTCACTCTTGTGTCCTCTGCGCAGATGAAATCGACCTCGCCCAGTATTCTTGCGGCACGGAATGTTATGTCCTCAAGATTTCCGATAGGCGTGCCGACAACGTAAAGCTTTCCGCTCATGAGTTTTCCTCCTGTCCGTAAATTTTCATTAGTTCATCGGAAAATCCGCCGCCCTCGGTTATGTAAAGCTGCGGAAGCACCTTCATGAACGGCTTTGAGCCTTTTTTGCCCTCGATAAGGAACAGCCATGGCGCATCTGACGGGGTTTTCGAAACAAATCTCAGGGTTTTGGGCTCGATATGGTTTTTCTGCATTGCCGAGATAACGTCCGCAAGCCGTTCGGGACGGTTGCAGAGGCATAGCTTTCCGCCGAATTTCAGCAGCCTGTCCGCAGCACGGCAGACATCGTTTATGTTGCAGAGTATCTCATGGCGAGCGATCTTCTGCGCAGTCATTTCGCTTTCAATGCCGCATTTTGCAGCTTTGTACGGTGGATTGCAGGTCACAGCGTCAAGCTGACCCAGTGGTGCGTCCTTCCACAGCTCTTTGAGGTCGGCGCATATAGGTACAAGCTTTGAAAGATCGGCAGTGCATTCGGAATTACCTATCGATCGTTCGATAGATAAATTCAGCTGTTCGATAGCCTGCGGCTGGATATCCACACAGAATATTTCCTTCGGTTCAAATTTTATCTCCATGAGCATCGGGATTATGCCGCAGCCCGTGCCGAGGTCGCATACTCTGTCCTTTCTGCGCAGATCGGCAAAATCCGCGAGAAGAAAAGCGTCCGTACCGAAGCGGTGTTCCTTTGTTACGCATATCTCAATGCCTTTTTTCAGTTTTTCATATTTCTGTTCAGTCATAAACAATTCCTTTATACCATGATTTTTCCTTCGGGGATAACTTCGTTTTTGGGGCGTTTGTCTGCGCCCATCGTAAGCGTGATAGCGAATGAAACAGGTCCGACTCTGCCTATGAACATCGTAAGACATAGGAGAAGTCTTGTGAACGGATTCGGTATATTCGTGACTCCCGCACTAAGTCCGCAGGTCGAGAATGCGGATACGGATTCAAACACAGCGTCTGTTCCCGAGATATCATATTCACGTCCGATATTGACGAAAATAAGAGATGTAACACCTATTATAAGAGCCGAAAGCACGATGATCGAAAGCGATTTGTATACGAGATCCTTGCTGATCCTTCTGCCGAGAATAACGGTGTCGGGCTGATTTTTTACGACGCTTATGACAGTCGCAACGATTATCGTGAATGTTGTTATCTTTATTCCGCCGCCTGTTGATCCGGGGGCTACACCGATGAACATATAGAATACAGCTGCTATCTGCGTGAGCGGTTCAAGCTTTGCGGTATCGACGGTGGAGAAGCCCGCTGTTCTGAATGTTACCGACTGGAAAAGCGAATGGACCAGCTTACGGAAAAAGCCGTCATTTCCGATGGTGTCGGGATTGTGCCATTCAACGACTGCGAATATCATTGCGCCCGTGACTATAAGCACGGCTGTCATTATAAGGACTATCCTCGACTGGAGACCGAGTTTTTTTGTTTTGGGATAGTTTTTGATATCCGTCCAGACGACAAATCCGAGACCGCCTGAGATAATTAGCAGCATTATTACTGTCATAACAAGCGGATTATCCGCAACGCATGCAAGGCTTGTTCCGGGAGATTCTATGCCCATAAGGTCAAATCCGCCGTTCGTGAATGCCGAAACAGCGTGGAATATTGCCATAAAAACGCCTTCCCAGCCGTATTTCGGGACAAAATATATCATGAGCAGAAGTGCGCCGATGCCCTCGCATACCGCTGATATTATCATTACCGATCTGACAAGCTGTCTGACATCGGAAAATCCCGAAGAATTGACCGATTCCGAAGCTGTCTGCATCGTCCGCAGACCTACCTTTTTGCCCGTTGCGAATGTGAAGAACGATGTGAATGTAACAAGTCCCAGACCGCCTATCTGCAATAACAGAAGTATCACGATCTGACCGAAAAGATTCCACTGAGTATATGTGTCGAACACGTTGAGTCCCGTAACGCAGGTCGCAGATGTCGCCGTGAACAGCGCATCTATGGGATTTGTGAATGTGCGGCTTCGTGAGCTTATCGGCAGCATCAGCAGCACCGCTCCGGTGACGATAACGAGAAGAAAGCTCAAAGTTATGAGCTTTGTCGGGTTCATGGCCTTTTTTTGCTTTATTACAGGCATAATTTTTTTCCTCTTATTCAATAATATACATATATTTTTATTATACCATATCCACAGAATTTTACAAGGTGTTTTATATAAAAAATACAATGCCGCAAAGGGTTGAAATATGTGCTTTTTTGTGATATAATAAAAATATGCTGCACTGTGCTTTAAGGGCGAAGCTGGCCGGCAGCGATTTTATCGGATAATTACATCGAATGGCGAAAGGAGGCGGTATCTGCCGATGAAAAAAACAAGCTATATAATCTCACTCGGCGGAGTTATCGCTTCACTTTGCCTGCTTATGATGTTCGCAACGGCATTGTTCCCGCCGTTTTCGATAGTTGTCCCGATGTTCACGGGAATGCTTATCGCCGTGATAAGCATAGAAACGGAGAGAAAGTGGGCAGCTGTAACATACGCAGCAGTGTCCGTCCTCTGCCTGTTTATGACGCCATCATATGAATCGACATTACTGTTTATATTTTTCTTCGGCTATTACCCGATACTAAAGGGCATACTCGACAGGATCAGACCGTTCCTGCTGCGGTGGACAGCAAAGCTTGCGTGTTTCAATGCATCGATAGTCAGCTGCTACTGGCTGATAACGAATCTTTTCGGCGTGTATGATATGTGGTCGGATTTCGATTTTTTCGGGAAATATCTTATTCCGGGACTTCTTGTCATGGCGAATGTCATGTTCCTGCTTTATGATTATACGCTGGGCTCGATGATAATAATGTATACAAAATGGCTGAAACCGACGTTTCTTCCGAATTACAGCAAAAAATAACGGCTCATTCCGATCAGGTGGAATGAGCCGGTTTTTATAATACCTTTGTTTCTTCCTTGAGTATTCTGCCGTCTTTCAGAAGCTGCTTCAGACGTTCGCTGTCGCCTGCACGCATTGCGTCCCTGTATTCTGTGAGATGCTCAATTATTGTGTCGATCTCAAAAAGCAGAGGTTCCTTGTTCATCATGAAAAGGGGAGTCCACATATCCTCATTCAGCTTTGCAACACGGGTGAGATCCTGAAAGCTGCCCGCACTGAATCCGAGCTGTTCAAGATGCGTCGGGCTTTTTATATATGCGTTTGATACAACATGTGCAAGCTGGCTGGTGAATGCAATGATCCTGTCGTGCTCCTCCGGAGTAGCCTTCACGACCTTTTTAAAATGTATCGAATATGCGAAATCTTCAAGGAAATTCAGCTTTGCTTCGGAAACATATTCAGTCGGCGTGATGATAAAGCTTGCATTGTCGAAAAGATTGTCAAGCGAATATGCATATCCCGAAAATTCACGTCCTGCCATCGGGTGAACGCCTATGAATGTCACACCTCTGTCAGCGAGATTTTTGCTTACGCCGTCGGTTATCGCTTTTTTTATGCCGCAGGTGTCGATGACAACGCTGCCCGGCTTGAATTTGTCAGCATTTTTGTTTGCGTATTCAATGACAGCTTCGGGATAGAGAGCGATTATCGTGATATCAGCAAGAGAAAGATCATTGGTTTCAGCGTCGATCGCCCCCTGCGAGATCGCACTCTGAATGGTCTCAGGATTGGTATCAATACCATAAACAACGTGATCTGTGTGCTTTTTTATAGTCTTGGCGAGTGAACCGCCGATAAGTCCGAGTCCGACAACTGTAATTTTCATATCAATGCCTCCGCTTTAGCGCTTTTAAGCTTTTAATCGTTATATATATTATATCACGATCTTTTTCGTAATGCAATAGCTTTTTCGGATTATTTCACTTTTCGGCGAATATAAACTTTGAGATGCCGCCGTAAAATATCCTGATTTCACTGCGCTGCATCGGGATATTTTGCATCGGGAGCTTGACAAACGGCAGTATTCAATTTATACTGAAAAA